>Ga0207706_10005530_pt1 | contig 11783 bp, 9 predicted proteins | sample KBSC53metaG_FD_184318 | JGI IMG/M metagenome (GOLD analysis project Ga0207706, IMG submission 184318) | Corn rhizosphere microbial communities from Kellogg Biological Station, Michigan, USA - KBS C5-3 metaG (SPAdes) (version 2) | ecosystem: Host-associated > Plants > Roots > Rhizosphere > Soil ... | reverse complement strand
AGCTATAGCCCGCGATGACGGAAAGGCCTTTCACGAAATTGCCTGTGATGTCCAATTCAACACCGTTACTGGTCGTTTGCCCCGTAAGTTCTTTCAGGTTGCTGTTATTGTTCGGATTGCCATCTTTGTCAAACTGCGCTGTTTGAGCAAGGTTGTTATTTATGATCTTATAAGCAGTAAGGTTAACAGTTAATTTCCCATCAAGGAAAATATTTTTTACACCCAGCTCATACTGATCGATAATAGATGGAGGCAACACATTGTTATATATATCAAGCCCCGTGTTAACCGAGAAGGAATTCGAATAACTGGCAAATATTGAAACGTTGGGTTTAAGCCTGTACACGATCCCGAATTTTGGAGAGAATGCGTTCGCAGAAGCAAATTTTCCTTTTGACGTGGAATCCGCTTTTTGAAGATATGTCGTGGTGGCAGCAGGAGATTCCTGCATCGACCAGCGGACTCCTGCAAGCAGTTTGATTTTTGGCGAAAGGCTTATGAGATCCTGAACGTAGACCCCAACTCGATTTACCGGAGTTTCAACTAATGTAACTCTTGATGCCGTAGGAATGCCTATCCGTGGCGTGTGCTTAACCGGGTCAAGGATATTGATAGTATCGTAGATCTTTCCCTGGATATCGTAGTTGTAGGTGTGAGTAAGATAATGATCAGCGTCTGCGCCTGCTAAAATTGTATGTTCAACCTTCCCGGTTTTGAAAGTACCGTTTAGGTTCACCTGTCCCGTTAAATATTTTTCTTTTGTGTCAACCCGGCCAAGCGGACGTGCCCAATCACCCAGGGGATCATACTGCGCCTGGATTCTTTCAACGGAATAATAATCCCTTTTGAACTGTTGATAAGAAATAACCGAGTTCAATTTCCAGTTTTGAGAAAATGAATGATCTAATGTGATAGACGCGGTTGATTGGTTCGTTGTGTTATACTGCCATGGAGTGCCCATGAACCTTGACCGGGGAACATCAGGAACAGTTGAGGGCCTGCTGCCATTCAGCGAATCATTAAGCGTACCAATACCAAAGTCTGGTGTGAACTCATGTTTCAGGTAATCTCCTTCAACAATAAGTTCAGTGTGTTTCCCAAGTTTAAATAGCAGTGACGGATTGATATAGTACCGTTTAGATGACACCTCGTCGCGGTAACTGCCGGCCGATTCAAATGTGCCGTTCAACCGATAAGCAATTTTATTATTAACTGGTCCATAAATATCAAAAGCAGGTTTGATAAGATTATAACTTCCGCCACGAAGGCTTACTTCGCCGCCAAAATCAAACTTCGGCTTCTTGGTTACCATATTGAGAACGCCCCCGGGAGCCACATTGCCGTAGAGAATAGCCGCGCCTCCTTTTAATATTTCCACACTTTCGAGGGAACTTACTTCAGGCATAGCACCGGAGTTGACTCTCGATCCGTTCTTGAACATATTTGTAGAGGAAAAACTGTAACCTCTTGCATAAAATGCTTCCTGCGTGCTTGCCCTTGTCGTGCCGAGATAAACGCCATTTACATTTTTGACTACGTCACTCAACCGTTGTGCCTGTTGATTTTTTATCGTCATTTCACTGACGGTTACCACTGCCTGCGGGAGATCCATTGGTTTGATGGGTAACTTTCCGATGGTAGTGGGTCTTTCATTCACCGATCTGTTTGCCGAGACGACTATTTCCTGCAATTGATTTTCATTTTCAACAAGGTTGAAATCGAGATTGTAAGTTTCACCGTTCTTTACTGTAACAGATTTTTTTATTGTTTGTAACCCCACAAACGATACAAGAATTGTATAGCTTCCTTCGGGGATATTGTATAAAGTATATGTGCCGTCATCAGCACTTACCGTTCCTTTCCTTATTTCTTTTAACTGAACATTTACCTGTCCCGCAGGCTTGTTATCACTCGTTCTTATTATTCCCTTTACATGTCCGTTTTGTGCGAGGGAGCCCATTGCAAAAACCAATATAAAGCCAATAGTGCTGATCCTTTTTTTTGTCATTACTGAATATAAAAGCCGCATCCCGGGGTTTTTGGCAACAAAGAAACGACAAGCAACATCTACACTATTACGGTAACCGGAAATTCAACTTTCGCAAACAGGAAATGACTTGGGCCTGACAAACGGAATAAAAGAAAAGCCGGCTCTTGTAAGCCAGCTTCTTATAAAAGAATAATGATCTCCCTATTCTACTATTACGATGCCCTTCGCCATTACGCGGACTTCTTTTTCGGGCTTCGTGATTGCAGCGATTTCTTCCTTTGATTTTTTCGCATCTTCAGCATAGTGTTGCAATTCTGCTACCGATACGGTCTTTGTCTTCACCTCGCCGTCAATTACCACAGTTTTTCCTTTAGCAGCAAGCGGCACAAAAAAGCCGTAGTCTTTCATCTTAACCGTGGCTGTTGTACTGTCATTTACCTGGAGTTTTAGCCAGCATCCTTTTTTCGGGCAAACCTCCAGGACTTTCGCCCTCATTTTTGTAGTGACAACATCAGCCTCTCCAAGATTTTTGGCAACATCCGCAAGGGGAACTGCACCTTCCGGATTCACTTTTTCACCGTACCAGTCTCCTGTCTTGGCATCACCGGCGGGCGGTTGGGCATTTACTGCAAATGCAAAAAAGGTAATAACGACACTAACCAGGACTTTTTTCATTTAAAAATTTTTTTACTGCTCAGCATTAGTTGACAAAGATAATTTTTCCATCCGGAATGTTCAGCATGGAATGTTATGAATAATATCCAATTGGTGACCCCCTGGGCTGCTATTCGCTTACCCAACTTACTTTTTGATCTAAAGGGCTACGTTTGGCGGAAGGTGACGGAATAGCGATATGACCGATATAAAAGAAACCCATCAGCCTGTCATTTTCGCCAAGTCCGAAAAATGGTTTTGCCTTTTCATAGTAAGTGATGCCACCCGTGGTCCAGTATCCACCCAATTTGTATGCGGTCAATGAGAGGTACATATTTTGAACAGCACATGCAACGGCGGCAACATCTTCCACTTCTGGAATATTTTTAACAGTGGTTCGTTTCATACCAATCGCTATAATGTGTGAAGCTTTGAGCGGCTTTTCCCGGAGTTTTACATACGTGCCTTCCTTAAAATTATCTCCGGCTTCCTGTTTGTATAGTTCACTTTGAAAACTGGCCAGTTTCTTTAATCCTTCCCCGGTGAATACCGTGAATTGCCATGGTTCTGCCTGTCCATGATTCGGGGCCCAGGTGGCGTTGATCAAAATTTCTTTAATAATGCTGTCATCCACTTTTTTTCCTTCTTCAAATTGCTCAGGAAAAACAGATCGACGGCTGCGTGCGAGATGATTAAAGTATTCAGCGCTGTTCATTTATTGTAATTAAGTGCTGCAAAATTAAGAGTCGGCGATAAAGACGTCGTTTATTATTTCGATCATTCATACACTTTTAAACCAGTCTCTGAACGATGGTGTAATGAAAACTATTCTTATTTCCTATTTTTTTCTTCAACCATTTATGAACTTGTCAACAAAAAAATCTATGCACATTCTGTGAAAAACTCTCGGATGAAACTTCTATGAATTGATGTTACATTCGTTCGAGTTCTTAATAAAAAATTAATACGGTGGGGCCAGCAACGTTTTTCCACCTCGCTGTCTCCAACGGACCCATGGAAATCAGGGGCTAAAAGGCAACCCGTGAAGCCAACCTGCCCATAAGGAAAGAATCCCTTATTCGCAATTGCCGGTTGATAGACGCGGACACGATTTTTTCTCAAATCAGCAGCCTGATGGTATTAAGTTGATGTTTCGAGCCTTCCGGTAAAAGGTAAGTCATAGGATGAATGAACCGCTTCTCTTCACACGAAGAGGGTGCGGATTTTTTGTCCCCTGACCTGCCGTATTGATAAACCAAAAAATTTGATATGCTATGTACGACGAACAAGAAATTTTATTGAAAGAAAACAAAGACCGCTTTGTCATCCTCCCAATCAATTATCCACTCATCTGGGAAAAATATAAAAAACATGAAGCCAGTTTCTGGACCGCCGAGGAAATAGACCTTGGTGATGACCTCAAAGACTGGAACGGACTCAATGATGGTGAGCGTCATTTTATATCACACGTACTTGCGTTTTTTGCTGCCAGTGACGGTATCGTAAATGAAAACCTGGCCGTGAATTTCATGAGCGAGGTGCAGTTGCCGGAGGCCCGCTGCTTCTATGGTTTCCAGATCATGATGGAAAACATCCATTCCGAGACCTATGCCTTGCTCATAGATACCTATGTCAAGGACCCGAAGGAAAAAGACCGTCTTTTTCATGCGATTGAAACAGTACCTGCGGTGAAGAAAAAAGCAGAATGGGCATTGCGCTGGATTCAGAACGGCAGTTTTGCAGAGCGCCTGGTAGCATTTGCTGCCGTCGAAGGAATTTTCTTTAGCGGTAGTTTCTGCTCCATATTCTGGATGAAAAAGAGAGGATTGATGCCGGGCCTCACGTTTAGTAATGAACTGATCAGCCGCGATGAAGGTTTGCATTGTGAATTTGCCTGCCTGTTGTATGGCATGCTGAAAAATAAATTAACAGAACAACAAGTGCACGCGATTATCGCCGATGCCGTTGCTATAGAAAAAGAATTTATCACCGACGCATTACCCGTTGACCTGATCGGCATGAATGCCAAATTGATGCAACAATACATTGAATTTGTTGCTGACCGCTGGCTCGTCGAGCTGGGTTATTCAAAAATATTCAAAGCCACCAATCCCTTCGACTTCATGGAGCTCATCTCACTACAGGGAAAAACAAACTTCTTTGAAAAACGGGTAGGGGAATACCAGAAATCAGGCGTCATGAATGAAGTTGGCTCAAAAGCTTTCTCGATGGATGAAGACTTCTAGGTGAGTGGTGAGTAGTGAGTGGTGGGTAAACACCCGATTGAAATATTCACCATTCACTATTCACAACTCACAATTCACTTCTCACTACTACTAACCCTCTAAACATAAAATGACATGTACGTATTAAAACGCAATGGCAAGCAGGAAGCCGTGCATTTTGACAAGATCACGTCCCGCGTAATGAAACTGAGCTATGGCCTCGCCTTAAAATCCGATGACATTATTGAAATTGCCAAAAAAGTAATCATTGGCATTTACAACGGCGTACCAACGACGGAATTGGATAACCTCGCGGCTGAAACGGCGGCATCATTTACTACTAAGCATCCGGACTTTGCCGTATTGGCAGCGCGAATCGCCGTGAGCAACCTGCATAAAAGCACCATAAAATCATTCTCCGAAACTGCCGCGCTTATTTACAATTATGTTGATAGTAAATCAGGCGAAAAAGCACCTTTGCTTGCTGATGATGTATATGACATTATACAGCAAAACGCCGATCGTTTTAATGCAGCCATTATCTATGAGCGGGATTATCACTTTGACTACTTTGGTTTCAAAACCCTGGAAAAATCATACCTGCTAAAAGTCAATGGTAAAATAGTAGAGCGTCCACAGCATTTATTTATGCGCGTAGCGATTGGTATCCATAAATATGATATAGAGGCGGCGATAGAGACGTATAATTTGATGAGTGAAAAATGGTTTGTTCATGCTACTCCTACTTTATTCAATGCCGGTACACCCAAACCGCAGATGAGCAGCTGCTTTTTGCTCAGCATGAAAGAAGACAGCATCGAAGGCATTTATGAAACGCTGAAGAATTCAGCATTGATATCACAGGCAGCGGGTGGCATAGGTCTGAACATTCATAATATTAGGTCGACGGGCAGCTATATCAAGGGCACTAATGGCACCAGTAATGGCATCATCCCAATGTTGCGCGTATTTAATGATACCGCTCGGTACGTGGACCAGGGTGGCGGTAAACGAAAGGGGGCGTTTGCTATTTACCTTGAACCGTGGCATCCTGATGTTTTTGAATTCCTCGAACTGAGAAAAAATCATGGCAAGGAAGAAATGAGAGCACGGGATCTATTTCTTGCATTGTGGGTTTGCGACCTGTTTATGAAAAGGGTTGAAGCAGACGGCCAATGGAGTTTGTTTTGTCCCAATGAAGCAAAAAACCTTCATACAACTTACGGCGATGAGTTTGAGGCCTTGTATGAAAAATATGAAAAAGCAGGAAAGGCAAAAAAGACTGTTCCTGCCCGTGATCTTTGGAATGCCATCCTAGAGGCACAAATAGAAACCGGGAATCCCTATATGCTTTTCAAGGATGCTGCCAACAGGAAATCAAACCAAAACAATTTAGGAACCATACGTTGCAGCAATCTCTGCACCGAGATTATCGAGTACAGCGACGATAAAGAAATCGCGGTATGCAATCTCGCGTCAATCTCACTTCCGCGTTTTGTTGAAGGAAATAATTTCAATTTCAATAAGCTGGTGGAGGTAACGCATACTATTACAAGGAACCTGAATAAGATTATTGACAATAATTATTATCCGCTCGAAGAAACAAGACGCAGCAATTTCCGTCACCGCCCCATTGGAATTGGAGTACAGGGATTGGCTGACGTATTCATGTTGCTCGGATTGCCCTTTGAAAGCGATATGGCAAGGATCCTGAACAAAAATATTTTTGAAACAATTTATTATGCCGCCCTAACCGCATCGAATCAACTTGCTAAAGAAAACGGTCCTTACGAAACCTACGAAGGCTCGCCCATATCAAAGGGGATATTTCAGTTTGATATGTGGGATGTTCAGCCAAGTGGCCGCTATAATTGGGATAAGCTGAGGGAGGAAATTAAAAAATACGGAGTTCGCAACTCGTTATTACTCGCGCCAATGCCCACGGCATCAACTTCACAGATCTTAGGAAACAACGAATGCTTTGAGCCGTATACCTCCAACATTTATAACCGCAGGGTATTAAGTGGCGAGTTCGTTGTCGTGAATAAACATTTGCTGAAAGACCTGATGAACCTGGGGTTGTGGAACGAAAACATGAAGCAACGTATCATTGCAGCAAATGGATCAGTTCAAAATATTGACGAAATACCCGCCAACCTCAAAGAGATTTACAAGACCGTATGGGAAATAAAACAGCGTACGCTCATTGATATGTCGGCGGACCGCGGAGCTTTCATTTGCCAATCGCAGTCATTGAATCTTTTTGTAGAGCAGCCCAACTTTGCCAAGCTGAGCTCCATGCATTTCTATACCTGGAAAAAAGGTTTAAAAACCGGGATGTACTACCTCAGAACAAAAGCGGCCACCGATGCCGTGAAATTCACGGTCGAGTCATCCATGATCAAACAAAAACAACCTGCGGCAGATAAGGCACAGGCCATTGAGGAAATTTCGTGCTCTTTGGACAACCCTGAGGGGTGCCTCAGCTGTGGATCATAATCTTTTCTGGCGACGGTTTTCACATATAAGGAACGGAATTCTTTTCGTTCCTTTTCTTTTTGAAGGACGGTTTTTAAACAGGTTTTAGGTTTATCTTGTAGCATTAAATCTGGAAAGTATGTTATCAAAACCCATTCAGGAAGCATTAAACGGCCAGGTGCAAATGGAAGCCGAATCATCACAGGCTTATCTCGCAATGGCATCATGGGCCGAGATACAGCCGGGGTTGCAGGGCGTAACCGATTTTTTTTACAAACAATCAGATGAAGAAAGAATACATATGCTGAAATTAATCCGCTTCGTCAACGAGCGGGGCGGGTTTGCAATAGTGCCTGCATTGGCACAGCCCATTATTACATTCAAATCACTCAAGTTTGTGTTTGATGAATTCCTTAGCCACGAATTAAAAGTAAGTAACAGCATCAACGAACTGGTGCATTTATCGCTTTCTGAAAAAGACTATGCCACTCATAATTTTTTACAATGGTATGTAAATGAGCAAATGGAAGAAGAACATACGGCCCGCACGCTGAATGATAAGCTCGAATTAGTTGGGGATGATAAAGGCGGCCTGTATTTATTTGACAGGGATATTATGATGTTTCGCGGGGCGGCAGAAAGGGGAAAAGGAAAGGGATAACATGTTCAACTCTCTCCAAAGGAGTCCTTCGGACAACGATCAATGTTCAATTTTCAATCACCTTGATCCCGAATTAAGCATTGAAAATTGAACATTGAGTATTAATCATTCATAAAATACGACCTTTAAAACCTAAACTTAACTCCAAACCAGATCTGTTACCGTTTTTGTTTTTAATCCTATCGCCAGTTTATTATTTTGTATACAGATGACCCGCATTGATCCAGTTTGTAATAGCCTGTTTTTCTGCGGTTGTTAATTTAGGTTGTGGTGATTTTGGCATATTAGTCCCGGTTACAGATGCAGAATTGATCTTGCTCCAATATTGAACAATACTACAATCATCATCAAAGTTATACCCGCCAGCACTGTCACCATTCATATGACATCCTGATCCACTGCAGCGGGTGCTGATAATATTTCTTACTCCGGCAAAAAGAGGACCCGATGGAGTGGTAGCTACTGTTGCAGGGGCAGTCTTCGTACATCCATTCACGTCCCTGACGCCGACAGTATAGCTGCCTGCGGCGAGACCAGTGAAAATATTACCAGCCTGGTAAGCGCCGCCATTAATATTATAAGTAAATCCTGATGACCCTGATGCAGTAACGGTAACCTTTCCACTTGCGGGAGTTACACAAGGGGTATAGTTATCGATCGCCGTTGTAATAGAAAGCGCAACACTTGTGCAGGGATTGACTGCCGTAAGAGTTATTTGTTTAGAGCCCAAACACCCGGCAGAACTTTTTGCAGTAATGGTATAATTGCCGCCTGCCAAACCAGGGAAGGTGCCTGATGATTGATAGGCACCACCATTGATGCTATAAGTAAACCCGGTGCCACCTGTTGCCGTTGCTGTAATAGAACCATTGGATTGACCTGTGGCGGGATCAACCTTAGTTAACGTAACAGTAATTGTAACTCCGGCACAAGGGTTATTAACGCCCAATACTACCGGTGCTACACCGGTACATCCGTTTGAGTTTTTAGCGGTGATAGTATAGTTTCCGGCAGCAAGACCATTAAAAGTACCCGAAGCCTGGAAGTTTATGCCATCAATACTATACGTAAACCCAGTTCCGCCAGTAGCGGTTGCTGTGATAGTGCCGTCCGACTTACCAGAAGATGCATCTTTTTTAGTGGTACTAATTACGACGGTAACTCCTGCACATGGATTAGTTGCATTGACAGTAACGTAAGCCGTATCTGAACATCCCCATGAGTTAATTGCAATGACCCTATAATTCGGTGAGGCAGGCAAACCCGAAAAATAACCTGTATCCTGGTAAGCTCCGTCACCAAGACGGTATTGAAACCCAGATCCACCGGTAGCTGTCGCGGTAATGGTACCGTTTGCCTTATTCAATGTGGCATTGACTGTTTTTGTTGTCAAGTGTATCGGGCTTGTAAGGCAATTGCTGTCGGGGAGTTCATGTTTGCATGAATTAAGTAACTGGAACACCACAAATACTGCGATGAGGACGAACCCCACAAATTTAGTTCTCATAGGTAGCGGTTTTAGGATTTACTTGATTTGTTTTTTTTCATTACCGGCATTAGTGGGGTGTACCAGGTAATGAGCTTTTTATAAGATTCTATTTTGCTTTTTTCTTTTTGATTTGAAACACCCTTGATAAGTTAAACCCAAATCTTACCTCTCCTTTTCCCCACTTACCTGTTGTTTCAGTAATGAAGGCTCGCTCATTCATACCCGTAGCGTTGGAAAAATGCAACTGAAAGACATGGCCACCGGTTTCAATATCAAAGCCAACAGAAAGTGGGTTTTGATATGCATTATCCGTTAAAGGATTTAATACATAAAAGTAGTCCCAGGTAAAGGAGATCCGCCTTGACAATCGTAACCTGCCTCCTACTCCAACCGAAAATATATTATTAGAGTCCGCAGCCAATTGTACAAGGTTTTTATGCACCATGGTTGGTGCCACCTGTAGGGATATCCCTTCTGAAATCTTTCTTCCGATAATGGCCTGGAAATAATAAGCCAGTCTTGATGTAAAAAAGTTTTCTCTTTCAGGATCAGCCCAGGGCATTCCATCCATGGTCATGCCGGAAACCAACGCGATTGTAACCGGAAATGCACCTTTACCGGTTGATTGCAGGAAGGGAGCATATTTAATAAAACCATCCAGTTCCTTCCTGTATGTACTTCTCCCTACCCCAACCATCAGGTTTTTCCGGATACCAAAATCAAACCCGAGGCGCATACTTGCCTGGTCAAGACCAAAAAAGTTTTTGTATCCCATATTCAGCTGTCCGAATCGGTGAAGTATTCTTAGATCCATCGTACCGGGTCGAAGAAACTCCATCGAATGTCCGTTGATAACCCTTGTCGATTTAAATGCATTTTTTACAATTTCTTTCTTAGGCTTTTCTTTTCCCAATAATTTCAACAGGTCCTCATCCTGTGCTATACTCTTCGAATAAACAAAAACCGTAAAGACTAACAGGCCTGTTCTGAATAATAGCTTTGGCATCGTGTGTTGATTTTATGATTATCCTTTTAGCGGCTCCAGTGCACAGGTCACGCTTATTTTAGCGATCTTGGAAACTTTATCGGCCACCAACCCGGGAATTGATATTTTATAATCTGCCAGCAAAACACTAAAGTCTGCCACCGCATTGATCTTTCCCCCCTGTATCGTCAGTTTACCGTCTGTTTCTACATCTTTTGTTTCACCATGTATCGTTAACTTACCCTTTACTTTCACAGGGTAACTGCCGTCTTTCGCATAGTTCACCTTGTCATTCCCCTCAATACTTCCTTTGAATTCCGCCCTGGGGAATTTGTCACTCTCGATATAGTTTTCATTGAAGTGTTCTTCCATTAAAGCTCTTTCAAATTCAAACCCCTTCATCAAAACTGCAAACTGCATGATTCCCGTTTTTGTATCAACAACACAAGTCACCGTGCGGTTAATGGCCTCAATCTTTTCAGGGGATGATGCGGCTGTAACATCAAAATTTATTTTACCCGCCTTGGTAAAATATTTCTGTGCCGAACAGGTAGTCGCCAACAATATTGCAGCGAATACCGGTAAAGAAAGTTTTTTCATAGCTTAAATTTTTAACAATTAGAAAGTTTATTTATTAGTACTAACTACGCACCGAACAAGGATCACATCAGAACCAAGCAATCCATCTGCATTATAACCGGCGCAGATACCTTTCATAGCTATCTTACCTCCGTTCATAATACCTGCAGCTTCATTATTGTGAATACTATCCATACTACATCTTACCGAAGTCATGGACGTAGTATCACCCAACGTAACAGAATACACACCCCTGTCATCTTTTGACAAACCCTTTACCATACCATCTACCAGGATTACTTTATCCCAGTATTTTTTATTAGCCACTGATTCACCTGTTTCAAATTCTTCTAAAAGATCAATGGCATTCGTTGAGTAATCAGGCTTTAGTTCCGAGGTATCCTTATGAGACCTGTTATACTCTTTGTAAACGTATAATACTGCTGCTCCCAATACCAGCAGGGTAACAAGCATAATCGTTGCAATCCTTTTTTTACTTTTCATGATGGCATTTTATGATTAACTATGATGAATAAATGTTTGTTTTCATAAATTCGGCAAACGCGCTACAGACAAGAAAAGACTGAAAACTTCTGTCGTAACACTTTTTATTACAAAATACAATGCTGCCGTTGCAGCCAGGATGACAACTACAAACAATATGTCAGACCATATTTCTTTCTTTTCCATACTTAAAAATTGAACGGTTAGTTATTCTGCAT
>Ga0207706_10005529_pt1 | contig 11783 bp, 18 predicted proteins | sample KBSC53metaG_FD_184318 | JGI IMG/M metagenome (GOLD analysis project Ga0207706, IMG submission 184318) | Corn rhizosphere microbial communities from Kellogg Biological Station, Michigan, USA - KBS C5-3 metaG (SPAdes) (version 2) | ecosystem: Host-associated > Plants > Roots > Rhizosphere > Soil ... | reverse complement strand
GCCGTCGCCGGCGACGTCGGAGGTCTTGGACGCGACTTCCTTGACCATCTGCGCGCCCATGTTCTCGAACTTGTCCTTGAGCTCGATCTCCTTCGCGACCGACACACCATCCTTGGTGATCGTCGGCGCGCCGTAGCTTCGCTCCAGCACGACGTTGCGGCCCTTCGGGCCGAGCGTGATCTTGACGGCGTTGGCGAGGACATTGATGCCGTTAACCATCTTGTTGCGTGCGTTTTCGCCGAAGCGAACGTCTTTGACTGCCATGATTCGTTTCTCCTGATGCCTTGTTCGGGTCAGCGGTCAGCCCACGATGCCGATGATGTCGTCTTCGCGCATGTGCAGCAGATCTTGGTTGTCCATCTTGAATTCCTGCCCCGAGTACTTGCCGAAGAGAATCTTTTCGCCGGGTTTCACACCCATTGGCTGAAGCTTCCCGCTCTCGCCGGTCTTGCCGGGGCCAACTGCGACGACTTCGCCCATCGAGGGCTTTTCCGCGGCGGTATCCGGGATCAAGATGCCGCCGGCGGATTGACGCTCTTCTTCGAGCCGCTTGACGATAACGCGATCATGCAGAGGACGCAGTTTCATGGTTTCACTCACGTCTGCCAGAGTTCATTGATCACATCGAGCACGAACGTGTGGACGCGGCTCGCTTAGCCCGTTGGGCTCAGCCTACGGCAGGGACAAGCAATAAAGCGCAGGCCTTGGCCACCGCGGACAGCTGATCGGACGCCTTCGAACCGGGCGTTGTCGCCCAGCCGCCCTTCTCGATGAAGTCGCCCTGCGACCATGAATCGACCTTCTTCAGGGCGGCCAGATTGGCCGAAACATCGGTAGCGCGTTGGAATCGTTCGACGCACACCGGCGCAAGAGCCACTACGACCGCACCGCTGGCCCGTTGCGTCGCTTCCGCTTCGGCCCTGCCACCGGTGACCCATCCGCCCCACGAGAATCCTACGATTGCCGCCGCAATCGCCCCACCTGCCATGCCCCAAAGGGCCGGTTTCGTTTCGACTGGAATCTTCATGACGAGTGCCTTTTAAATGAACTGGAACGAAAAGGGGCCGGCGCAATTGCAACCAGTCCTCAGCAATTGTGGGCAGAACCAAAGGTCCTGGGCCGTGAATGAAGGTGCTTGTACCTACACTCGCTTAGATCAATACGCGAAGTTCTAGACGGTGTATGTGCGCTGTCACACACAGCGCAGGCTTTCTGGCCACTCGAGCGAGGTCGCGTGCAGAAGCCTCGGCGTTTCGCGAGTCTCGATCGCCCAAGGAAGGATTTGCGTTGCGTGGCTTCCCGGACCCAATCGAAAACCCGCGCGGTCGCGCGGGACGATTAACTCCGGTACGCGGAAGATTTCTTGACGGAGCCGCCTTCGTCTTCCCAGATGTCCAACTGCCTGCGTGTTTGACTTTCTATTTTCTCGCCGCGCGCTTTCTCTTGCCACAACATGATCGACGAACTCGCTTCGGCTCACGGTTCACCGTTCATGGAACAACGGTATGAATCCAATAGGCGACATTCCGAGTTCCGGGTGTGCCGTGCGCCGTCTACCGGGCTCGGTCATAACGACGACCTGCAGCGTGATCCCGAAGGCAAGGAGAATCATCCCACCGAAGATCCACAACGTCTGCGAATCGCTCGGGCTCGCAACTATCATCGCAAACACAACAACCACGATGGAGAGGCCGATCAAGACTCCAGCGACGAAGCTAACTGCTTCACGAAATGCGTGACGAAATCTCGAGTTCTTCACGATTCACTCTGATCGTGGCCACTGTGGCCGCAATCCTGCAGGCCGTCCGTGCGTTAGCGCACTCACCGCGAAAGAAGTCGCCCAACGGCCTTTCCGATCGGCGCCTAGGTCAGTTCGTGGATCGCATTCTTGACGGCGTTATCCACCAGTTGCCGGTCGGCAACCGTATCTCCCATGATGGCCTCCCATTGAAGGCGTACGTAGGCAGACCTGTGCTTGCTCTTGAGGACCAACGTTTGCAGGCCCCTCTTGTCGCCGAACGCATAGTCGGTGGCATAGCCAAGAAGGTCGCGCACCCCTTCCTGCCATATTCCGGTTTGGATAGCCTCGATGATCGCCGCCATGCGTCGGTGAAACTCCCGAGGCACCTCCACGGTCAGTGGATCCTTCTCGATTATGGTAGGTGGCGCAGCCATGGTAATTCAGTATGGCCCTTTAATCAGGACGTGACAATGACGATTGTCCCGAACGAGGGGGGCACGAGAAAGGACGGGGCCGGTTCACCGATCGCTTAGCGCAGTGAGTTGCGTCGATATGAAGGGCGGAAGCAACAGGCTGCTAAGTGACAGCGCGAACTCCACGGCGATCACGGGTCGGCCGAAGTGATAGCCCTGCCCCTCGTCGCAGAATTGCGACTTGAGGAAGGCAAGTTGCTCACGCGTTTCCACGCCCTCGGCGTCCTGGATCGCGTCGATCGCTATGGTTGCTTTTTTGACCACGACGCCGAGCGTCATCACTGCTTTAACGCACTTACTGCGAAAAAGCTGCAACCGCGTCAACCGAGGGTTCGCTCGTACGACGCGCGATCTGCCTTGTAGCATCCGCAGGAAGCGGCCTTGAGTCCCCGCCGGTCCAGAACGGTGATATTGCCGCGGCTGTAACGGATCAGATTGCGCTTCTGCAGAGAACTCGCCGCTTTGGTGACGCCAACGCGGCGGACGCCAAGCATGAAGGCGAGGAATTCCTGCGTGATGTGGAAGGTGTTCGCGTGCGCGCGATCCTGGGTCATCAGTAGCCAGCGGGCCAGCCGCGCCTCGACCACGTGGAAGCGCGTACAGCCCGCGGTCTGCGCGAGCTGGCTCAAATGGACGAACGCATAGCGGTCGATCCCGCGTTGCAAAGCCTCGCTGCTGGCGAGTTCGCGGCAAAACGGCGCGGCACCCATTCGTAGCGCTAATCCTGCTCCTTGGATCACCGCACGCACGGGCGACACGTCGACGCCGAGCGACAGCGGAATCCCGAACATGCCCTCGTTTCCGATCAGCCCGACTTCGAGGGACGAGGAATCGTCGACCGGCATGATCAGCGAGATGAAGCTGCTGAGTGGGAAATAGACGTGGGTGATTCTCTCGCCGGGTGTGTAAAGGACGTCTGCGAACACGACCTCAACTGTTTCGCACTCGGCCAGGAGTCGGCGCAGGTCGATGCTGGGAAGCGCCTCGAGCAAGCGATTGACTGGGGTTGCGCGTCTGGTCGACGGCATCGGTGCCCCTCCCTAGGGACGGTCGGTGAGACCGACCCGTCGGCGCCCGAAGAATTGGAAGGCGATTTCGGGGCCGAGCAGGCGATGCACGCGCGGCTCACCTCCTGCGATTGTCGCGAGAATACGGTGGCGGCGTTGCCTCGTCTGGGCGCTGCTTTGCCGGTGAATCTCCGCACGGTTCGCACTGCTTCTCGGCTCCGTCATGATGCTTCCTCTAATTGGCTAGCAAGGCGTAGTGCTCATCGTGCCGTGGTTCCCCATGGCGCGCTGTGCGCTGGCGCACAGAACTTCCAAACTGTAAACCGGAACCAGTCGCCAGCATGTTCGCGATCAATTCCTGCGTCATGGAAAGTTCGTTGAGAGTGTCCCGTCACCGTCGCTCTCTGCGCACCGCCTCGCCGAAATCGTTGTGTCGCGACGCAACAACGAACGTCATCAGCTTCCCGGCGTTGTACAAAGGAAGCCGGGCGCGTGCCCGGCTTTTCGCCTATTGCCTGAGATACGCAGCCTCAAGAAACCGCGGCAAAAAAAAGCCGCGGTCTTGCGACCACGGCTCGTGAAGAAGCTCACGACGCTGACATGCCAGGATCAATTCGGCTCGTCCAATTTGCAGGCCACACTATCCCGACGTCGCATCTGCCGGCCACGCGAAGGCGGCTGTACGGCACTCTGCCGACCATCGGAAGAACGTGTGATTCCTTCGCAGTGCCTGGTTACCGGATCGCCAACCTCTTGCCCGGCCGTGGATCGTAAGAAATTAGATTTTGCATAGTGCCTGCCTTTTGCTTTGGATAGCCACGCCCTCGGCCGGACCCAAACCTCTGGTTCTTCCCGGCCTTAGACCGTCGCGGCGGCAGCGATGTTGTGGAAAGTGGAGTTCGCAACCTCGTAGGTTTCAACGCGAGGCGTTCCGTCCACCACCTTCGCCAAACTCTTGGTCACTTCGGCGTAATGCCCATGGTCATAGGTATCGGCGCTTTGTTTGTTGTCCCACAAACTCACACCGAAGGCTTCGTTTCCGCCTGGGGCAATAAACGTGATTTCATCTCGAAACCCGCTCTGTTTCCGAAGCATGGGGATGACTTCCTTTTCCAGCTGCTGGGTAAACGCGACGGCGCTGTTCGGCTTTAGCTTCATAGATACGCGACGTGCATACATCGTGTGCTCCTTGGGTTGTGATGGCCAAGGGGGCATTCAGATTACCGTTTTGCTAGAGATGACCAAAAAACCCTCTCGATCCGTTAACCATATTAGGTTAAGCCTATGGATCTGTCAAGCATTATATTGCTACACTTAAACCGATGCGGTTAATTACAGGTGCATGCGATGGACATTTGTCTGGTCATCAAGGAGCGTCTGGAACAATTGGGGCTCGAGCAAAAGGACTTGGCGGCCGCCGCCGAAGTCACCGAGTCGTACATCTCGCAGCTTCTGACTCGGAAGAAATCTCCGCCCGCGCCCGATCGAACAGACATCTACGAGAAGATGGGCAAGGTGCTCAGGCTGTCGAGCGATAGGCTTGGGAAGCTGGCCGAGCTCCAGCGCAGGGAGCAGTTAAAGAAGGGTTTCGAGGACCCGCCGGCGCCTTTGTTTCAAGAAGTGCGAGCGTTGGTTCTCCGCAAGTGCGCGCCAAAAATACGGCAGCAAATACGAGCGATCTTTGAGAAGCAGCCCTTGGGTGAACTCGAACGCCTCGTCACCCAGACGCTTCTGGACGTGATCAAGCGCGTCGCCAAAGAGGAATTGAAAAGTGAAAAGTGGCTCCGCTCGGTAGCTCGAAGCAGCGGCCGAAGCTATAACCAGATGCGAGTCACGGTCCTCGAGTTCCTGGACACAGACGTCTTCCACCTGTCAGCGGAGAACTGCGTTTCCTTCCTGGATCCGCTGATCGACTCCTGGGATATCGACCTCTCCACCTTCGGTATGGAAGTTGTGCTTAACCCAAAACTGGCCCCAGGGCATCCGAAGCGATTTGCGTTTGTCGAAAGAGACCCCGACCAACCTTCCGGGGGCGAGCCGGGGTTCATCGCGTTCCTTGAGGATCCTTCACTCAGCGGTACTGCGACTAAGGAGGAAATCGATTTTCTCAAACGCTTGAGGATCAAGGGAAGGCAACCTACTCCGCTCTACTATTATCGGGAATTGCAAAACCTCCGAGATCCGCTGCATTTTCGTAGTGTAGTGGTGTAGCGGAGCGCCGTTTCATGATGATGGCTCACGGAATCGCCAAGCCTAGTTGACCTTGCGTGTCGCCGTTGTCCTGACCCGCTTCGTGGGTTTTGGACGCTTCGCGGTCTTTACCGTCGTGCGCTTGGCTGATTTGGTAGTCGCCGTGCGCTCCCTTAGGTTGCGGCCCCTCGCCGTCTTTCGTTTTTCTCTTTGAGGGGGATCGTTTCGACATCGAGTCTGTGCTCGGTCGCAGCGGGAGGGCCACGCAGAGTAGCGTGACGGTCGCAGGGATCGCCAGCCTGGTCCGCGCGAGCTATGTTGCGAAAGGGACGATCAACTAAGTCGCCGGCAGGCTCGTTGGCAACGAGACCCTGGAAGCATCAGGGCTGAAAGGAGTACGGCGGCAACGTAACGAGACGCGTGTCGTCGCCGGGACCGCCGACCGTGAAGTGATACAGAACTTTGCCAGCGCTCGTCGTCGATCCCGAGCAGTCCGTGCATCTCGTCGTCGAAGTAGCAACCGATGCCGGTGGAGCGCACGCCCGCCGCTTCCGCCTCCAGATAGAGCGCCTGTCCGAGCATTCCGCATCCCCAGAATAAATGCCGGTAACGCCACGTTTCCTCGCGCGCGAGTTCGACGTGCGCGAGCATACCGAGGGTGAAGCACGAGTCGGCCGCGATGTCCTGGTGACAGCAGATCGTCTTCGCGATGGCGCGAGGTCGTACGGCAGCAACAGATACAGCGGCAGGTGTCCGGGACCTTTCTTCTGCCACAGCCAGTCCCGGCGCAACGGATGCGGCACCCATTCGCAGTGCGGACCCCGCCCCCTGCACCACTGCGCGCACGGGCGACACGTCAACACCGAGAGCGAGCGGAATCCCGAACATGCCTTCGTTCAACCAGGCCCACTTCGAGGGACGAAGAGTCGTCGATTGGCATGATCAGCGAGACGAAGCTGCTGGTCGGGAAGTAAACGTGGCTCGGTCTCTCCCCGGACGTGTAGAGCACATCGGCGAACGCGAGCTCCACCGTTTCGCACTCGGCCAGCAGCCGGCGCAGATCGCTGCTCGGCAGCGCCTCGAGCAAGCGATTGACGGTAGGCACACGTTGGGTCAATGGCACCGATGACTCTCCTTTGGGGTCGGTGAAACCAACCCGCCAGCGATGCGGTGCGTTCTCACCTGCTGCCATTGAGGCGAGATTCGGCGAGGCTGTTGACTCGTCTGCGCGCTAGCGCACATAGGCACACCGCGCAGCGGACCACGGCCCAAGTCCATGTCGCGGCGAATCATGGTGAAAAAAAGGACGGCGGAAAAACTATCGAGCGACGTAAGGCAGGAGCCGATCGAACTCCGTCTTGACCACCTGGTAGCACTCACACGACCGCGCCTCGAGACGTGGCCGATCGAGCACGGTGATCCTGCCTCGGTTGTAACGAATCAACCCGGCGTTCTGCAATTTCCCGGCGGCTTCGGTCACCCCTTCGCGGCGCACGCCAAGCATGTTGGCAATCAATTCCTGCGTCATCGAGAGTTCGTTGGTCGCCAAACGATCCAGGCTCAGCAACAGCCAGCGGCACAATTGCTGGTCGATTGAATGGTGCCGATTGCACACCGCAGTCTGCGACATCTGGGTGATCAGCGCCTGGGTATAGCGCAGCAGCAGATGCATCATTGGGCCGAAACGCGCGAATTCGTCTTTCAGCAACTGAGCCTTCAGCCGAACGCCATAGCCTGCGCTTTGCACGACGGCGTGGCTGGGCGTGGTCTCGCCCCCCATGAACAACGATATCCCGAGCATGCCCTCGTTGCCTACTACGGCGATTTCCGCCGACGCGCCGTCCTCCATGACGTACAGCAGGGAAACGATGGACGTAGTGGGGAAATACACGTACCGCAAACGCGCGCCGGGTTCGTAAAGGACCTGGCCCAGCGCCATCGGTATCAGCTCCAGCCGGGACTTGAGACGCGTGTAATCGCCGGCGGGCAGCGCGTCGAGCAAATGATTCTGATGGACACTGTGGTGTTCGGGCCCGGCCGTCGGTGCCCTGCTCTTCGCAGGCAAGGACGACCCCTTCCCTACGCTGCGGCGCGGTTTGCTAGAGGCCATCACGATAGTCTAGACCCGTTTGTCCGGTGCCGGACAAAGGATGTAGACTACGCCCGGTTCACGCGCGTGTGCGTTCAAGGAAGAATCGCATCATCTCGCTGCCCGCTTCGGGCCCGTTGGGATCCGCAAAGGACCCACGTGGGTCACCGCCAAACCATGCATGCGCAGCGCAGTGCACGAGCCAGTGTTCGACAATAATCTTCTGGTCGTCGTCCTTGAATTGCGTGCACGTGTACGCGTATCCGCCAAGGGCTTCGCCTGCCTGACTTTCCCCGGCAGGTGATCTCCGCGAGCTTTCGTTCACGTTTACTGCTGCGGTTTCGGTTGCCACCTGCTCGCCATGTCGGGGTGCACCGTCACGTCCCAATCTCCATGAAAGACGATGGTGGGAATGGCGCTTCGCCATGCTTGGGCGCTTTCGGGACCTTCACTCTTAAGATCCGCAGTGCAATGCCGGCGCATCGCCACGAACGCCGAGGGCAGATCATGCGCGACGCCATAGGGCAGACCCGAATGCACGCCAACGGCGGCGAACATGTCCGGATATGTCCTCCCCAATATCACTGCCATCGCGCCGCCGGCGGACAAGCCGGCAACATAGACGCGCTCCCGGTCCAGGCCGTACGTGAGTAACAGTTCGCGCACCAGCCCGCCAATGATTGCAGGTTCCCCCCGCTCGCGGTCTTGGTCGCGCGCCTTGAACTTCCAGCACTTCGAAATGCTGGCGTTTTGCGAATGTGCGGGATACGCGACGAAGCATCCTCACTCCTCGGCCAAAATGTTCATGCGTGTGCCCGTGGCGAAATCATCGGGCGTCTGCGTGCACCCGTGCAGCATCACGACCAGCGGCGATGGCTGTTCTCGATAGACGCTCGGAACGAAGAGCTTGTAACGTCGCGAACCCGCAGGACTGGTGTACGCATGCTCGCTGAATGGGGTCCCGCCACGAGCATCCGATGTTCGGGCGGGCGCGTTTCCGGACGTTGAATCGTGCATGGGCGCAGCCGCTTAGTCGACGACTCGAAACGTTCCTTCGATGGGTCGGTTACCGATGTTGCCGCCAGCGGCGACTTCGTCTCGGACGCGCTGCGTAGCCGGAATTGGAATTCGGGGCGCAGCGCTAGACACATTCGTGCGGCACCGCACAGACGACGTGGGAGCGAAGCAGCATCCTAACCTCCGTCGGTGTACGACGTTGATTTTCATACCGCCAATCACGTCACCGAGGCGACACACGGGAGAGGAGTCTTACCCATTCAAAAGTTTCCCGAATGGATAATGGCCTATACGGATCACGCGGTGGTGGGTCCGCAGATCGAGAGGCTTCGTTCCGCTGAGTGGATCGCATCGAAATGGGCGGAGATGATCCATCCGATCATGTCGCGCGCCGATCGCATGTAGGCGCACACGCGGACTGCGGCGCTCGACGTGACCATCGGACCCGACGGTGCACACCGAAAGGAAATCGAAATTCGGACGCGCTTCGGTCGAGCGCTACGCGGATTTGTCGAATCGATACGGTATCTGTAAATTCTAAATCGCGCCACACGATTGTGAGGCTTCATGAAATCGATTCTCGACCCTTCGTTCCGATATATCCCGAGCTTCGACACCGACCCGAAGAGAACATTCGCAGGAATCCGGCGCGAGCGTCGCAAAGACGCGGAGCGGGCAGAACAGATGACGGCTGATGCCCCCGTCAAGGTTGCGTCGATCGTCAGAAAGACGGCGACCGGCCGATGACACACGTGTTGCATGTCGGCCCCGGATTACTGAATCGAAGGACTGAAGAATGCATGAACTGATCATGTGCTGTGGATGGTGCTTTGCTCGATCGCTCCGGCAGCAGCTCAGTGACCGTTAGCATCGGCATCCACCTGCCCGCGTATCCGGATGTGGTTCCCGTGCCCGGCTACCCCGATGTAGCGCTTGTCCTCGAGCCAGTCCTCGTGCGTCTCGACGCACAGAGCGCGAATCAAATCTAAGCAGGTCGCGGCGTTGCGAGTGGCGGCGCGCTCGTCAGCCTTCACGTTCAAGGGCAAGGGGGCAACCGTTGCGGAGGTGGGCCGGGTGCTCAATGTCGCCACGGTGCTCGAAGGCAGCGTGCGCAAGGCGGGCAATCCGGCTGCACCTCCAAGCGCGCTATCTCCTCGATCGGCACACCCGCGACGACGTAACCAAGGCGATCGGGGGTATCTCGAGCAGGCGCTGGAGCGGGATCCCGCGTTTGCGCTCGCTTGGGCGGAGCTGGGCCGGGCATACCAAATCGAAGCGGAAAAGGGCTGGACCCCGCTGGCCGACGGGGTGGCCCGGGCGCGCGAGTCGGTGGCGCGCGCACTCGCGCTGGAGCCGGATTTGGCCGAGGGGCACACGGCGTTGGGCGGGATCCAGATGTCCTACGACTGTGACTGGCGCGGTGCGGAGCCATCGTTCGCCCGGGCCGTGGCGCTGGCGCCGAGAGACGGAAGGGTGCTTCATGCGGCCAGCGCTCTGGCACAGATGCTCGGCCGTCTCGACGAGGCGATCGGTCTGCAGCGCCGCGCGATCGAGCAGCACCCGCTGAGTGCTAACGCCTGCTACGTGGTTGCTCCCGTACGCCGTACTGAGTACTTGGTACTCCGTACTGAGTTCTCCGAACGTCGAACAAGCACGCCTATCGAAGACTGGCTTCCGAAGTGCTAAGTACTAAGTGCACGGCTGTCCTCGGTCGTGCCAATCTCGGACGATCGGCGGTGAGCGAAATTCACTATAAACGGCACTTTCGGGGCAAACTGCCCCGAAGCGTGCGGGGATGAATGGTCCCCGGCTGCGTCGGCTTTCCTTAGGAAGGAGGAAGTGCCTTAACCAGCGGGGTCGTCCCGTTGTCGATCGCGGCGAGCTTGGCCCATTCGGTTTCAGTGAACAGGCGGGAGCGCGTAAGAAACCGCAGGCCCTCGGGACCATCGAGCGAAAACATACCGCCTCGACCTGCCACCACATCGATGATCAGCTGAGTATGTTTCCAGTACTCGAACTGTGGGCCGCTAATGTAAAACGGTACGCCACCGATGTGACCCAACAATCGGTCATAGTCACCGATGATGAATTCACCCTGCGGATAACACATCGGCGCACTGCCGTCGCAGCATCCGCCCGACTGATGGAACATCAAGTTGCCGTGTTTCGCGCGCAAGGTGGCGATCAATGCCCGTGCAGAGTCAGTGGCGGTGACGCGCAAAGGTTGCTCGGTCATGGGGGCCTCCTGACCACCGAGAAAATATCGACGTCCTGTACCGCCGATCTGGCGGTACAGGACAAAAAAAGTCGAGGATCAGAAGAAGCCTAGCTTGTTCTCGCCGTAGCTCACTAACACGTTCTTGGTTTGCTGGTAGTGATCGAGCATCATCTTGTGGTTTTCGCGGCCGATACCGGATTGCTTGTAGCCACCGAAAGCCGCGTGCGCCGGGTAATGATGGTAGCAGTTCGTCCACACGCGCCCAGCCTGGATTCCGCGGCCCATGCGGAACGCCGTATTCATATTGCGACTCCACACACCTGCACCGAGTCCGTACAGCGTGTCGTTGGCAATCGCCAGCGCCTCCTCCTCATCCTTGAAGGTGGTTACCGAGAGCACCGGACCGAAGATTTCTTCCTGAAAGATGCGCATCTTGTTATGTCCCTTGAACACCGTCGGCTGAACGTAATAGCCGTCCTTGAGGTCCCCCTCGAGTCGGGCACGCTGACCGCCGATAAGGCATTTCGCGCCTTCCTGTCTGCCGATATCGAGGTAGGAGAGGATCTTCTCCAATTGCTCGCTCGATGCCTGGGCACCAATCATCGTTGTTTGATCCAGCGGATTTCCCTGGGTAATTGCAGCAACGCGCTTGATCGCGCGCTCGATGAAGCGCTCATAGATCGACTCTTGAACGAGAGCCCGGGAAGGGCAGGTGCAGACTTCGCCTTGGTTCAGCGCGAACATCGCGAAACCTTCGAGCGCCTTGTCGAAGAAGCCGTCGTCCTTCTCCATCACGTCGGCAAAAAAGACGTTGGGCGACTTGCCGCCAAGCTCGAGTGTCACCGGAATCAGGTTCTGACTGGCGTATTGCGATATCAGGCGACCGGTCGTCGTCTCTCCAGTGAACGCGATCTTGCCAATGCGGTTACTGGAGGCAAGTGGTTTTCCGGCTTCCAGGCCGAAACCATTGACGACATTGAGCACGCCGGGGGGCAGCAAGTCGGCGATCAGCTCGACCAGCATCAGGATCGACACCGGGGTCTGTTCG
>Ga0207706_10005525_pt1 | contig 11787 bp, 8 predicted proteins | sample KBSC53metaG_FD_184318 | JGI IMG/M metagenome (GOLD analysis project Ga0207706, IMG submission 184318) | Corn rhizosphere microbial communities from Kellogg Biological Station, Michigan, USA - KBS C5-3 metaG (SPAdes) (version 2) | ecosystem: Host-associated > Plants > Roots > Rhizosphere > Soil ... | reverse complement strand
GGTGGAGCTGATCACCCCGATCGCCATGGAGAAGGAGCTGCGCTTCGCCATCCGCGAGGGCGGCCGCACCGTGGGCGCCGGCGTGGTCACCGAGATCGTCGAGTAACCTTCGCCGCTCGAACCAGGGTGGGCCGGAACGGGTCCGCACCACCCTCCGCGAGACGGCGGTTGACGGTTCAAATCAGGAGTCAGAAGCCATGCGCGACAAGGTCATCCTCGCCTGCACCGAGTGCAAGGAGAGGAACTACCACATCACCAAGAACAAGCGGAAGCACCCCGAGCGGCTGGAGTACAGCAAGTACTGCCCGCGGTGCAACAAGCACCAGCCGCACAAGGAAACCAAGTAAGCCGCGCCGCGCCGCCCGCACCCCGGGCGGCGCGCACGGTCCGGTGCCCCGGAACGCACGAACCATCCACGCTTCCCGCTAGACGCAGGCGAATGGCTGAGACCACACGCAGCACCCCGGCCGACTTCTTTCGCGAGGTGGCCGAGCAGGTCCGCAAGGTGACCTGGCCCGACTGGGACCAGCTCAAGAGCTCCACGGGCGTGATCGTGGTGTTCGTGCTGACGGTCGCGTTGATCATCTTCGGGATGGACTACGTGATCAACCACGCCCTGCAGCTGGTCACCTCGCTGTTCACCGGCTGAACGGAGCGCCTACAGCGATGGCCGAAGCCAGGTGGTACGCGATCCAGAGCTACTCGGGGCATGAAAACAAGGTCCAGCGGCTGATCCAGCGCCGGATCGACGAGGAGCCGGGCGAGACGGAGCAGAAGCAGATCCAGGAAGTGCTGGTGCCCACGCAGGAGCAGGTGGAGCTGCGCAACGGGAAGCGGGTGACCGTGACCCGCAAGCTCTACCCCGGCTACGTGCTGGTGAAGATGGTGTACAACCAGCGCACCGCGCACGCCATCACCGGGATCCAGGGCGTGCTCAAGTTCCTGGGCAGCGGCAACGAGCCCCAGCCGCTCACCGACGACGAGCTGGCCAAGATCTTCGGGCAGGAGACCGAGGCCCCCGTGGCCGAGGAGCCGCAGATCCTGATCCCGTTCAACACGGGGCAGGTGGTGGAGGTCACCGACGGGCCGTTCAAGGAGTTCAGCGGCACCGTGCAGGAGATCGACCACGACAAGGGGAAGGTCAAGGTGGAGGTCTCGCTCTTCGGGCGCCCCACCTCCATCGAGCTCGACTACACCCAGCTCCGCGGGTTCTGATCCCTCACCGGATCGTCCCCACGGACTTCGATCACTGAGGTCGCGACATGGCGAAGAAGGTCACCGGTTTCATCAAGCTCCAGGTTCCCGCGGGCGCGGCCAACCCGGCGCCCCCCGTGGGCCCCGCGCTGGGCCAGCACGGGGTGAACATCATGGAGTTCTGCAAGCAGTTCAACGCGCGCACGCAGGGCCAGCCCGGGATGATCATCCCGGTCGAGATCACCGTGTACGCCGACCGCTCGTTCACCTTCATCACCAAGACGCCGCCCGCGGCCGTGCTGCTGAAGAAGGCGGCGGGGCTCGACAAGGGCTCGGCTTCGTCGAAGAAGACCAAGGTGGGCCGGGTCACCCGCGACCAGGTTCGCCAGATCGCCGAGACCAAGATGCCGGACCTGAACGCGGCCGACATCGACGGCGCCATGAAGATGATCGCCGGCACCGCCCGGTCGATGGGGCTCGAGGTCGTCGACTGACGATCTCGTGAGCGGTCCGTGGATCGGCTGATCCGCGTGGCCGCGCAGACGACGGGGTGCGTACCGTAGCATCGCGCACCCCGCCGGAGGCAGGAGAAGAGAGGTCTCGGCCGGACACCAGGGAGCGGGCTCCTGCCCTCTCGCCGAGCAGTCGGCCCGACGGGGCTTCCGTCCGTTTGACCACCGCACGCGCCCGGCGACGCGGCGGCGGGAGGACTTGGCATCCATTCGCCTGAGGGAGTACATGCCCAAGCACGGAAAGAAGTTCCGCGACGCGGCGGCGCGTGTGCCCCAGGGGTCCAGCTACACCCCGGCCGAAGCCGTGGGACTGGTGAAGGAGCTTTCCTTCGCCAAGTTCGACGAGACGGTGGAGGCGGCGGTGCGGCTCGGCGTTGACCCCCGGCACGCGGACCAGATCGTCCGCGGGGCGGTCGTCCTTCCCCACGGCACGGGGAAGACCGCGTGCGTGCTGGTGATCGCCCAGGGCGACAAGGCGCGCGAGGCGGAGGAAGCGGGAGCCGATTTCGTCGGCCCCGAGCACGTACAGAAGATCAAGGACGGGTGGCTCGACTTCGACGTCGTGGTCGCCACGCCGGACATGATGGGCCAGGTGGGCCAGCTCGGCCGCATCCTGGGCCCGCGCGGGCTGATGCCCACGCCCAAGGCCGGCACCGTGACGATGGACGTGTCGCGGGCCGTTCGCGAGATCAAGGCCGGCAAGATCGAGTTCCGCGTGGATCGCACGGGGAACGTGCACGTCCCGATCGGCAAGGTGAGCTTCGACCCCGCCAAGCTCGAGGAGAACCTGGCCGCGTTCATGGACACGGTGATCCGGGCCAAGCCCGCCGCCGCCAAGGGCACCTACGTGCGCGCGGTGACGGTGAGCAGCACCATGGGTCCCGGCGTGCCCGTCGACGCCAACCTCTTCCGCAGGGGCTAACGCGATGAAGAGAACCGAGAAGGACGCCTTCATCGGCGAGCTCCAGGAGAAGCTGCAGGGCGCGAGCGCGTTCTACCTCACCGACTTCACCGGGCTGAACGTCAAGCAGATGACGCAGTTCCGGGCCCGCCTGCGCAAGCAGGGGGTGGAGTACGTGGTGGTCAAGAACACGCTGGCGCAGCGCGCGGTGCAGGCCATCGACCTGCCCGACGTGGCGAGCTTCTTCACCGGCCCCACCGGGGTGGTGATCGGCCGCGAAGACGCGGTGGCCGCCGCCAAGGCGATCACCGACTTCGCCCGCGAGTTCGGCGACCGGCCCGCCGTGAAGGTGGGGATCGTGGAGCGCCGCGAGTACAACGCCGACCAGGTGAAGAAGCTGGCCGAGCTGCCTCCGCGCGAGGTGCTGCTGGCGCAGATCGCCGGCGGCCTGCAGGCGCCGATGGCGCGGCTGGCAGGCGGCATGAGCCAGCTGCTGGCGGGCTTTGCCCGCGCGGTGGACGCGCTCCGGCAGCAGAAGGAAGGCGCCGGGGCCTGATCCCGGTCACGTGCACGCTCCGGCGGACTCGGTCGAGAGTCCGCGGGGCAGATCCGACGGAACCAACGGTTTTCGAAACCACGCACCGCTAGACGAAGGAGCCCGACAGATGGCGACGCTTACCCGTGACGAGCTGCTCGACGCGATCGGCAACATGACCGTTCTCGAGCTGGCCGATTTCGTGAAGGCCTTCGAGGAGAAGTTCGGCGTGACCGCGGCGGCCCCCGTGGCCGCGGCCGCGGCCCCCGCCGCCGGCGGCCCCGCCGCCCCGGCCGCCGAGGAGCAGACCGAGTTCACCGTGGTGCTGCAGGCCGCCGGTGAGAAGAAGATCCAGGTGATCAAGGTGGTGCGCGAGCTCACCGGCCTGGGGCTGAAGGAGGCGAAGGACCTGGTGGACGGCGCGCCCAAGCCGGTCAAGGAGGGCGTGTCGAAGGAGGAGGCCGCTCAGATCAAGGCCAAGCTCGAGGAGCAGGGTGCCGCGGTCGAGCTGAAGTAGTGGACGGCCCCTTCCGCGGGCGGGCGCCCAGGCGCCCGCCCGCGGGAGACGGCGCCGCGGTCTTCAGAGCGACACACGGCGGCTCGGCGCCACCCAAGGCCTGTCCCACTTCAGCCCGGCAGAATCGATGGCTCGCACGCAGCCTGTTACATAGATACGGACGCCACGCCTACCCCGCCGGGGTTTCCGGTCGGGGTCGTTTGCGCTTCCGGCTTCTGGTTCCACGTCGCTCAAGAGGGAGACCCACTTGGCAACCGTGAATAAACCGATCGTCTCGTTCGGCAAGCTCGTCGCGGGGATGGAGCACCCCAACCTGCTCGACGTGCAGCTGCGCGCGTTCGAGACGCTGCTGCAGACCGACGCCGCCGCGCGTGAGCGCGAGGACGTGGGTCTGGAGCGGGTGTTCAACGAGATCTTCCCCATCTCCGACGTCAACGGGAACTTCTCCCTGGAGTACGTGCGCTACGCCCTGGGCGAGCCGAAGTACGACATGGAGGAGTGCATGGAGCGCGACATGACGTACGCCGCTCCGCTCAAGGCGACGCTCCGGCTGGTGGTGTGGGAGGACATCGGCGACGAGCGCCGCCCCAAGGACATCATCGAGAAGGAAGTGTACCTGGGCGACCTGCCGGTGCTCACCCCCCTGGGCACGTTCATCATCAACGGCGCCGAGCGGGTGATCGTCTCGCAGCTTCACCGTTCGCCGGGCGTGGTGTTCGAGGAGAACACGCACCCCAACGGGAGCAAGCTGTTCAGCGCCCGCATCATCCCCTTCCGCGGCTCGTGGGTCGAGTTCACCATCGACATCCACGACGTGGTGGCGGTGCACATCGACAAGAAGAAGAAGTTCCCCGCCACGGCGCTGCTGCGCACGGTGGGGTACTCGCGCGACGCCGACATCCTGGGCGTGTTCTTCGGCCGCCAGCAGGTGGCGCTGGCCGGGATCGCCGGCGAGGGGGTGCGCGAGGGCCGCCGCGGCGAGGTGTTCCACGGCTTCCTGGCCGAGGACGTGCCCGACCCGGCGCTGCTGGGCGCCGAGGGCCCGCGTCTCTACCGCGACGTGGTGATCCCCGGCACCGGCGAGGTGTTCGAGCGCGGCGCGCGCCTCACCCAGGCCGCCTGGCGGAGCCTGCGCGACGGCGGCGTCTATTCGATCCCCGTTCTCCCGTCGGCGCTGCTGGCGCGCGCGGGCGACGAGGTGAATGCCGAGGTGGTGGGCCGCCTGACCCGCGCCGGGATCGAGAGCGTGGCTCTCTTCCGGCCGCAGGGGCAGACCGGGACGTCGCTCCGGGCCACGCTGGCCAAGGACCCCACCCGCGGCACGCTGGACTCGCTCTTCGCCATCCACAACCTGGTGCGCCCGGGCACCGCGCCTGCGCCCGACGTGTGGACCGAGGACGAGTTCTTCGGCGACACCGACAGCATCATGCACGTGGGCGACTTCCTGCGCGCGTGGGCCGAGCGCGACACCGCGCCCAGCGACCCCAACAGCCGCGAGGCCCAGCGCAGCGCCGAGGAGCGGATGCTCCGCTACGCGCAGGAGCGCGGCATCAAGTACGTGTGGGAGAGCTTCCGCGAGGAGCGCAGCGAGAAGACCGCGCGCCCGTCGCGCGTCCTGGTGTACGAGCTGAACCGCGTGGTGCAGGTGTACAGCCAGGTGTGGCGCCTCCTCTTCCAGCCCCGCGCGTCGCTGGTCGTCAGTGGCGACCTGGCCGACGGCGGCGCCGTGACCGCGCGCTCGGACTACAGCGAGTACCTGGAAGAGACGCTGAACAAGCGCTACGACCTGGGCCGCGTGGGCCGCTACAAGATCAACCAGCGCCTGGCCGACGCCTTCCGCAGCCTGCACTTCTCGGTGCCGCCGGCGGGGATGACGGCGCTGACCGCGCAGGACGTGCTGGCGATCCTCTTCAACCTGGTGGAGTTGCACGAGGGGCGCGGCTACACCGACGACATCGACCACCTGGGCAACCGCCGGGTCCGCTCCGTCGGCGAGCTGATCGCCAACCAGTTCAGCGTGGGCCTGAGCCGCATGGCGCGGCTGGTGCGCGAGCGCATGTCGATCGTGTCGGACCCCGACAAGATCAACATCGACGACCTGGTGAACGCGCGCACGGTCAGCGCGGTGATCCAGCAGTTCTTCGGCTCGAGCCAGCTGAGCCAGTTCATGGACCAGACCAACCCCCTGGCCGAGATGACGCACAAGCGGCGTCTCTCCGCGCTGGGGCCGGGCGGCCTGACCCGCGAGCGCGCCGGCTTCGAGGTGCGCGACGTGCACTACTCGCACTACGGGCGCATGTGCCCGATCGAGACGCCGGAAGGGCCCAACATCGGCCTGATCAACTCGCTGACCACGTACTCGCGGATCAACGACCTGGGCTTCATCGAGACGCCCTACCGCAAGGTGGTCCGCGCCGTCCTGCGCTATCCGTCCACGGTCAAGCTGGACGAGGCGGTCCGTCTCGTCCTGGGCGAACGGGGGAAGGTGTTCGCCAAGCGCGGCGAGGAGCTGGACGCCGCCCGCGGGCGCGAGGTGTTCCGCGGGATGATCGTGGGTGCCGAGCTGGCCGAGGACGTGCCCGACTGGAGCGCGCTCTTCCCGCGCATGATCGCCGGCGAGCTGCCGCAGACGGAGTGGGAGGCCGCCTTCGCCGCCATGCCGCTGCTGGCGCGCCGCGGCGAGCGCGTCACCGAGGACCTGGCCGACCGCATCAGCGCGCAGCCGGTGAACCTGGTGCGCGTGGTCAGCCGCCGGGCCGGCGCGGCCGCGCGCGGCGTGGCGCCCGAGGCGATCCGCAACCCGGTGTCGCTCCCGGTGCGCGTGTTCACGCCCAAGACCGCCGCGATCCTGGCCGTGCCGGGGACGGTGCTCGAGGCCGACGTGGTGGAGAGCATCTACGCGCGGCAGATGGAAGGGCTGGTGGAGAGCGAGTTCGGCGACACCCCCGACGAGGTGAGGCTCGACTTCGTGAGCGGCGTGGCCGCGCTCTCGCCCGAGGGCGACGTGGGCCGCGTGGCGGTGGGGACGCGCCCCGCGATGACGCACGTGACGCCGGTGGTCACGCGGATCACCGCGTGGCTGAGCGCCAACGAGGAGGAGAACGCCCGGATCGCCCAGGCCAACGCGCCGCTGGCCGCGGACGGGACCTTCACCAACGAGTTCATCCTGTGCCGCGAGCGGGGCGACTTCCCGCTGCTGCGCCCGGACGAGATCGACTTCATGGACGTGGCGCCCGACCAGCTGGTGTCGGTGGCGGCGGCGCTCATCCCCTTCCTGGAGCACGACGACGCCAACCGCGCGCTGATGGGCTCCAACATGCAGCGCCAGGCGGTGCCGCTCCTCTTCCCCGACGCCCCGCTGGTGGGCACCGGGCTGGAGCAGGTGATCGCGGTGGACTCGGGCGCCGTGGTGGTGGCGCGCCGCGCCGGCGTGATCAAGGAGGTGACGGCCGACTACATCGTGGTGGACGCCGGCACCGAGGGCGGCGGCGTGCCCGGCGACGAGCCGCTGCGCCGGCTGGCGCAGTTCGACCGCTACCGGATGAAGAAGTACTGGCGCACCAACCAGGACACGGCGCTCAACCAGCGCCCGCTGGTCCATCTCGGCCAGCGGGTGAACAAGGGCGACGTGCTGGCCGACGGCGCCTCGACCGACGGCGGCGAGCTGGCGCTGGGGCGCAACCTGCTGGTGGCGTTCATGCCCTGGTACGGCAACAACTTCGAGGACGCCATCGTGCTCTCCGAGAAGCTGGTGAAGGACGACGTCTACACGTCGATCCACATCCAGGAGCTGGAGTTGCAGGTGCGCGACACCAAGCGCGGGATGGAGGAGATCACGCGCGAGATCCCGAACGTGGCCGAGGAGAGCCTGGTCGACCTGGACGAGCGCGGCGTGGTGCGCATCGGCGCGCGGGTGAAGGCGGGCGACATCCTGGTCGGCAAGATCACCCCCAAGGGCGAGACGGAGCTGTCTCCGGAAGAGAAGCTGCTCACCGCGATCTTCGGCGAGAAGGCCAAGGACGTGAAGGACTCGTCGCTCAAGGTCCCGCCGGGTGTGGAGGGGACGGTGATCGACGTGAAGATCTTCAGCCGCCGCATCGACGACCCGATCCTGGAGAAGGAGCGCGGTCAGAAGATCGGCGAGCTGCGCACCTTCGAGCGCAACGAGATCCAGCGCATCGGCGAGGCGCGCGACGAGGAGATCAAGGAGCTGATCCGCGGCAAGGAGGTCGCGCTCTTCCTGAAGAAGGGGACGGTGGAGCCCTTCTTCAACGAGGGGACGCAGCTGACCGGCGAGGTGGTGGAGGCGCTGGACCTGGGCGAGGTGGACCTGACCACGCTCAAGGTGACCGACCGCACCACCAACGAGCAGCTGCGCCGCCTGGTGGACGAGAGCAAGCGCCGCATCGAGCGGGTGCGCCAGAAGACCGAGAACCAGATCGACAAGGTCTTCCAGCCCGACGAGCTCCCCCCGGGCGTGGTGCAGCTGGTGAAGGTGTACCTGGCCGAGAAGCGCAAGATCTCGGTGGGTGACAAGATGGCCGGGCGCCACGGGAACAAGGGGATCATCGCCCGCATCGTTCCCGAGGAGGACATGCCCTTCATGCCCGACGGCACGCCGGTGGACGTGTGCCTGAACCCGCTGGGCGTGCCCAGCCGCATGAACGTGGGGCAGATCCTGGAGACCCACCTGGGGTGGGCCAGCCGGGTGCTGGGCTTCGAGAGCAAGACGCCGGTGTTCCAGGGCGCCAGCGAGGACGAGATCGGCGTGCTGATCCGCCTGGCCGGGGTGACCTGGGCGTCGCGCGCCCTCGGGGTGACGTCGGCGATGCCGCCGCAGTTCGACGTGGACGACGCGCGGGCCATCGCCCACGCGGCGCACGCGCTGGAGGAGAGCGGCGAGCCCGAGCCGCGCCCCGAGACCGGCATCGGCCGGCCGGTGGACCGCCTGCTGTCCGAGAACGTGCCCGCGGAGATCAGCGAGAAGCTGCGCCCGCTGGCCGACTACCTGGTGGCGGCCGGCCGCGAGCTGGCCGAGCGCAAGGAGGGCGACTTCGCCACGCTCTTCCCGGCGGCCGCGGCGCTGGCCGGGGAGACGGGCGGCGAGAACCCGGTGAACGCCGCGCTCGAGGAGCACATGGCGGCGGCCGGGCTCACCCCCGGCGGCAAGGTGTGGATGCGCGACGGGCGCAGCGGCAACACCTTCGAGAGTCCCGTGACCATCGGGGCGATCTACATGCTGAAGCTCAGCCACCTGGTGGACGACAAGATCCACGCGCGTTCCATCGGGCCGTACTCGCTGGTCACCCAGCAGCCGCTGGCCGGCAAGGCGCAGTTCGGCGGCCAGCGCTTCGGCGAGATGGAGGTGTGGGCGCTGGAGGCGTACGGCGCCGCCCACACGCTGCAGGAGATCCTGACGGTGAAGAGCGACGACGTGAACGGCCGCTCGCGCGTGTACGAGGCGATCGTGAAGGGCGAGAACCTTCCCGAGCCGGGGCTGCCCGAGAGCTTCAACGTGCTCGTGAAGGAACTGCAGGCGCTGGGCATCAGCGTCACGCTCGGCAACTGACGGCGAGGGAACAGGGGACAGGGAACAGGGGACAGCCGGCAACGGCTGAACGGCTTCGCCGGCTGTACCCTGTACCCTGTACCCTGTCCCCTGCAGTTCGGCTCTTGACCGCTTTGCTACGATAGACCGTCCGCGCGTACAACCGCCGGCGGAACACCCGATCCAGCAAGGGGACCGATGATCGATTTTCCCCGCGCCCGCGAGACCCGCTCGCAGGACTTCAACTACATCCAGGTGAAGCTGGCCTCCCCCGAGGAGATCCGCGCCTGGAGCTTCGGCGAGGTCACCAAGCCGGAGACCATCAACTACCGCTCGTTCAAGCCCGAACGCGACGGGCTGTTCTGCGAGCGCATCTTCGGCCCGGTCAAGGACTGGGAGTGCCACTGCGGGAAGTTCAAGCGCATCCGCTTCCGCGGGCACGTGTGCGACAAGTGCGGCGTCGAAGTGACGCTCAGCAAGGTGCGGCGCGAGCGCATGGGCCACATCGAGCTGGCCGTGCCGGTCGCCCACATCTGGATGTTCAAGACGCTCCCCAGCCAGATGGGCTACCTGCTGGGGATGACGCTGCGCGACCTGGAGAAGGTCATCTACTACGCGTCGTACGTGGTCACGTCGGTGGGCAACCAGGACGTGAAGCACAGCCAGGTGCTGGACGAGGACGACTACCTGGCGCTGCGCGACAAGGCGCGCGAGGAGAACGACAGCGAGTTCAAGGCCGACATCGGTGCCGACGCCGTGCGCAACCTGCTGCGCCAGATCGACGTGGACGGCCTGGCCGAGTCGCTGCGCGCGCAGGTGGCCGGCGAGACCAGCCAGCACCGCAAGAAGATGGTGCTGAAGCGGCTCAAGGTGATCGACGCCATCCGCAACTCGGGCGACACCCCGGGCGAGCGCAACCGTCCCGAGTGGATGGTGATGGACGTGATCCCCGTGATCCCGCCCGACCTGCGCCCGCTGGTGCCGCTGGACGGCGGCCGCTTCGCCACCAGCGACCTGAACGATCTCTACCGCCGCGTGATCAACCGGAACAACCGGTTGAAGAAGCTGATGGAGATGCGCGCCCCCGAGGTGATCCTGCGCAACGAGAAGCGCATGCTGCAGGAGGCGGTGGACGCGCTCTTCGACAACGGCCGCCGCAGCAAGGCGATCCGCGGCCGCGGCAAGCGCCCGCTCAAGTCGCTCAGCGACATGCTGAAGGGGAAGCAGGGGCGGTTCCGCCAGAACCTCCTGGGCAAGCGCGTGGACTACTCGGGGCGCTCCGTCATCGTGGTGGGGCCGGAGCTGAAGCTGCACCAGTGCGGCCTCCCCAAGGCGATGGCGGTGGAGCTGTTCAAGCCGTTCATCATCCACGAGCTGGAGAAGCGCGGCGAGGCCGAGACGGTGAAGCGCGCCAAGAAGATCGTGGAGCGCGACGACCCGCGCGTGTACGAGGTGCTCGAGGACATCATCCGCGACCATCCCGTGCTGCTGAACCGCGCGCCCACGCTGCACCGGCTGGGGATCCAGGCGTTCGAGCCGGTGCTGGTGGAGGGGAAGGCGATCCGCATCCACCCGCTGGTGTGCGCCGCCTTCAACGCCGACTTCGACGGCGACCAGATGGCCGTGCACGTGCCGCTCAGCTTCGAGGCGCAGCTGGAGGCGCGGGTGCTGATGCTGTCGAGCAACAACATCCTCCTCCCCTCCAACGGCCGGCCGATCGCCGCGCCGAGCCAGGACATCGTGATCGGCTCGTACTGGCTCACGCACCAGACGGCCACCCACGACGCGGCCTTCGCCGCCGACCTGGAGGAGCAGAAGAAGGAGTTCGGCGAGCGCGACCCGGGCAAGGTCATCCGCCGCTTCGCCGAGGTGGCCGAGGTGGAGATGGCGCTGCAGCACCGGGTGGTGCGGCTGCAGAGCCCGATCTACTACTGGACCGACCCGCGCCCGGCCGCCGAGCTGGAGGAGGGCGAGGAGCGCAAGCCGGGGTGGATCCGCACCACGCCGGGGCGGGTGATCTTCAACTCGGTGGTTCCGGACGAGATGGGCTTCTGGAACCGCACCATGGGGAAGAAGGAGCTGGGCGACGTCATCTTCGGCTCGTACCGCACCGTGGGCCTGGCGCGTACGGTGGTGTTCCTGGACGACCTGAAGGCGTTCGGGTTCCGCTACAGCACCATGGGCGGGATCAGCGTGGGGATCGAGGACATGGAGATCCCCGCCGAAAAGGACAGCATCCTGCGCGAGGCCGAGGACGACGTGGCGCGCTTCACCCGCGCGTACAACAACGGCGTGATCAGCAACGGCGAGCGCTACAACAAGGTGATCGACACCTGGACGCACGCCAACAACGACGTGGCCGACGCCATGGTGGACCGCCTCCGGAAGAGCCGCGGCGGCTTCAACCCCGTGTACATGATGATGAACTCGGGGGCCCGCGGCAGCCGTGACCAGATGCGGCAGCTGGCGGGGATGCGCGGCCTGATGGCCAAGCCGCAGAAGAAGCTCACCGGCGGGATCGGCGAGATCATCGAGAGCCCGATCAAGTCGAACTTCCGCGAGGGGCTCACCGTGCTGGAG
>Ga0207706_10005523_pt1 | contig 11789 bp, 6 predicted proteins | sample KBSC53metaG_FD_184318 | JGI IMG/M metagenome (GOLD analysis project Ga0207706, IMG submission 184318) | Corn rhizosphere microbial communities from Kellogg Biological Station, Michigan, USA - KBS C5-3 metaG (SPAdes) (version 2) | ecosystem: Host-associated > Plants > Roots > Rhizosphere > Soil ... | reverse complement strand
CGCGACATGGCCGCGGTCGGGGTGCAGCAGGGTCTGTCACCGGTCGTCGACGTCGTGCGCGACTACCGGTGGGGCCGGGTCGAGGAGACCATGGGCGAAGACCCCTACCTCGTCGCCGTCACGGGCTGCGCCTACGTGCGCGGCCTGCAGAGCGCCGGGGTGATCGCCACCCTGAAGCACTTCGCGGGCTACTCCGCCTCCCGCGCGGGCCGCAACCACGGGCCGGTGTCGATGGGCCGCCGCGAGCTGATGGACGTGGTCCTCCCGCCGTTCGAGGCGGCCGTCCGGCTCGCCGGGGCGGGCTCGGTGATGAACTCCTACGCCGACGTCGACGGCGTGCCCGCGGCCGTCGACCGCTGGCTGCTCACCGCCGTGCTGCGCGACGCCTGGGGGTTCACCGGCACGGTGGTGTCCGACTACTGGTCGGTGCCGTTCGTCGCCACCATGCACCGGGTGGCCGCCGACGCGGCGGACGCGGGCGCGCAGGCGCTGGCCGCCGGTCTCGACGTCGAGCTGCCGGACACCATCGGGTTCGCCGGGCTGGCCGGGCGCGTGCCCGAGGAGCTCGTCGACCGGGCGGTGCGGCGGATCCTCACGCAGAAGGTCGAGCTGGGCCTGCTCGACGAGGGCTGGACGCCGGAGGGCTCGGTGGCGGGCGCCGCCGAGGTCGACCTCGACGCGCCCGCCAACCGCGCGCTCGCCCGCGAGCTGGCCGAACGCTCGATCGTGCTCCTCGACGCCGGATCGGCGCTCCCCTTGCGGCCCGACCTGCGGCGGGTGGCCGTCGTCGGGCCGTGCGCCGCCGATCCGCTCACGTTCATGGGCTGCTACGCCTTCGCCACCCACGTGCTGCCCCGCTTCCCCGGCCACGAGATGGGCCTCGTCGTGCCGTCCGCGGTGGAGGCCCTGCGCGCCGAGCTGCCGCACGCCGACGTCGTGCACGCCCCGGGCTGCGCGGTGGACGGCACCGACCGGTCCGGGTTCGCGGCCGCCGTCGCCGCGGCCCGCGACGCGCAGGTGTGCGTCGCGCTCGTCGGCGACCGCGCGGGCCTGTTCGGCCACGGCACCTCCGGCGAGGGCTGCGACGCGCCCGACCTGCGGCTGCCGGGCGTGCAGGCGGAGCTACTGGCCGAGCTGGTGGCCACCGGCACGCCCGTCGTCGTGGTCGTCGTGTCCGGGCGGCCCTACGCGCTGGGCGACGTCCAGGCGGCCGGGCTCGTGCAGGCGTTCATGCCGGGCGAGGAGGGCGGCGGGGCGATCGCCGGGGTGCTCTCGGGCCGGATCCAGCCGGTCGGGCGGCTGCCGGTGCAGATCCCCCGCGCGTCCGGTGGCCAGCCGAGCACCTACCTGCAGCCGCCGCTCGGCGGGGCCGAGAGCGCGGGCATCTCCTCCCTGGACGCCACCCCGCTCTTCCCGTTCGGCCACGGGCGCTCCTACACCACCTTCGCCGTGGACGACCTGCGGATCAGCGCCGCCGAGCTGCCCACCGACGGCGAGCTCACCATCGCCGTGCGCGTGCGCAACACCGGGGAGCGCGCGGGCGAGGAGGTGGTGCAGCTCTACCTGCGCGACGTGCTCGCCCAGGTGGTGCGGCCCACGCGGCAGCTGGTGGGGTTCGCCCGGGTGCCGCTCGCGCCGGGTGCCGCGGCCGACGTCCGGTTCCGCCTCCACGCCGACCGCACCGCGTTCACCGGGCGGGACCTGCGCCGGATCGTGGAGCCGGGCGAGATCGAGATCCTCGTCGGCACGTCGGCGGCCGACCTGCCCTGCCGGGATACCGTGCGCCTGACCGGCCCTTTGCGTGAGGTGGGCACCGACCGCCAGCTCGTCACCCCCGTGGACGTGAGCGCGCGCGCCGACGCGTAGAGGAGGACCACGTGTCGACGTCTGGTGCGCGGCGGGCCACGCTGGCCACGATCGCCGCCTCCGCCGGTGTGTCGGTGGCCACCGTGTCCAAGGTGCTCAACGGCCGCGCCGACGTCGCCCCCACCACCCGGGCGCGGGTGGCGGACCTGCTCGCGAAGCACGACTACATCGGCCGTCGCAGCGGGCCCCGCGCCCAGCCGGTGGTCGAGCTGGTGTTCGACGACGAGCTCAACGCGTACGCCACCGAGATCGTGCAGGGCACGCTGGACGCGGCGGCCGGGGCGGGCGCCGTCGTGGCCGTCGCCGTGCGGGGTCGTCGGGGTGCGGTGGGGCCGCCGGTCGCGTGGGCCCGCGAGCTGGTCGCCACGGGCCGCGAAGCGGTGATCGGCGTGGTGAACTCGCTGACCGCGGGGCACGTCACCGCGCTGGCCACGGCCGGGCTGCCGCTCGTGGTGATCGACCCGATCGACCTCCCGCGGGCCCGGGTCACCAGCGTGGGCGCCACCAACTTCGCGGGCGGTGTGGCGGCGGCCCGGCACCTGCTCTCGCTCGGGCACCGCCGGGTCGCCTACGTCGGCGGCTCGCCCACCGCGGCCTGCAGCCAGGCCCGCATGCACGGTTTCCGCGCGGCGCTGGAGGCGGCGGGCCTCCCCCTGCCCGACGGCTACCTCCGCGACGGGCTGTTCCGCTACCAGGACGGCGTCGAAGGCGCGACCGCGCTCTTCGCCCTCCCCTCGCCGCCCACGGCCGTGTTCGCGGCCTGCGACGCAGTTGCGGCCGGGGTGGTCGAGGCGGCCCGCGCGCACGGTCTGCGCGTGCCGCAGGACCTCTCCGTGGTCGGGTTCGACGACACCGACCTCGCGCGCTACGGCGCGCCGCCGCTCACCACCGTGCGCCAGCCGCTGCGCGAGATGGGCGCCGTGGCACTGCGCACCGCGCTGCGGATGGCGGCGGGCGAGGAGCTCGACTCGCACCACGTGGAGCTCGCCACGGAGCTCGTCGTGCGGAAGTCCACCGCGCCGCCCGCCGACTGACGTCGCGCGCTCGCCTACCGTCAGTTGCGCCGATGTGTAACACCATCGGCGCAGGTGCGAGCCTCAAAGGGTGAAGGGGAGCAGGCGGGTGACACCCGCGGTAGTCATTCTGGTAGGGGCCGTGCTGCTGGCCGGGTGCACGGCCGCTCCGAGTCCCACGCCCGCGTCGGCCGCACCGGCGAGTGCGGCGCCGCACACCGAACCCATGCCGGGCGGGCCGCTGAGCACCACGGCGGGCCAGTCGCCCGCCGACGTCGCACTACAGCTGGAGGCGCTGTTGGGGCAGCACTCCGTGCTGGTGGCCGACATGATGCGCAGCCGGATCCGCAACGACGCGGACTTCGCGCAGGCCGCGAGCACCGCCGTCACCCGCAACACCGACGACCTCACGGCCGTGGTCAAGGCGATGTTCGGCGACCAGGCCGCCATGGCCTTCCGCACCACGTGGAGCGAGCACACCACCGCGTTCTTCAACTACGCCCGCGGTATCGCCGCCAACGACACCGCCGCCCGCGACGACGCCCGCGCCCAGCTCGTGAAGTTCGAGTCGGGCCTCGGCGACTTCTTCGCGGGCGCCTCGCAGGGCAGGCTTCCCCCGGCCGCGGCCCGCAGCGCCCTCACCGCGCACGTCGACCACCTGCTCCGGCAGGCCGACGAGTACGCCGCCCGCGACTACGGCCGCGCCGCCGACGACTACCGCACGGCCTACTCCCACGCGTTCGGCATCGGGCAGACGCTCGCGGCCACGCTGCTCCCGCCCGACGAGGCGGCGAAGCTCGACCAGCCGTCGTGGCGGCTGCGGTCGGAGCTGGACCGGCTGCTCGGCGAGCACATCGCGCTGGCCGTCGCCGCACTGCGGGCCGGTGCGACGGAGAGCCCGGACTTCCCGGCCGCGGCGGCGAGCCTCGACCAGAACACCGACCAGCTCACCGCGGCGATGGGCGCGCTCTTCGGGCCCGCCGCAGGCCAACAGTTCATGCAGCTGTGGGCCGACCACATCGACGCGCTCGTCGGGTACACCAGCGCCGTGGCGGGCAACGACGGCGCAGGCCGCCAGGCCGCGCTCGACAAGCTGCGCGGCTTCGAAGGCAAGCTCGCGGCGTTCCTCGACACCGCGACCGGCAGCCGGATCCCGTCCGCGGAGCTGGCCTCGGCGTTCCTGCACCACGACCAGATGCTCACCGAGCAGGTGGACGCCATGGCGAACAAGGACTACGCGAAGGCGCACGAGCTGGCCTACAACGCGTACCAGGACATGTTCGGGCTCGCCAAACAGCTGTCGGTGGCGTTCGGCGACACCGTGGCCGCGCAGCTGCCGCAGGGTGGTGCCGAGACGGGTGCGGGCGGTACGGCTCCGCGATGAGGTGGCGGCCCGTCGCCTGCGTGGTGCTGGGCGTCACGGCCGTGGTGTGCTCCGTCATCGCGGCCACCGCCCCGCCCCCGCCGTCGCCCGCTGCGCCATCGTCGGAGGCGTCGTTCCACTCGGTGCGCAGCTACGCCGACGTGGCCGAGCCGGTGCGGCTGCGCATCCCGGCGCTCGGGGTCGACGCGCCGCTGACCCACCTCGGGGTGGCTCCGAACGGGACGATCGAGGTGCCCGCGGACTTCGCCGTGCCCGGGTGGTTCGACCAGGGGCCGCGACCGGGACAGCCGGGCCCCGCGGTGATCCTCGGGCACGTCGACTCGAAGGCCGGGCCCGCGGTGTTCTACCGGTTGAACCGGCTGCCCGTCGGCGCCGTGGTGTTCGTGGACCGGGCGGACGGTAGCACCGTCGATTTCCGGGTACGCGGCATGCAGCACGTCGCCAAGACCGCGTTCCCGACCGACCTCGTCTACGCCCCGACCCTGGAGCCGTCACTCCGACTGGTGACTTGCGGTGGCCCATTCGACCACAGCAGGAGTAGCTATTTGGACAATGTCATCGTCTATGCCGACCCGTAGCGCTCGCGCCGCCGTGCTCGCGCTGCTCGGCGTCCTGCTCACGTGCGGGGTCGCGTGGGCGCAGCCGTCCGGTGTCGTCGTCTCCGAGGGCACGCTGGACGGGCGGGCCCGGCTGGTCGTCAGCGGCGACGGACCGATCGCGGTCACGGTGGCCGGGCAGCCGCAGCCGATCACCACCACGCCGCTGGTGTCCGACCGCACGGCGATGGCGCTCGTCGTCGACGCGTCGGCCGGGGGCGGCCCGGGCCTGCAGCCCGGGTTGGGCGGGCTGGTCGACTTCGCGCTCGGGGTGCCGCCCGTCACGCGCACCGCGGTGGTGGCCGACACCGCGCCGCCTGCCGTCGTCGTCCCGTTGCAGGCCGGTCCCGCCGGGGTGCTCACCGGGCTGGGTGGCATCACCTCGCGGGGCGACCGGCAGACCGGCGCGGCGCTGGACCTGGCCGTCGCGCAGCTGCCGCGGGAGGCGGACAGCCCGCGGCTGGTGGTCCTCTACACGGGCGGCGCGAACACCTCGGATGCGCCCGACGCCCTCGCCGCGCGGCTGCGGGCCCAGGGCGTCGTGCTCGCCGTGGTCACCACGGCCGACGCGGGGTACTGGAGAACGGTCGCCGAAGGCACGGGCGGGGTGGCGGTGGGCGCCCCGGCATCGGACGTCGTCGCCGCGTTCGGGCAGGTCGCGAGCGCGTTGCGCACGCGGTCGCTGGTGACGCTGCCCGCGCCGGAGCGCGCGCCGACGCCCGCGGTCGTCAGCGTCGGCGGTCAGTCCGCGGACACCGTCCTCCCGCCCGCGGCCACCGGCGTCGACCCGACGATCGTCGCGGCAGGCGTCGTGCTCGGGGTGGTGGCACTGGCGCTCGCCGTGGCCGCATTCGCCCTGCTCAGGCAGAAGCGTCGGGGCGCCCACGCGTGGGCCGCGCCATCAGACGAGCCTGGGCGGCCGGTCGGCCGGGACCCGGAAGCGGCCACGCCCGCCGAGCCCGGACGGCCGGTCGGGCAGACCCCGGCACAGGCGACACCGGCCGAACCCGGGCGGCGGCCGGTCGGGCAGACCGCGGAACGGGCGACGCCCGCCGAACCCGGGCGGCGGGCGTCGGGACGGGCCGCGCCGCCGGTCGAGCGTGGACGGCGGGGGCGCAGGCTGCGTCGGGTGTGGCACGCCCCCGAACGGGCGGCGATGCCGACGGTCGATCGCAGGCGGCTGCGGATGGCGATCGAGGACGCCGTCACCTTGGGCGGGCAGGCGGTGTTGCGGCCTGCCGACGGCCGCGCGGGCGTCGGCGTCACGACCGCGCTGGTGGATTTCGCGCACCACTACCGCGAGGCGTACGACGTCACCTGGTGGATCGCGGCGCAGGACCCGCAGCTGATCGGCGACCAGATGGGGCGGCTGGCCGAGGCGCTCGGGGTGGCCGCGCCGACCGACACGGCCGACGCGGCGGCGGCGGCCGCGCTCGCCGCCCTCCGGCAACGGGGTCGGTGGCTGCTGGTCTTCGACGACGCGGGACCCCCCCACGGCCTCGCCCGCTTCCTGCCCGGTGGGACGGGCCACGTCCTCGTCGGCTCCACGGACCCGGGGTGGGAGGGGCGGTCGGTGGTGGTGCCTCCGTTCCGCCGCGCCGAGTCCGTCGAGCTGCTGCGGGCCCACCACGGCGATCTGACCGCCGCCGACGCCGACCGCGTGGCGACCGCACTGGCCGACCTGCCCCTGGACGTCGCCGCGGCCGGGGCAACCCTCGCCGCGACCGGCCTGAGCGCCGAGGCCTTCCTCGACGCCTTGGCCGAAGACGCCACCACCGACCGGCCGAAGCGCGAGGCGGCGGCGTGGGCGGTCGCGTTCGACCGGCTGGCCACCGACGAGCCGCAGGCGCTGGCGCTGCTGACGCTCGTCGCCTGGCTCGGCCCCGAGCCGGTGCCGACGGCGCTGTTCACCGGCCAGTTGCCCGCGTCGCTGACCACGTCAGAACCCGCCCAGGTCGCGGCCGTCCTCGCCGACCGCGGGCTGGCCCGCGCCGACGACGACAGCGTGCAACTCCACCGCGCGCCCGCCGCCCACCTCGTGCGCCGCAGCGCCGACGACCGCCCGGACGGCGCGGGCTGGGCGGTCTGGGCCGTGCGCCTCCTGCGCGCCGCCGTGCCGCCGGACTCCGATGACGCCGCGACCTGGCCCGCGTGGCGCAGGCTGATGCCGCACGTGCTGGCCGCGACGGACCCCGGCCGCGCGCTGGACGACGTCGCCGTCGAGGTCGGTTGGCTCCTCCACCACGCCGCCCGCTTCCTGCGAGCGCGCGGCGAGCAGGAGTCCGCCCGCGCCCTGCTGGAGGACGCCCACGAGCTCTACCTGCGGCGCCTCGGCCCCGACGACCCTCAGACCGTCGCCGTCGCCCGAGCCCTGGCCGACAACCTCCGCGCCCTCGGCCGCCACGAGCAGGCCCGCCTCTTGTCGGAAGGCCTCAGGGGATGACGACGACGCGCTGCGGATCGTCGAGCTTCTCGTGCAGCGTCTGCAGCGCGCGGTCGGCCTCGGCGAGCGGGAACCGGTGCGTGATCGAGGCGCCGAGGTCGAGCAGGCCCGCGTCGACGAGGGCGAGCACCCGCCGCAGCGTGGAGATCGTGAATCCGTAGCTGCCCAGGATCTGCAGCTCGCGGCGCACGAACACGATCGGTGCCTGCGCGGTGATCGGCTCGGCACCCAGGCCGCAGATCACCGCGCGACCACCGACGGCCAGCGACTCCACCGCGTAGCCGATCGTCTCGGCGTGACCGACGAACTCGGCCGCCACCGCCACCCCCGCCCCACCGGTGGCCGACAGCACCGCCTCCGCCACGGCCTCGCGACCCGGGTCCACGACGACGTCCGCACCGTGTGCGGCCGCCCGGTCGCGCTGCGCCGCCCGCACGTCCACGGCGATCACGGGGTACGCGCCCATCAGCTTCGCGATCTGCACGGCGTGCAGCCCGAGGCCACCCGCACCGACCACGGCGACCGCCTCGCCGGGCTGGACCTTGGCCACGTCGACGAGGGCGTGGAACGGCGTCGCCACCGCGTCCATGACGATCGCGCCGACCTCGAACGGCACGCCTGCGGGCAGCGCGCAGAGGTTGCGGGCAGGCACCGCGACGTACTCGGCCAGGCCGCCTTCCCGGTGGATGCCGACGAGGCTGCGGCTGTCGCAGAGCTGGCTGCGACCGGCGACGCACTGCGCGCAGGTGCCGTCCACGACGACGACGCAGACCGCCACCCGGTCGTCGACGGCCCAGCTCTGCACCGCCTCCCCCAGCGCGGCGACGGTGCCCGCGATCTCGTGGCCGAGCGTGATGGGCCGGTAGGGCGTCGGGGTGATCCCCTCGATGGCGATGTGGACGTCCGAGCCGCACAGGCCCGTGGCGTGCACCCGCACCAACACCTCGTCCGGCGCAGGCCGGGGCACGGGCACCTCCTCGACGAGGAGCGGCTTGCCCGGCTCGTGGAACCGCGCGGCGGTCATCGTGCGCTTCGGCTCGGCCATCGCGACCTCCCACCCGTGAGTATGCGGTGTCCGTTATGCGGCGAAAAGACCGTTCGGCTACGAGGGACAGCCCGCAGGCAGCTCCATCGCGCCGATGTAGGCGGTGTGCTCGGCGTCGGTCAAGCTGCGTCCGGCCAGGCTGCAGGCCGACCTGCGCCAGGAGTCAGGATCGACGTCGAGCAGGAACAGCGCACCGCCCGGCACGGCCACCGCCAGCTGCCCTCCCCGCGCGTCGAAGGCCAATGCCGTGAACGTCGCGTCGAGGTCGAGGTCGATCTCGGTGATGAGCTGCGACCGTTCGGTGTCCCACAGCGCGAGCACGCCGTCGGTGGGGGTGGCGACTCCGAGGCCCCTGCCGTTGTCGACCGTCCACGGTCGCGGGGATGGCGCGCGCGGCGGCTCCACGGCGTCCCACGGGACGGCGGCGTGCTCTTCCGAGCGACCCGAGCCGAGGTCGGTCACCGTGACCGGCCCGTCGGCGGGCGCCGAGAAGCCCCTCGTCGCGATCCGCTCGCCGTCCGGGCTGAACGAGAGCAGCCGCCCGCCGGGGAGCCGCGCACGCTCCCGGCGGGACCTGAGGTCCCACACGACGCCGACCACCTCGTTGCCGTCCCACGTGGTCCAGGCGACGGAGCGACCGTCTGGGCTGAACGTCACGGACGCGGACCCGCGCACGACGTTCGGCACGTCGGTCAGCGGCGTGCTCCCCCGCGGTGCGATGGGTTGGACGAAGGCGAGGTCGGCCGCGACGTTCCAGATGCCGACGCCCCGCTCGCCGACCACGGCGGTGACCCGCCCGACGTCCTGGATGGCGACGCCCCGAGGCTCGCCCGGCGTGCCGACGAGCCGTCCGATGGAGCGGTTGGCCCGGACGTCCCAGAAGATCAGCTCACCCCCGCTGGTCGCGATGATGAGCACGGCGCCGGTCGCGTCGAACTCCATCGCCTTGACCGACAGGCCCGCCACACGGAGGTCGAGGGTGATATCGCGCTTGGCGCGGACGTCGACGACGTACGGCGGGTTGCCGAGGGTGACTCCCGCGAAGTACCCCAGATCGGGGCTGACGGCCGATGCCACCGGCTGTCCCAGCCCGACGTAGGTCGACGTGGCCTTCTCGCCGGTGGGCAGTCGCCACGTGGCCATCTCGCCTTGGGCTTCGACGGACGTCAGCGTGTCCGGTCCGAACACCAGCCGCCGCGGCTGGTAGATCTTCTCCGCGAGCGGAACGCCCGGCTCGCCGGGTCGCCCGAACACGACCCGGTTGTCGGCGGTCCCGGCCGCGAAGCGGTCCCCCGGGCCGTCCAGCGCCACGATCTGCAGAGGCGAAGGCGCGGTGGCCGCAGCGATCCGAGCGCCGCCCGCGGTCTCCCACACGGCATAGCCGCCGGTGTCATCGCCCGCGATCAGGCGGCGACCGTCTCCGCTGAACCCGACGGTCGTGACCGCCCCGGACAGCGCCGGAGCGAGGACCCGCAGCCGCGTCCGGTCGGCCGCGCGCCACAGGGTCACCGAGCCGCCCTCGTCGCCGACGGCCAGCAGATCCTCCGCGGGGGCCGCGGTGACGGTCGTGGCGCCCGCCGAGTCGGGGAGGTAACCGATCAGCGCGCGGTTCTCCGCGAGCGCCCGGACGAGCGGGCCCCACGAGCTCGCCGTGTCGGGCGCGGCCACGTAGGCCTGGGCCGCCAGCAGGAGTCCGACGTCCCGGCTATCCGCTCCGACGCTGCCCGACTCGATCCCGAGCAGTCGCGCCATCGCAACCCGGGCCTCGCGCTCGGCGCGGTTGCGCGCGTCGACGGCGACCACGCTCGCCAGCACGGCCGCCACGAGCAGGACGACGAGCGTCGCGACGGCCGACCACGCGGTGCGCACGGTGCGCCGGTGCTGGCGGAGGTCGTCGCCGATGAGCGCGTCCCGCGGGCGGCCGTGCATGGGTGCGGCCAGGCTCGCGAGCGGCTCCACCAGGCGCGCGTCGCGGGCGGCTACGGCGTTCTGCGCGCGCGCCCAGCGCAGATCGACGTGGAGCGGCTCCTGGGCGAAGACGCCGCGCAATACGGGCGTCAACGCGTCGGTGCGCGACCAGTCGAAGTCGTCGCCAGCCCAGATCAGCCCGCCTGCGCTCAGCGCCACCAGCAGCCGGTCGCGCCGCCCGAGCTCGAGCCAGTACCCCACCTCCCGCGCCACCCACACCGACTCGCGGCTCTCCGGCGACGCGACGAGGACGAAGTACTCCGAGGCCGCCAGCGCCCGCTCGACCGTCGGCCAGAGCCCCGGGGTGGCGGAGAGGCTCGACTCGTCGCGGAAGATCCGCAGAGCCCGGCGCCGGTACCAGGGCTTCGCGAACCGCTGGAGCCCCGTCTGCATCGCGATCGCGAGGTGGCGGTCCCGCTGGTGGCTGTAGGAGATGAAGGCGTCGTAGCGGCCGTCGTCGCCGTTCGGCATCGCCGCCTCACGAACCGTCGGCGAGCGCCGGGAACACCCGCAACGCCTGGAGCGCGACGGCCAGCTCGGCGGCCGCGCGGGGGACGTCGACCGAGCGGCCGGTGAGCTCCTCCACCCGGCGCAGGCGGTAGCGGACGGTGTTGGGGTGGCAGAACAGGGCCTGGCCCGCCGCCGTGGCCGAGCCGCCCGCCTCGAGCCAGGCCTCGACGGTGCCCAGCAGGCCCGCGCGGTCTTCGGCGTCGAGGGCGAGGAGGCGGCCGAACACGCGCTGCACGACGTCGCGGGCGACGCCCGGATCGGCGGCCACCAGCACGCCGAGCGGGCTGTCGTCGAACTGCGCCACCCCGGGCCCGGCGAGGTTCTGCATGGCGATCCGGGCCAGCCGCACCGCCCGCGGCGTCTGGTCCACCACCGGGAACGTCGGGCTCACCCCGACCCGGCAGGTGGCCAGCTCGGCGAGCACGCCCATCACCAGCTCGACGGGCCTGCGGCCGAGCGAGACCACGCCCACCTGCTGATCGGGCTGCAGCCGCCAGGCCGAAGCGATGTCGTGCGGTGCGAGCCGGGCCTCGGCCTCGCCCAACGGCTCCGTGCCGAGCGCGGTGTTCTCCGCGACCACGGCCACGAAGCTCCCCTCGTAGGGCAGGTCGAGCAGCTTGGCGACCTCCCACGCGGGCCCGTGGTCGCTCACCCCGCCGGCGACCAGCGCCTCCACCAGCGCCGAGCGGTGCCGGTCGGTGGTGAGGAGGCGGTCCGACACGGCCTCCCGGTAGGCCTCGGTCAACGCGATGGCGTACTCGTCGGAGCAGATCAGGATCGAGGCCGCGGTGTCGGTGAGCGCGCGCACCGCGGTGTCGCCCGTGGCCCGCGCCTCGGCCAGCAGCTCCTCCCACAGGAACGCGAAGCCCAGCCGATAGGCGCGCAGGAGCTCCGGCAGCGGCACCCCCTCTTGCGCGCGGCGCCGCCCGGTGCGCCGCGGCGGCCCCAGATCCGGATCGTCCGA
>Ga0207706_10005520_pt1 | contig 11793 bp, 10 predicted proteins | sample KBSC53metaG_FD_184318 | JGI IMG/M metagenome (GOLD analysis project Ga0207706, IMG submission 184318) | Corn rhizosphere microbial communities from Kellogg Biological Station, Michigan, USA - KBS C5-3 metaG (SPAdes) (version 2) | ecosystem: Host-associated > Plants > Roots > Rhizosphere > Soil ... | reverse complement strand
GGCGAACCCCGCGTTATTGACGAGGATGTCGACGTCGCCGATCTCCTCGGCCAGCCGCAGCGCTTCCGCCGGTTCGCTAAGGTCAGCGCCGGCGAACCACGCTGAGCCTCCGGCGTTTTCGATCTCGGCGACCACCACGACGCCGCGTGTCACGTCACGGCCGTGCACCACCACCGTGGCACCCTGGGCGGCCAACTGCACCGCGGTGGCCCGACCGATTCCTGACGTCGCGCCGGTCACCAGCGCCACCTTGCCTTCCAGATCCCGAACCACGGTTGGGTGTACCACGAGCACTCCTCACGATTTAGACCGATCTGTCTAGTATTGTCAAATTTAGACCGATCAGACTAAAGGCGCAAGATGTGGTCGACTGTTTCGCTGTGACCTACGTCATTGTGCTGCGGCATGCGGTTGCGATTGATGCCTACGGCTTGAGCGGCCTGGATCCTGGATTGGCCTGTGCCAGAGCGCTTACAGCGCAGCGCGCCGCGGCGTGGAAGGTCTCGAGTTCACCGGGGATGTCGGGCCCCGTGGGTTGATAGATGATTTCGGTAATGCCTTCGGCGGCGAGTTCACTGACCCGGCGGCCGATTTCGTCGACAGTGCCGGTCAGCGTGGTCTGGCCGACTGCCCTCCAGCTGCCCGCCGCCCACGCAGCGGTGTCGGCGCGGTTGAGCGCGATGAGGTGCCGGTCGTGCACCGCGAGGTGGCGGTCCTGCGGTGGGCTTTGATTGATGGCGTCGAGCCATACATCGCCGGCCGGCAGTGTGGTGACGTCGCCGCCGAATTCGTAGGCGGCGTGATAGGCGAGCGCGTTTCCAGGCCCGGCGGCAGCCTGTACATGCGGTGAATCTAGCGTCTCGCCGTCGGCCAGCACGGTCCCGTGTAATCCCAGTGCGGCCCAGCCGAACTGGGCGGCGTAGCGGGTCTGTCCGTTGACGGTGAACAGTCCATCGGCCAGCTCGGTGGCGACGCCGAGGCCTTTGGGTCCCAGTGCGGAGATGAGGACGGGTATGTCGATCGGGCGCTGGGGTGCGTAGCCGGGCGGATGCATCATCTGCATCCGGCTGCCTTGCCACGACACCCGCGCACCGCCTAGTAGGCCGCGGAACGCCTGGACATAGTCACGCAGATACGACCAGCTGGCTGGTGGGGCACCCAGTGCGCGGGCTCCAGCGAAACCCGTGCCGAACGCGACCGCAACCCGGCCGGGCGCCAGGGCGGCCAGCGTCGCCGCAGCCGAGGCGTTGACCATCGGGTGGCGCAGGGTCGGTACGAGCACACCGGGACCCAAGCCGATGGTGGCGGTGCGTGTGGCCGCCAACGCGAGCATCATCCACACGTCAGGGCTTTCGTGTGGCGTGTCGAAGAGCCAGGCCCGGTCATAGCCGAGTTCTTCGGCAACCGCGATGTGCGCGGGGGACTGCAACGAGGTCGCGAACTGGGCGGAGACCTTCATTGGGGCGCCGCCATGCGCTCGAGCACCATGATCGGGATGTCTTGTCTGGCGGCCAATCGCCGGTATTCGGGGAAATGCGGCCAGAACTGCTCGGCGATCCCCCCGTACCGCTGCTTCTCCGCGCCACTGACCTTGCGGGCGTGAAGGTCCTTGACAGTGGCGCTGTCCTGCAGTCCCACCGCCGGGTGGGCGACCAGATTGGCGTGCCAGGACGGGTTTTCGGGCGCCCCGGCGGCCAAAGCCACGGCCAAGTAGCGGTCCCCGTCGACGATGCGCATGACTGGGTTCTTGCGAACTTTCACCGATTTCGCGCCCACCGACGTCAGGATCACCACCGGCCGGCCCTCCAGCGTTGCACCGTCAACACCGCCGCTCGCTTCGTAGGCGGCGACCTGGTTGCGGACGTGCGGCACCGGGCTCGGCACGCGTTCCCCGTCGAGCCCGCTTTCGGCGTTCAGAGTCATCTCGTAGCTAGACCTGGGCCATGCCGCCGTCGACGCTCAGTTCAGCGCCGGCCACGAAGCTGCTGTCGTCGGAGGCCAAAAACAAAGCAGCGGAGGCGATTTCCTCCGGGCGGCCCATCCGGTTGAGTGGAATCGCCGCGGCGAACTGCGCTCTGATCGCGTCCGCCTCCTCCGGCGAGTCGGCCTGGCCATCCATGATGGGGGTGTCGACCGGGCCCGGGCTCAAGGTGTTGAACCGGATGCCGCGGTCGGCGAATTCGCGTGTCCAGGTGCGGGTGTAGGAGCGGATCGCGGCCTTGGTGGCGCTGTAGGTGCTGTAGCCCGGAATGCCGACATAGCCCGCGATGGAACCGATCAGGATCACCGAGCCACCGTCGCGCATCAGCGGCAGCGCTTTCTGCACGGTGAACAGCGTTGCCCGGGCATTGAGGTCGAAGGTGAGGTCGAAGTTCTCTTCGGTGATCTTGCCCAGCTCTTCGGGCTCGACCCGGCCCGAGTTCACGACGAGGATGTCCAGCGCTCCCTTTTCCTCGAGCACCGTCGCGAACACCTTGTCCAGGTCGGCGCCCTTGGTCGCGTCGGCCGCAACGGTGGTCACGCCGTCGCCGATCAGCGCTTTGGCCTTGTCCAACTCGCTTTGGCGTCGCCCCGTGATATAGACGTAGGCGCCTTCTTCGACGAATCTCGCCGCGGTTGCCAGCCCGATACCGCTACTCCCGCCGGTGATCACGGCGACCTTGCCATTCAGTCGTGACATCAGATGACCTTCCAGTTCCTTGGTGGTGCGGTGGAAATCTTTGAACCGCTCTGTCTAAACAGCAATGATCGCGGGTGTATTCCGTCAAGCCGGTTGTTGCATGTGCACGGGCTACGGCGAGCGACGTACGTGCGCAATCTCGACAGTGACCAGGGTTGTTCGTTCCGTCTCAAGGCCGTCCGGCTACGCCATTCAGACAAGTCTGTCTGATAACCTGGGCGGATGGCGGCGAAGACGACGAAACGGCCCTCAGCGCGGGAACGGCTGCTTGCGGCGTCTGATGAGCTGTTCTACCGCGACGGTGTGCATTCCACCGGGATCGACGCCGTCATCGAAAAAGCCGGCGTGGCAAAGGGTTCGCTGTACTACATATTCGGCGGGAAGGACGAACTCGTCGCCGCGTATCTTCGAGGGCGCCTGGACGCATGGCGTGAGCGCGTGAATGCGGCACAGACCGGCATCGATGATCCGGAGGAGAAGATCCTCGCGGTGTTCAACGCGATCGCCGACTACGTGGCACTTCCGGAGTTCAGGGGCTGCCCGTTCGTCAACGCCGCCGCCGAGGCGCCGGCAGGCGAGGCCCAGGAGTTGGCAATAACGGAGTACCGCCAGTGGGTGCGCGAAACGTTCCTCGCGCTTGCCGCACAGACAGGGGTGGCCGACACCGCATCCCTGGCAGATGCGCTCATCGTCTTGTATGACGGGGCACTTGCCACCGTGGACGTCGCCAGCACCGCGCGCACCGCGGCGATGACTGCCAAACGCATCGCGAAACTCACAATCGCAGCAGCCAAAGCATCCAGCCCCGCCTGATTGGCGCGCCGAGCCCGATCGACCCGCGATGGACGCGTCGCTGAAGTTCACTGGGGTGGAACTGATGACGCTTGAGATTGTCGGCAAAGTGCGGGCACGATTTTCGCTGACGCCCGTCTGGGGTTGAAGAACTACGGGAGCTCACGCAGATGGCCGTAGTTCAGTATCAGCTTCCCGACACGGGCGAAGTCGTTCCGCTGCTGCAGATCGTGCCCTCCAAGAGCGGTGAGGAACGTACTGCTTATTGGTCCAGAGCTTGCCAATGTGCTCGCGATGATCATCACGCGGCTAAGGCAGCGCCACGCGGCCTCCCGGCCGTCAGTCGCTACGACCCGTACGAGCGGGTGGAAGAGGTCCACGCCGAACGGTCCAGAAGTCAAGGCGCGCAATCGTTCTACCATGACCGGCAGGCTGCCCGGGGGATCGGGGGATGCTCCCAGCACGCCCAGTCCGCCGGCATTGGTGACCGCGGCGGCAAGCTGCTCGTGGGCAATGAAACCCATCCCCGCTCCGACGAATGGATGTCGTAGGCCATACGCCCGGGTCAACCGGGTCGGGCGGGGTATGACATCTGCGGCGGGCCCGCTGGACGGTGCTGGCTGTCGTCGATAGCCGGTTCACGGGGCGAGCGGGCATGGCTTCTCCTTACGCATACTCCGCTTCGGAGTATGCTCAAGATAGTCCGAATCGGAGTATTGTCAAACCTGATGTCGAACAAGCAGCTGACGCGTCAAGTCAGCCGCACCAGCTTGCGGCGGTCGACGAGACACCGTGGGAAGAGCACGTCTCGGTATCCCTGCGCGGCGCGTACTACGCACAGGCCGCGTTCGAACCGCTCGGCACACGCGGCGGGACACTGGTGATGATGACCTCCACCGCGGGCATGCAGGGCATTGCGACACTGCCGCTGTACTCGATGATGAAGGGCGCGCTGCGCGGATTCGCCAAGGGTCTGGCCCGCGAGGGGGGTCCCGCCGGCGTGACCGTGAACGTCGTCTCGCCGATCGCGTACTCACCTGCGATGACTGCGGCCATAGAAGCTGATCCACTGATGGGGGAAGGGTTTTCGCGCCAAATCCCGCTTGGTCGCGTTGGTGACCCGGAAAACGAGGTGGGTGCGGGCGTTGCCATGCTGTTGGGACCTCACGCCCGATATGTGACCGGGCAGACGCTGGGCATTGACGGCGGACAGTTCACGAGCCAGTAGGGAGACGACATGGAGATCGGCCCGCTCAAACACCCCGAACTCTCGCTGTATTTGGGGACATACACCGACGGTCCGTCCCATGATTGGCGTGCGATGCTCGATATGGCCCGTGCGATGGACGTGGCCGGCGTGGACCGGGTCGTGGTGTCTGACCACGTTGTGTTCGGTGAGAACTTGGACGCCTACGCTGATCCGTCGATCGGCGGTCAGGCGGGCGGTCGGCAGCCGACCGGGCCGGACGGAAGCTGGCTGGAACCGGTGACGGTGCTGACGGCGATCGCCGCCACGACGACCCGCATCCGGCTGGGCACAGCGATACTGCTGGCCGCGTTGCGACGTCCCGCGGTGCTGGCCAAGCAACTGGCCACCCTGGATGTGTTGTCGCAAGGTCGGGTGGACCTGGGGGTCGGAGTCGGTTGGCAGCGTGAGGAGTACGAAGCCGTCGGATTGTCCTTCGCCGATCGCGGGCGGCTGCTGGACCACACGCTCGAGGTCTGCCAGACGTTGTGGACTCAGCAGCGCGCGTCCTATCAGTCCCCCGAGTTGACCTTTGACGGCATTCACCAGATGCCCAAGCCGGTGCAACCCGGAGGTGTCCCCGTGTGGATCAGCGGCACCGTGAACAAGGCCGTGGCGCGCCGGATCGCACGCTTTGGCAGCGGCTGGATTCCGTGGGGCCCGGCCAACGCGGACATCTCCGGTGCGATCGCAGCGATGAAGGACAAGGTGCACGAGTTCGGCGGCGACCCTACCGGCCTGCAGGTTCAGGGCATCGCACGCGTCGTGAAACGTAGCGACGGGTCTATCGACCTCGCCGCAACGGCGGGTGGGGTTCCAGCGCTCGTCGCGGCCGGAGTCACCGATGTCCGGTTCCCGGCGTCGTTCTCCGCTGATCGCGATCACGCGGTCGAGAGCCTGTCGTCGCTCGTCCAGGCTTTTCGCGACGTGACGCGCTGAGGCATCCGGGCACCCATGCAGATTCGCCACCACACGCGATCAACGAAACCCGCTGTCATCCTTCACCCTTCGGGCTCGCGAGCGGCTGTAGGTCGTCCGCGGAGAACGAATGCACTTTTGTAAGCAATAGGGTGGCTCATGCGTGCCTTCGGCGCCTCGGCCAGTAGGTTGCGGGCGGATTAGCCGCTCGAAGCCTGGGCGCGGTGGCCCGTCGCTGGGCCATGCGGCGAGAAACGGCTCACAGACTCCGCTGCGATGCTCCCACCAACGCGCTGCCGTCAGCGCCGGTTTCGGTGTCGGCCGAAAGTGCGCGCAGTGGTACCGAGATGGTGATCTCGGTTCCCGGAGACGTCGACCGCACGTCGAACTGTCCCTCGGACGCCAGTGCCTTGGCGCGAATCGAGGACAGGCCGATATGACCTTCTTGAGCTTTCTGCGCCATGGCGGCTTCTGAGATGCCCACGCCGTCGTCGGAAACGCGCAACACGGCCAGACCATCGTCGCGGCCCAAGTCGATCCAAATGTGGTGGGCCTGCGCATGCTTGATGACGTTGGTCATCGTTTCACGCGCCGCGCTGTAGAGCACGTAGTCCGCGTCGGTGCGCAATCCATCAGGCCATCTGCGGGCGTCAAGCTCGATCGTAAGTTCTGTACGCGAAGTGAGACTGTCGGTGAGGGCGGTGAGCGCTGCTTTCAGTCCCAACCGCGCCAGCACGTCGGGATGCAGTTCGCGGACCACATCGCGCAACAGTTGTGAACACTCGACAAGGGCCAACTGCACCCGATCGACGGCGACTGTCGAGCCGTCCCGTACGTCTTCCAAGTCCTTACGCGCAACCAAAACGTACTGAGGGGCGCCGTCGTGCAGGCGTTCGGAAATCGCCTGCCGCTCATGTTTTTCCACTCCAAGTAGGTTCCGAAGCAACTGCGTTCGCTGCCGTGCCAGCTCTGCGATCGTCTGCACCTTGAAGCGTTCAATGACCGACAAGGCCACATTGCCGCCTGCAAGCCCGGCCAACACCGTCGAGCTCAGAAGAATCGAAGCCCACGGCTCATTGTTGGATGCTTGGGTGATCCAGCACGGGGCAATGAATGCGGACAGAGTCGGGATCGCGAGCGCGCCGCTGATGACGGGATCGAGCTGTGCTGCCGCGATCAACGGGATCAAGAAGAAACCAACCCTCATCACGTTTGATGTCCAGTCATCGGGTGAAGTTAGGCCGGTACGAACCGAGAGAACGGATACGATCGCGACGTCGGCGGCGAGCACTGAAATCGTCATGAGCGTTCGGGTAAGTACCACGGTGCGCGCCGCTGTCCGCAGCGCCCAGGTACCCCAAAATCCGACCAGCACCGCATATAGCGCCAAGACAGCCACACAAATCGGCAGGGTTTTGCTTGGCGGCTCACACGTCAGAGTCACGCCGGCAAAGACGATCAGCACCATGCGCAACGCAAAATTGCAGCGCGGTACCCAAGAATAGATACCGTTGGGAGTCCTGCGGAGACTGCTGCGCGCGATCGTCGACCGCATCCTGGCTTTGTCCGAGCATGGGCGGCTACTGTCCCGTCGCGACTGCGACAGCATATCCCTGCGAGTGTGGCTGCACGGTCACCTCGGCCATCGCCCCCAGCTGGGCGGCGGCGAACCCTTCCAGCAGTCAGGTCGGCTCGTACCCGACTGCTGCGCGTAGGTGGTGACGAATTCATTGAGGAGCATGGATGTGGCAGGTGGGACCTTGGCTCCCGATTCTTTGGACTACACCGCTGTCAATTGATGGTAGTGGTGCCGCGACGACTCGATGTGGCGATGCGCCTTAGCAATTCGAAAGAACCCTGGACCGGAGGTGGGTGCGTTGGCGCCCACGGTGTTTCTCGGCCGCGCGCGCAATCTTTGCATTTCGGTACTGCGCCGGGACCCACTCATGACTGCGAGGCGTTCGACACGGTGAGGTCGTCTGCTCATGACGGTCTGTTGGCGTGCTGGGAGTGGTGCGCTGAGTGGGGAGACGACATTGACGACGAGGCGCTGTGGTCGCCGGTGAACCCGGCCGTGGCCACGGGCCGGGTGCCGATGCAGGCCGTTCTCGACGACCTGCGCTGTGCAGCCCCCGGCTCAGCAGTCGGCCCGCCACCAGATGACCGCGTTTGAGCGAAGTACTGTTCACCAGCTCAGCGAGGAACCTTCCCCAGCGTTGCTGGCAGTGGCGTCACCCAGCGCGAGCCCGAGCATAACGGCCAGGCAGCCGCGATCCGCGCAGTCATGTTGCGCGACCGCTCCAGCGGCCACTGGACGGGTCGAGGTGGTGGTGTTGGCAGTCATTTCAATTCTCCTGTTTGCGTTGTCATTTCGGACGTTCACCGCCTTGTTCCGGCGACGTACCCACTGTGCTGCGGCAAACGGGACGTGTCTGTCCGCCAACCGGTCCGCACACGGGATGAACTCGACGTCCTCCGATTGGGGGACATCCGGCGGACAGCCGGTTAGCGGTCGGCTTGCCACCATCGGGATCTAGGTGGCGAAGAAGCAGACCCCTCCGCACCCGCATCGAATACGAATCCAAGTGTTTCAGTTGATCGAAGCGAAGTTGGGCAAGCTCGCCGTGCGCGATCTGACCGCTACAGCGGTTCGGGCGTGGTTCGCCGGTCTGGATTCAAGCAAGCCATCGCGTAACGGCCACGCGTACGCGATCCTCAACATGATCTGCAACACGGCGATCAAGGACGGCTTAGTGGATCGCAAACCCGTGCGACGTGCGTGGTGCGATGAACCCAAAGGGTTCGCAAACAGGTCAAGATTCCGACCACGGTCGAACTGCACGGTATTGCCGACAAGCTGGGCACTGACGAACGAACCTCCCGTTTCCGCGCCCTGGTGCTACTTGCTGGTTGGTGCGGAATGCGGTTCGGTGAAGTGACAGAACTGCGGCGGCGTGACTTCGCCGCCGATTGCACCGTGGTCACCATCTCGCGTGGCGTCACACATCGGGCAGACCCGAATACACCCGGCGCTGATCGTTGCCGAATCGACACCACGAAGAACGGCGAACAGCGCACGGTGACGATCCCGCCGCACATTCGCGACGATGCGAAAGCGCGTCTATCGGCCCATGTTGCTCTGGTGTTCGCTCCCGTTCGCGGTGGCTGCCATCTCAATGATCGGGTGTTCAACCAAAACGTGTTCAGAAAATCAGCGAACGACGTTGGCAAAGAAGATTTTTCGGTCCGCGGTCTACGACGTTCGCTGGTGCCAAGAACGCTCAGATGGCAACGCTGACCGAGAACATGGCGCGGCTGGGCCACAAGACGGTCGGTGCCGCAGTGCGCTACCAGCATTCGGAGGCAGGTCGTGATGCGATCATCGCTAATGCGTTGCCTACCAATGCGATTGCCGAACTGCAAAACCAGCGCCGATGAGAAGCGGATGGGTGACGGATAGGTAGAACCCGGCACCAATTGACGCATCTGCCGCTGGTCAAGATGCTGTTAACCGCAGGTTGCCTACCTGCGGACCTGACCGGCTAGACCTCGTGCGAACGCTAAACACGGTGTCCCACAACATAATTAGTGATCGGTCATCCAGCAACGCGCGCCACATTGTCGCGTGCTCGTTCTGGGCCGCTCGGCGCGCTGACTCTCGGCGCATCCTGCACTGTTCGGCCACCGCGTCCTCCAGCGACATCAGCCCCGTGGGCGGTGGCTCCGGCGGCAACAGCGGGTTGATTCCTGGCGCTGTGTCGAACGCTGAGCCATGTTCTTCACTATCCGGCGGTATCAAAGGCCGTCGTCGCTCTCGACACGGGCGCGAGAGCGCATCGTCGCGGTCAGCTCGTCGCCGTCGTCAACGATCTCGGCGTCGACCACAAGATCGTAGTTCGCCGCAGGCAGCGTGTGGGAATCCGCCAGGGAGTCGTCAATTCGGCCAATCGATTTGCGATGCTCAGCGCGCGAACCGCTTTGGATTGGGCCGTAGCGATTCCAAAACCTGTTCCCGTGGTTACAAGGCCACTTCGACTTCGATGCCCGTTTTCGGAACTTAATCCCGCACGGGCCAAAGCATCACGGATCGCTTGCAGTGCAACGGGATCGGCGACGTTGCCGCCGAGTGCGAATGAAAGCAAACGCTGAACCAGTGCCTCTGCCGCCTGTTGCAATCGACGCTGAGCTTTCACTCTCGTTTGCGGTGCGGCTCCGCGGTGGGCTCTGCACACGTTTCCGCCCAAACTCCTTGCACTCGGTGGCGCCGGCGCAACAATCACACAGAGGCCCGCGCCGCTCGGATTCGGTGGCGCCGGCGCGACACTCGTAGGCCGACGGCGCTATCAGCGTTGGCTACGCCCGTCGCCACACCGACGCATTCGGCTACGTGGTGCTGTCCAACGAGCTGTCGCTGGTGATCGCGCCGATCGCCGGGCTGCTCGGCGCCCTTATCGGGCACGGGGTGGCACACACCTGGCGTAGCCGTCGGATGCGCCCGTTACCGGGCGTCGCCTCGGTCGCATTTCGCGACTGAACTCAGCTAGCGGACTGCCCCAGATTGGTTGGCAGGCCATCCGACGCGGATATAGCGCCTTCGGGAGACTTTTCGAGTCAGCATCAGCATCGTGTCACCCCGCAAGAGAAAAGACACTTGTCGCGATGCCGCCGCGCGGCGTCGGCATCGCCGTCGCTTTCGGAACTGTCATCGCCCACGCCGACCCTTTGCGATATCGGGCGTGCGAATCGGTCCGAGCGAGTAGGGTCCAATTAACGCGCACGTCGGTGACGTGCGAGTCGACGGTTCGCTTACGCGGCCGCCCTCCAGGACGAAAACTACACAGAAGTACCTCTGGAGGGGAAATGGACGTCGTGTTAGGCGTGTCGATGACACGCACAACGGTCCGCATGGTTCTTGTGAATGGTGTGAAGGCCGACGGTCTCACCCTGGAATCCGAGGTGTTCGATACCACCGCTGAGGGCGGTGCTCCACCGTCGAACGCATCAGAATTAGTGAGCGCCGCGATCCTGGGGACTCAGCAGAGCGCGCTCGCCAGCGATCATCATGTGATAGTCACCGGGGTGACGTGGAGTGACCCCAACGAGGCGCTCGTGTTGCGCGAAAGCCTGACTGCACAAGGCGTCGAAGACGTCACATTGGTGCCGGAATTGCGCGCGGCGGCCGCGCTCGCCCAGGCCGTCGGCCAGGCGGTGGGCTACGACACGACGGCATTGTTGTTCATCACCAAGGAGACGGCGACGCTGTGTGCCGTTGAAACCGCCGGTGGCTCGATGGTGAAGGTGCTCGGTCGACGACTGGACAGCGCGGATGCGATGCCGGTGCTGACAGATATAGTGGCGACTCTGGAGGCCCGGGAGTCGCAACCGCAGGGTCTTTTCGTAGTTGGTTCCGGCGTAGACGTCGGCGCGGTGAAGTCGCATTTGGAAAAGCGGGTGACGTTGCCGGTCATCGTTCCAGAGGACCAGGAAATGGCGTTGGCCCGTGGTGCGGCGCTGACCGCCGCCAACGCGCCCCATGTCGAGGCGTCCACCAGCGCCATGGCCTATTCCCTTGACCCTGACGGTGAGACGGCCGTGACCGCGGCCTCGGTTAGCGGCGATGCGGACACGCAGCAGGCGCCGGTCGCACGTGCGCACACCGACGAGACTTCCAGCGGCCCGAAGACGAATGACGCCTGGGAAGGCCGTGAGTCGTCGACACCGGTCGGCAGTCTGGTGGCGGCGATTTTCGTGATAAGCGTTGTGGCCCTGGTCATGTCGATTGCCGTCAGCGCCCAGCCGACCGCCGATCGGAGCGCCAGCCTCGGCCTGAATGCCAATCTTCCGAGCACCGCGGCGCCGGCACCTCCGCCGGTGCAGGAGGCGCAGCCGATCAGCCCGGCGCCAGCTGCCCCGCAGCCGCCGCCGGAGACCATCCCAAAACCTGTGCCAGTTGTGCAGGAGGCGCCGCAGCTCGCGCCGCAGCTCGCTCCGCAGCAGGCCGCGCCGCGCACCGTGCTCACCCAGGATGCTGCGCTCCGGCCCCAGGCACTGGCACCGGCGGCCCCGCCTCCGGCCCCGGCCGCGCCGCCGCCCGCACCAACGGACGTGCCGGCGGCACCCCCACCGGTGCTGCCGCCACCTGCTGCACCACCACCGG
>Ga0207706_10005514_pt1 | contig 11798 bp, 14 predicted proteins | sample KBSC53metaG_FD_184318 | JGI IMG/M metagenome (GOLD analysis project Ga0207706, IMG submission 184318) | Corn rhizosphere microbial communities from Kellogg Biological Station, Michigan, USA - KBS C5-3 metaG (SPAdes) (version 2) | ecosystem: Host-associated > Plants > Roots > Rhizosphere > Soil ... | reverse complement strand
CGTCCGCGATATTCAGTCTTGGACACAAAAAAATTTGCTTGCGTTTTTGAGGTCCTGGCACGCCCGTTGCGTGAAAGCGTAGTGGAGTGCTTGGAAGCAATTTCTATTCAGGGCACGGGGCAACTGCCTCCGAGCATTTAGATTAGCCACTGTTCTCCAGACAAGTACAAGTTGAGCCCACATCTCTCTGCGACACGATTCACGCCTTTCGGCCCTGCAATTCCTTAGTTAACTATTGCCGCCCCTGGTTGCAGGGGAACTTTTCCCCGAGGGCGAAGATAATCAAAGTTGGACCTGGCCATTGTCGCTTCTCAGGATGCTCCCGCAGATAAGTCGTAACAACGTCGAGCACTTGTTGGTCCTGCACCTCAGGGGATAAGCAAAAGAAGGGCTGTGATTTCATCGGACGCGTGATGCTATAGGCTTGGGCCGCTCCGAGAATGTATCCATTACAAAACTGGAGCTTATTTGAGTCTTGACAGTTGTCCCATAGTTCGTTCCCCGAGACGACGTCCGCTTGCGCTCCCCCGACCGCGAGGAAAGATAAGAGCACGGCAGAGCATCCGAGTCCGAGCAATCGTCCCATCTTTTTTGGCCTCCTTAGCCGCTCCCTTTTGGATGTGGAGTCTGTGTAACTCCAGCCCTTCGAGATCCACGCCTTAGGAGCCTGATCAGGCCGATAAGGGGCTGTGACTAATAAGCCACACTTACTGTAAATAACCGAAAAGGCAGCGTCGCAACTTGTTGTCAACATCAGAGATGGTAGCTTGGAGGGGGGTGGATCGTGGAATCTATGCCAAGCGCCTTTGGGGAGCGATTGGCGGCGCGAGGGCATAAGGCTTTGGCGGGCTAATAGCCTTCTCCGAGCTCGGTCTCAAGGCCGGATTTGAGACAGCGCGAAGTGCTCCAAGCGAGCTGTATTCAGGTCATCTCCACATTTTTGGTTGTCAGCCACGGCACAGTGTTCCGCGGCTCTTAACACGGTTGGCGAGCTTTATGACTTTCGTCGGTGCAACCACGTGGCGGGCAAGTGTTAGCACGAAACCCTTGGTCATGCTGACCTGCCAGCACGACGCGGTAAGATCTGGCTCCGCACCTCTTTTGTGCGTCCTCGGTGTCTTTTTCTTTTTCATGTCAAACTTCGGCGTTCTTGCTGCCAATGGCCCCGAGGTAGGGACCGTCAACAAAGTGGAGAATCCGGCACAGGTCGGTAGGGAGACCGCCATCGTTGGCACACCCGTGCACATGAATGACGAGCTTCGCACCGGACCAAAGGGGCGCCTCCAAGTCACCTTCCGTGACGGCACCACGCTCACACTCGGAGAAAAGGCAACGGTGTCAATCGATCGCTATGTCTATAATCCAGACAAAAGCACGGGTGAACTCGCGCTCAAAACGGGAGTGGCCGCCTTCCGGTTGGCAACAGGCAAGATTAGCGAGATGCGTAAGAAAGACATCAACGTAAAAACCCCCGTGGCGGCGCTCGCCATCCGCGGGACCGATGTCTGGTGGGGACCTATCGACGGGCAATTTGGCGTGCTCCTGGTGGAAATGCACGCTGCCCCCGTTGGCGTCAGCAATGAGGCTGGCGGCGTCACGCTCGCCCACTCGGGAGAAGGCACCGACATCGATCCCCTAAAAGGTGGCGGGGGTCCTGGAAAGCCATACCAGTGGCCTCCGGAGAAAATCGCACGCGCCCTATCGCAAACCAGTTTCGGATTGGCCTTAAATCCCGCGCCGGCGATCGCAGGAGCCGCAGCATTAGCAGCAATCATCGCCGCCACGACCACGCAGCAGCAGCAAGAAAAGAAGGAAAAGAAACCCTCGCCTGCCTCGCCATGACTTCAGTGTAGATCGGCCTGGCGCACCGGGCCTGAGTAAATGATCAATCCCTTCCCTCTCGAGTCCGCTTATTGCGCGCACTTCGTCGGGGCTGCACACCGTCCGTTCACGCCGCGAGCTATTTCGATAAGGCCTCGGCTGTGCCGTCCCATTGCGGCGGGGGCGGATTGATCCGAAAGAATGCAATGCGCTCGCGATAGAGAGCGTAAAGACGATCGAGACTTGAGCTATTCATCTTTTGACATTCCCTACTAAGCGCTTCTGCTTCGTCCCAGTTCTGCGCGCGAAAGCGCGCCAGAAACTTTTTATGGCGCTCAGAAAGAGCAATGAAGTTTTGCGAGTGCTTGAGGGCGCTATCTCCGAGCAGCGCGAACACCCGTGTGGCCGCGGTCTTGCCTTTCACCTTTAAGAGATCGAGCTCGAGGAAGGCAAAGTCCGGCGCGCGCGCTGTAGTCGATTCCCCCACCACAGCCCCGACATCGTAGGTCTTCGATTGGCCTTCGAGCCGCGACGCGACGTTGACGTTATCTCCGATCACCGAATAGTCGAAGCGCGTCTCAGTGCCAAGATTGCCGACGCAGCAGATCCCGGTATTGAGTCCAATACCGAGCCTGACTGGCTCAAACGGCTTGCCTTTGGCTTCGGCCTCCCCTCGCCAGCTCTCGTTCAAGAGCTTCATCTCTCGCATCATGCGAAGAGCCGCATTACAGGCGTGACTTGGATGCGCGCTGTCGTCGAGCGGGGCGTTCCAGAACGCCATTACCGCATCACCCATGAACTTATCGATCGTCCCCTGCTCGTCCAGGATGATGTTGCTCAAGGGCGTGAACAGAGAATTCAGAAAGCGTGTCAGCTCTTCGGCCTCGAGGCCCTCGGAGATAGTGGTGAAACCGCGCACGTCGCTGAAGAGAAGCGTCATATCGCGGCTCTCGCCGCCAAGCTTGAGCTGCGAGGGATCGCCGGCGAGACGCTCGACCAGCGCTGGCGCCATGTAGTGGGAGAAGGCGTGCCGCACCCGGTTGCGCTCATGCTCGGTGCGCAAGAACATAAACAGCGAACCGGCGAGGTAAATCGCGGTTAGCGCAATTGCGGGATAGATCGGATCGACCAACCAGCCGAAAGCGTCGAAAGCGTACCAGGAAATTCCAATGACAGCAGTGACGGCGATGCCGCCGAGCACAGCGCTGCCCGCGGCGCCCAGGCGATAAATGAGGACGGCAATAAGTGTGCCGAGTACGAGAATGTAGAAAAGTTCGGCGGGGGTGGCGAAATCGGGCCGCTGAAGGAACGCTCCTTGTAGGATTTGCTCAATAGCCTGGGCGTGAAGTGAGACACCGGGAACCGAGGGTTCAAGCGGCGTCGCCCTGAGATCGAGCAGGCCAGCCGCGCTCGTGCCGATGATCAGAATGCGGCCTTGGATCGCCTCACCGCTGATCTCGCCATTGAGCACCTTCCAGGCCGGCAGGTAACGCTCTTTGGAATCGGGCGTGAACCTGATCCACATCTGACCATTTGCTTCAGTAGGCACCTCAAATTCGCCCACCTTGATGGCCACGATCCCGGTTTTTTCGCCGAACGCTTTCTCGCTGCTCGCGCCCGAGGACTTAACCACATAGGTCGAAGCACCTTGCGCAAGCCTCAACATGTCAGCGGCAAAGGAGGGATAAAGAGTGTCTCCAACCCTGATCACCATGGGCATACTGCGAATAATTTGGTCGTGCTCCGGAATCCAGTTGAGCACGCCTGCGCCTTGCGCCTTCTCTTGCAACTCTTTGAGGCTCGCCGCGGCGCCTGGGTAATAGGATGCGAATAACTTCGGGTCATCGCCGCCATGGGCGAAGCCAGCTTTGGTCTCGGGAATGGAGGTTCCTTGCGGGGTAGCAATGAAACCGAGCACAACAGGGGCGTTGCCGATTGCCTCGGCCAAGATTTGGTCATTCGAGGGGAGCTTCTCGACTTCCTCACGCAAGCTCGCCAGCGCCTCCGATTTCGGCCAAAAGCGCAGCGTGTTCGCCGGCGACATGCGGTCGGCTTCGGGGAACACAATATCAAAGCCAATCGCCGCCGCACCATTAGCGGCGAGTTTGTTGACGAGGTCGGCGAGTACAGTTCGCGGCCAAGGCCATTGGCCGACCTGCTTCAGTGACTCTTCATCAATATCGACAATGCGTACGGGAAGCGAGGGATCAAAGGCTCGCGGGCTCAGCCGCTGATACGAGTCGAAGACGAGCGACCTTAGTCTCGCGACCGGGCTTGGATCCCAAATACGCAAGACTAGCGAGGCAGCGATGACCGTCCCCACAATGAGGGCATAGAGGAGACGCGGACCCATCGCGTTGCTTGACTTTGCCATCTGCTGGAAAGGCGTCGAAGCGAGACCACTCAGAAAAGCAAGCTTAATGCGTCAAAACCTGCCAGTCGGACTCGCCAGCCTCAACTCTGCTGTTGTGTACGAGCAATACACCAAATTGACCGTCGATCGGTCCCACCAAAAATCAGTGCCGTGCACGGCTAGTGCAGCGGCAGGTGTAGAACTTTAATATCCTTGTTGCGCATTTCGCTGAGCTTGCCAGTCGCCAGCCGGAACGCGGCCACCCCGGTGTGCAGTAGGAGTTCGGCCGGTGCTTTGTTCGGGGTTGAAGACGTAACGATCACTCACGACCTTAGAGTTCCTAGTACACAAAATTTCTAAGTTGAAGCAGACTTCGGCTGTATGAATTTTATCGTTGCGCCTTTCGTCCGCTTCTACGCAGTGGTATGTCGGTTCCCTGTCCTGAGCGTGAAAGCGTAACAGCACCCCTCTGGTTGCTCACATTAAGCCTTCCCTGCAGGAGAAGCACACCGTATTGCCCATCAATGGGGCCGGCCCAGAAGTGAGTGCCACGTACGGCAAGCGCGGCGCTCGGTGTATTCACAACAACCTTCTTCTCCTGCATGCCTTCGATCTTTCCTCCCGCGAAACGAAAGGCTCCCTGAGCCGCACTAAGTACCACGGCGCCCTTGCTTTTGCTGGGATTGTACACAAACTGATCGACGACGACCCTCGCGTTCTCGCCTAAGGTTAGATCGCTCCCGTCACTAAAAGTGATCTTTAGACGGGCATTGGCTCCCGTGCGCAGCTGATTATTCATGTACACAGGTGTGCCCACGACGGCGGTCCTAGAGCCAACTTGTGCTTGATTTTGCACCTGTGTGACGGTGCCCACTTGGCCGGCCGCCATGGCTCGGCTATTGAACGGCAACAGTACGCAGACGAGGATTGCGATAACACGCAAGAGAGTTGTTAGAGTCGGCATAGCAATCTCCATTCAGAAAAAGTATCAATTTCAAGACTTGAAGGAAGTATACTACCAATGCAGCTTGGCTGCATTCTTTTATTACGAATGAAAGACGGCGCCAGCCCTAAAAAAAGGAGGACCTGCCGCAGAAAGACCGCTGAGCTAACAGTCGGTGCGAGGCAAGTCTGCTGCACATCTCAGCAGTCGCCAAGTGAACACTTTACTTCAGCCGGAGGATGGCGCTCTGTATGAGGTGCGATGGCCATTGAGAGCTCCTTGCAAGAGCCTGCCGACCGTAAAACACGCGAACAGCCCATATAGTCTCTAGCGATTAGGCAGCGAGCACCTTATCAACCCGGTACTTCGCCTCGGCCATGGCGTCTGCTTCGGATTGCGCCCTCGCCTTCGAGAAGTAACAACGCAAGATCGGAAGGTCCGACGTTTTGGGAGAGGCCGTGATAAACCAGACGCCACTCTTGTGCTCCACGGTAATGGCGTACCCGCGATAAGTTGATTGATTGCGCAGCATGTATGCAATCCCGGAAGCCGAGAAATTTTAAGCGATCATTGCCTGCGCGGAGTGAGCAACGACGATCCACGTTGCGGCTAGGCTCAGAACCGTTCCGGCCAAGCTGCAGATCAGGACGTAAAGGCTGCTGGTGTCGGATTGCGGGGCCATGACTGATCCTCCGAGTTTCTGCCCAAGACCTTCTTGAGCATGAGGAGAATCGTAAAGCATCGCTCGAATTGGCGCGGTGGTAATTGCCACATCTGCTAAAAAATATTTGTTCTGGAATTGCTGTGTAATTCGTCTCCGAGTGACAATGGTCACAACGAAACGCGTTCGGCTTGCTTCAGGTTAGCCCTCCCCAGCGCCGGTGGCGGAAATAGGCGAGCGCCTAACGGGCTGCCCGAGTGTAACCGCTGGCAGGCTTCGACTTGAGAATGGTGCCGGCCTCTCGCCTGCCCACATAATCGCGTTGCGCGCGCTCAAAAGTCTCAAAGACCGAAGCTGATTATGCAAAGGAGAGCAAAATTGCGAGACGCTTTAAGGGGGGTTGACATGGTAGATATCAAATCTAAGCGTGGTGCAGCCGGGGCTGTTTTGCGTCAGAAGATGCGGTCTCTAATTCGCGTAGAGCGCTAAGCCTAGGCTGATGATTAGAGCGCCTAAGATCGCTGCCAACTCGAGGAGAAATTGACGGGTTTGATTTGCTCTATTTCGAGTTCGGTACCTCTCTTTGAGAATTTTTTGAGCAACCTTTAGTCTCTCCCCCTCCCACATTTTTCGCTCGATCCTACGCTCGATCTCGTAGTCATCAAGCTTGGCGAGATGCGCCTTTAACTGTTCCGGATTGAACTGAGTCGCCATTCTTTAACACTACTTCTGCCGCCCGGCGATGGCGAGCGTGGGTGATGCTGTTTAGACGTTGACCTTTCGCTTTTGCCTCCGGTCATGCCAGTAGTAGGCAGCTAGACCAGGAGAAAGTGCTGCGATTAGCTCGACTAGCACATTGCTGATATTGGACGGGCTATAGGTCTTTTGGACTCGTGACCACCATTCCGAGAAGCTCGCTGCGCCGACAAACAGTCCCACCACGGCAAGCAGGTTAGCGACAATGACGAGCGTAACCCAAATGCGGGCGAACCAAAGTAAGGCTTTGTCCATCACGGTTGCTCCCAACGTCATGCTGCGTGAACTGCGAAGCGAATTGCTAAGAAACGGCCCCAGGAGGCTCGGAGGCTCCTCCCGGGGCCGTTCACCCCCACGCGAATTCGGTCTGGAGTAACGGATCACTCCGGGAAATAGTGGTTTTCCGTGAATCCCCCGCGTCAGAAATTAGAGGTGCCAGTGAAGGCGAAAGAGCTTTAAGCGACCATCGGCTGCACAAAAGAGTGAGAAACGACGATCCACGTTGCGGCTAGGCTCAGAACCGTTCCGGCCAAGCTGCAGATCAGGACGTAAAGGCTGCTGGTGTCTGATTGCGGGGCCATGACTGATCCTCCGAGTTTTCTGCCCAAGACCTTCTTGAGCATGAGGAGAATCGTAAAGCATCGCTCGAATTGGCGCGGTGGTAATTGCCACACCCGCTCAAAAAAATTTGTTCTGGAATTGCTGTGAAATTCGCCTCGGAGTGACAATTGTCACAACGGAACAAGCCCGTCTTACCTCACGTTATCCCCTGCCTAGATGCCGGTGGCGGAATGATCCTCCGGGCCATAGGTTCCTGGGTGGAGGGGAGCAGCTCCTTAAGCGGGTCGCTGCTCCCCTCCTCTGAGACTAACTCGGTTGCCATTGCCGAAAATGCCCTTCTGATGGCGTCGTCATGGTTGATCCTCCGAACTCAGTACCAGCATGGGGAGACTGAAGCGAGACGCGCTTAACATTAGCGAAATCATGGGGGCGTGGCCCGCAAACGACGGAAGAGTTAGCATCAAAGGTCACACGCCCGCAGTAGCAGCCGGGCAATAGGGGACCCAAAAAAAAAGAAAACGCCCAGGAGGCTAATCTTGAGGCCCAATCTGTGCATTTTCGGCTGAAAAAGTCGGCGCCTAGGAATCCATTTGCATAGCGCCGTAGCCCAAAGACGCCGCGACGATCAATCCGATGAGCGCGATCAGAATCAGCACATTGAGTTTCCGGCTTGAACGCGTGAGCACCGCCCGAACTCAGTGGGCGTGTAGCCAATCGTCGCTATCGAAGTCAGAAGCCATGGGACGGTTCAGGCTTCCGGCGAGCGCTTCACTCCTATCGCGCCTATTCGGCTTACCGCTGCTTCAAGCCGCGAGTTGCTGTAAGGCAATATCTGCCAAATCGTGCAGTCGCTCGATATCGGAGCCTCTCAACGAACGTGGACGGGTGTCGAGTAGACACAACGTACCAATGCAACTTCCGTCATTGAGAATAAGGGGATAGCCTGCATAAAACCTAATTCGGGGTTCATTGATCACCAGGGGATTATCGGCAAAGCGGATATCTTGGAACGTGTCCGCAACAATCATTGGTGTTTGGCTATAAACCACGTGGGCGCAAAAGGAGGCGTCACGTGAGGTTTCCTTTGCGCTAAGACCCACGCACGATTTGAACCATTGCCGGTCTTCGTCGACCAGACTGATGAGCGCCATCGGCACGTCAAAGAGGGCGGCGGCAAGTCGCGTCACCCGATCGAATTTTTCCTCCGGCTCGGTATCGAGAATTCTCAGTTTACGAAGCGAAGCAATGCGCCGTTCTTCATCATCGGGAATGGCCGCCCTCATCCAACGACAGGCGGTTCGTAGAACCCAAGCCCGTACCTTGGTTCGCGCATAGCTGCTCGTAAAAGGCTTGATCAACCAGTCTGTGACCCCCGCTGCGGCGGCGGCTGCGGAATCTTGTTGTGCGGCGACCATGACCACAGACAGCGGGTGCGCCGGGTCATTTTCGGTATATCGGATCGCACGGCACGTCTTCATGCCGTCGCTACGCGGCATGTCGTGCTCGATTATTGCTAGAGACGGCCGATCTCTAGCGATGAGCTCTCGAGCCTCTTCAATGCTTGAAAAGAAATCCGCTCTGAGACCCTCCGCGCGGATAGCATCGGATAGGACCGCAGCTATTCGGGAATCTGTGATGCTAAGAATTACGGGACGATCGTCGAGCGCTGACTCTGGGGAAGTCATCGCCTGAAACTCCCCTGCGGATCGCTCCGAAGTTTCAGCTTGGGAAGATTCGATCTCAAGAACATCACCCTCGGCTGCGGCAGATACTTTCAATACAGAAGTCGCATTGTGTAACTGAGATCCGATCCCTTCAAGTATATGATCAAGGGCATCATCGTCCCTGAGTGGATCATGATGGGTCAGCACGAGCCTCTTCACACTCGCATGTTGGGCGAGTTTGACAACGTATTCGACGGAGCTATGACCCCAACCTATCTTGGCCGGATACTCCGCTGCGGTGTACTGCGCATCATGGATTAATAGGTCTGCGCTACGGATGAACTCTGCATGTCGCAAGTCTTGTCCCGCAAATTCTTCTTGGCCGCTCGCTAAGGACTGCGAGTAAGGTTCGTGATCGCAGCAATAGACGATCGTCGCGCCATCGGCTTGCAGCCGATAGCCGAGCGTCAGCGCCGGATGGTTTAAGTAGCGCGTTGTGACCCTTATGTCGTCGACATCAAAGGTCCCTTCGACCAGGTCATGATAACGAATCGTGGCCTCGAATTGATCAGGCGAAATCGGGAAATAGGTGTATCGCATCTGCCCGGCCAACGTTTCGCGCAAAGATTGGTCGAGGCCTCTCGGGCCATAGATGTCCCATTCATTGCCAGGCACGAAAAGCGGCGCGAAAAAGGGGATGCCTTGGATGTGATCCCAATGTGTGTGGCTAATGAGGATGTGACCCCGCAAGGACTTGGCGCCGCCAGAAATTAGGCTTTGGCCAAGGGGATGAGCTCCGGTTCCGCAATCGAGAATAACCAGCGTTCCGCGCTTTGAGCGCACCTCAACGCACGAGGTATTTCCGCCGTAACGAACGGTGCTTGATCCGGGCTTCGCAATCGAACCGCGAGTGCCCCAAAACTCAACGCGCACTTCGAGCTCCTCCCCTATGTCTTCGGCTTCAACGGCCTGAGTTGTGACGACCAGTTCCGGAAGCAACGGCAACTGTCAGTCATGCCCCTGCACCAGAAACGAGAAGTGCGAAGGAAGAAACTTAAGCGACCATCGGCTGCACATAGGAATGCGCAACGACGATCCACGTTGTGGCCAAGCTCAGGACGGTGCCGGCCAAGCTGCAGACCAAAACGTAAAGGGTGGTGGTGTCTGATTGCGGGGCCATGACTGATCCTCCGAAGTTCCTGCCCAAGACCTTTCTTGAGCATGAGGAGAATCGTAAAGCATCGCTCGATTTGGCGCGGTGGTAATTGCCACATCTGCAAAAAAATTTGTCCTGGAATTGCTGTGAAATTCGCCTCGGAGTGACAATTGTCACATGTTAAATCGATCGGTCTCGCCTCACGTTGCCCTGCCTGGCTTTCGATGGCGGCAATGATCCTCCGGCCACCGGCTATGGGCTGCGGAGCAGTTCCTTAAGCGGGTCACTGCTCCCCTTCCTACTTTTTGGCGTCCTTTCGCAGCAGCCACGATGTGGCCAAGCCCAGAAAGAGATAAAGAACGGCGCTTGATCGGTTCGACATATGACTGTCCTGCCTAAGCAACCATCTGCTGCGCAAAGGAGTGAGCGACGAAGAACCATGTCGCGGCTAGGCTCAGGACTGTACCGGCCAAGCTATAGAGAAGGACGTACAGGGTGTTTTTGTCTGATGGCGTCGTCATGGTTGATCCTCCGAACTCAATACCAATCATGTGGACAATCGTACTCGGCCGCGCGGATTGGTGCTGTGGGATTTGCCACACACCCCGGTTGAATAGAAAGAAACCGCCCCAGGAGGGTCGTCCTGAGGACGCTTTCCAGCCCATCCAGTGTCACTCCCACCGTTCGATCCCCGGCACTATTCAAGCGTCGTGCGCCTGCGCCCCAGGGATTTGAGGCGGCCCGCACCTTGCGTGCGAAGGCGTAACCCATACCGAACAGGAATATGATCAACCCCGCTAAGGAAACGTACGATCCGATTGAGGCGATTAGGTTCCAGCCGGCAAAGGCATTGCTCCATGTGTCATCGAGTACCCCTATCTCGACATCATCATTGATCTGGATCAAGGCGGTGTTATTAGTGTTACAGGTTGGCGTTTCTCCGGAATGGCGCCGATAAGTGAGGGAACGTAGGCCGGGGAGCGCGGTATGGTGGTATGGTCGAAGCGACTTGCGGCCGGATTGGCGTTAAGCCGCGGGGGTCTGCCGCCCCTCGAAGGGCAGTTCGGGGGAACATCATGGCCGAGCACATCCGCAATCCCATTGAGTGGACAGGCGATCAGATCAGACTTGCGGCTCTGACCCTAAGATCTCTGGGTCGCTCGGTGCGGGGCAGCCAGGAGAGCCGGTATACCCCGCGGCCAGCGATTCGCCGGATTAAGGCCGCCGACCTCAGGGACGTCTTGGTCAGAGCTCTCGGTGATTTTGAAGCGTATCGGACCGACGTTATCTTCCTCTGCCTTATCTACCCGGTCGTCGGCATCATGTTGGCGTGGGTGACCTTCGGCTATCAAATGCTTCCGCTGCTGTTTCCGCTCGCATCGGGCTTCGCGCTTGTCGGCCCAGTCGCGGCGGTGGGCCTCTATGAAATGAGCCGACGGCGCGAGCAAGGTACTACCATCACCTGGATGGACGCGTTCGACGTGATCGGCTCGCCTGGGTTCGGTGCGATCCTGGTGCTGGGATTAGTGCTGCTGGCGATCTTCCTGCTCTGGCTGTTTGCGGCCAATGTGATTTACCAGCTCACTCTCGGCCCCGAGCCGCCGGTTTCGATCGCCGCGTTTGCCCACGACGTGTTCACCACGAGCGCGGGCTGGAGGATGATCCTGGTGGGAGTGGGCGTCGGATTCCTCTTCGCCTTGCTGGTGCTGGCGATCAGCGTGGTGTCGTTTCCGCTCTTGCTCGACCGGGACGTCGGCCTCGACGCGGCGGTGTGGACGTCGATCCGTGCTGTGGCTGCGAACCCAGGCCCGATGGCGCTTTGGGGCTTGATCGTCGCGGCCGGCCTGGTGATTGGGTCAATACCCGCATTCCTTGGTCTCGTC
>Ga0207706_10005511_pt1 | contig 11800 bp, 14 predicted proteins | sample KBSC53metaG_FD_184318 | JGI IMG/M metagenome (GOLD analysis project Ga0207706, IMG submission 184318) | Corn rhizosphere microbial communities from Kellogg Biological Station, Michigan, USA - KBS C5-3 metaG (SPAdes) (version 2) | ecosystem: Host-associated > Plants > Roots > Rhizosphere > Soil ... | reverse complement strand
GAACCCCGACAGGTCACGCCGGATCTGGGTGGAGTTGACGTGCGTGTAGTCCGCCAGCTCCTGGGACGAGATCGTCTCGCGCCCCATCTTCTTCGCCTGGGTAAGGACCTGCAGATATCGGGACAGTCGGGCAGCGACTCCGAGCGAAAGCCGCTCAGATGCACCCGGCTCGGCGTCCGGCCGAACCGGCTGAAGCCCGACGCCGCCCGCTGGACTGTCGTCGTACCTCACGAGCCGTCCACTCTATCTACCCGCCGCACGAGTACCGCCTCCTCGACGTGGAATTCGAACAGCTCCTCGCCGTCCACCTCCAATACCGGGATGCGCTCGCCGTACTCGCGGTGAAGCACCGGATCCAGGGACACGTCGACCTCCCGCAGCTCGAACGGATGCTTCGAGCGCACCCGCTCGACGATCTCGCGCGCGTCCTCACAGAGGTGGCATCCCGGCTTGCCGTAGAGAGTCACGAGGGCCATGCGCTGCCTGGCTAAAGGCGGGCTGCCGCGTCGAGGCTCAGATACTCGGGGTACGGCAGGGGCTCGAGGAAGCGCGCCGCGCCCGCGATCATCGCGGCGTTGTCGGTGCAGAGCTCGACGGGCGGCACCCAGACCGGGACGCCGAGCGCCGCGACCGCCTCGCGCAGCTCCGAGTTGGCCGCGACCCCGCCGCCGATCGCGAGCCGCTCGATGCCCGTCCGGTCGAGCGCCGTTCGGGTCCGGCCCACGAGCGCGTCGACTATCGCGCGCTGGTAGGAGGCCGCGAGGTCCGCGGAACGCTCCTGGGCGGCGTCGCCGAGGTCGCGGATCGCGTAGAGGAGCGCCGTCTTGAGGCCGCTGAAGCTGAAGTCGAGCTCGCCCGGAGCGCTGCGCGGGAAGCCGAACGCCTCGGGGTCACCCTCGCGCGCGAGGCGATCGACGGCCGGGCCGCCGGGATAGCCGAGTCCCAGCAGGCGGGCGCCCTTGTCGAAGGCCTCGCCGGCCGCGTCGTCGAGCGTCTGGCCGAGCACCTCGTAGGCGGCGGGGTCATCCACGCGCGCTACGAAGGTGTGCCCTCCGCTCGCCACGAGACAGAGGTAGGGCGGCTCGACCGGGTCGTCGCCCAGCGTGCTCGCCACGACGTGCCCGTGGAGGTGGTCCACGGGCACCAGCGGCAGCCCGCGCGTCGCGGCGATGGCCTTCGCCGACGAGACTCCGACCAGCAGGGCGCCGATGAGCCCGGGTCCCCGCGTGACAGCGACCGTGTCGACGTCGTCCAGCCGGGCACCGGCGCGCTCCAGCGCGTCAGCGGTGACCGCGTCGACCAGCTCGAGGTGGTGGCGCGAGGCGATCTCCGGCACCACTCCGCCGTAGCGCGCGTGCAGGAGACCCTGCGAAGCGATCACGTTCGAGAGGATTCGGCCGTCCTCGCTGACGACGGCGGCACAGGTGTCGTCGCAGCTCGTCTCGAGGGCGAGAATCACGCCGTGGTGCGGTCTCCTACCGTCCGCCACATGATGAGCGCGTCCTCGCGGTTGTCGTGGTAGTACGCGCGGCGGCGGCCGGCGGCGCGGAAGCCGAAGCGCTCGTAGAGGCGGATGGCGCCGTCGTTCGAGGTACGCACCTCGAGCGTGTACTGCTCACTCGGCCGATCGGCCTGCTCGAAGAGCCGCTCCAGCAGGGCGCTGGCGATGCCATGGCGCTGGCGATGCGGCTCGACCGCGACGTTCATGAGATGCCAGACGGTGTCGTAGCGCGAGCAGACGAGATAGCCGACCATCTCGCCGTCCTCCAGCGCGGCCAGGCAGATCCCCGACGGCTTCGACAGCTCCAGCACGAACATCGCGAGCGACCAGGGCGTCGGGAACGCGCGCCGCTCTATTGCGATGACCTGCGGCAGGTCCGCGTAGGCAAGGGGGCGGATGTCGAGTTCGGGGGTCACTGTCGGGGCCCTACGTCCGGCTCTCGCAGGTACTCGGGGAGCACTGCCTCCGGCGGCTCGTCCTGAGCTCCAAGCCCAAGCTGGCAGATGCGCAGCGCATTCACCACGTGGGCCTCTGATTCCTGAGCCAGAACGGAGATGCCTGCCTCCTGGAGCATCCCCCGAAATCGTAACGACCCGTCTCCGGCTGCCAGGGGGCTGAAACCGCCCTGCCGCAGGCGCGCGACCAGGTCGCCGGGAGTGGCCGCGAACGGCGGCCACAGCTCGCGTTCGTCCTCGAACAGCGCGGCGAACAGCTCGCCCCGGCGCGCGTCGATCAGCGGGAGCCTGAGAGATGCGTCGATGCCCGCGCCCAGGGCGGCGAGCGACGACACGCGCCGGAGCGGCAGCTCGGCGGCCGTGGCAAGCGCCCGCGCCGTGGCGATCCCGATCCGCAGCCCCGTGAACGTCCCGGGTCCCACCCCCACCGCGATCGCGTCGAGGTCGCCCCAGCCGACGCCCGCCCGCTCCATCACGTCGGCGACCGCGGGCATCAGCTCGCTCGCGTGCGCGGGCGGCCGGCCGAGCCGCTCGGCCGGCGGCGTGAGGTCGAAGCTCTCACCGTCGTCGCGCACGACCGCCGCGCTCGTGGCGGAGGTCGAGCTGTCCAGGCCCAGGAGCGTCACGTGACGGTGATCCGGCGCCGGTCGTCGCCCTCGTGCTCGAGCAGCACCCTGGCCACGACGCGCTCGAGCACCGGCTCGGCGACGGAGGGCCACTCCACGAAGGCCACTCGCTCCGGCGTCAGGTAGTCCTCGAGGAGCGCCGGGTCCTCGCCCGCGAGCGAGCCCAGCCGGTAGAGGTCGAGGTGGGCGACCTCGGGTGAGCCGGGGAGCACATGGCCGATCGTGAACGTCGGGCTCGTCACCGGCCCCTCGACGCCGAGAGCACGGCACGCGCCGCGCACGAAGGTCGTCTTACCGCTGCCCAGCTCGCCGCTCACGAGCACCACGTCGCCCGCGCTGAGCCGGCTCGCCAGCTGGGCGCCGGCGGCCTCGGTCTCATCAGGACCGTTCGAGTGTTTCACCTCGTATGACATCCGGTACGCCTTGTTGTGACCGTACGAACCTTGGCAGGGGAACGTCGATCCGTACGCGTGAACGCGTAGCCATGCCGGTTTCCCCCCTGGGCGCCGGCCGCGTTCCCCCGTTCGGCCGGCGCCCACCCCCTTTCTCGCGCGCGCTAGTCGAACAGCGTCGGCGGCGTCGGCTCGGCCGGCTGCGCCGCCGCGACGGCCACGACGGGCGCCACGGCGCCGATGGGCACCGGCGGCGGCTCCTCGAGCAGCGCCGGAAGACGGGCGAAGTCCGCGCGCAGGTCCTCGAGGGTGTTCGTGCTCCGGAGGGCCGCCGCGGGATGGAAGAGCGGGTACACGCGCAGAAGCCGTCCGCCCAGCTCGTGCACCTGCGGTTTCCCGTGCACGCTGGTGATCCCGCGTTGCGAGCGCGTGAGCAGCTTGGTGGAGAAGTTGCCGAGCGTGCAGAGGACCTTCGGCTCGATCAGCTCGACCTTGCGGTGCAGGAACGGCTTGCACGCGTCGATTTCGTCCGGCTGCGGGTCGCGGTTGCCCGGCGGCCGCGACTGGAGCACGTTCGCGATGAACACCTCCTCGCGCGAGAGCCCGATCTCCTCCAGGAGCTTGTTAAGGAGCTGGCCGGCGCGGCCCACGAACGGCAGGCCCTGCTGGTCCTCGTGCATCCCGGGCGCCTCGCCCACGAACATGAGATCGGCGTCCGCGTTCCCGGCCCCGAACACGACCCTGGTGCGGGTCTTCGAGAGCGGGCAGCGGGCACATGACTCCGCCTCGCGGTAGAGCTGGACCAGCTCCGCGCGGCGCTCCTCTGCGCTGCGTGGCTGCATGGACCACAAGCCTAAGCACTGGAGTCGACGGCAACTCGTGTGGGTATCCTCAGGTTGTCGGCCGCTACCGATGACGGAGTGGACCGACAGGGGAATGCACTCAGATCACCCGAGTCACTCTGGCCCGCTTCGTGTGGGCATAGTCGGCGCAGGCCGGGTCGGCACCGCCCTTGCGCGGGCGCTCCGCGACGCCGGCGCCGACGTGGACGCCCCGGTGGGCCGCGGGGAGCGTCCGGCGCGCTGCGACGCCATCGTGCTCTGTGTTCCGGACGCCGAGATCGCAGCAGCGGCCGAGACCGTGACCGCCGCCGCGCCGCTGGTGGGGCACACGAGCGGGGCCACGCCGCTGACCGCGCTGACCCACGCCGGGGTCCCGGGCTTCGGAATGCATCCGCTCCAGTCCTTCGCCCATCCGGGAGTGCGCTTCGAGGGCGCCGGCGCCGCGGTAGCGGGCACCACGCCCGAGGCGCTCGCGTTCGCGAGCGAGCTTGCCGAGCGGCTCGGCATGAGGCCGTTCGAGATCGACGACGAGGGCCGGGCCGCCTACCACGCTGCCGCGTCGATGGCCTCGAATTTCCTCGTGACCCTCGAGGCCGCCGCAGAGGCGATCGCCGCGGGCGCGGGGCTCGACCCTGACGACGCCCGCGGGCTGATGCTGCCGCTGGTGCGCCAGACGGTGGAGAACGTGGCCGAGCTTGGACCGGAGGCGGCGCTCACCGGACCGGTCGCCCGCGGTGACGAGGCGACCATCGAGGCCCAGCGCGCCGCCGTGGAGCGCGTCGCGCCGGAGCTGCTGGCTCTGTTCGACGAGCTCGTGCGGCGCACCAGGGCGCTGGCGAAGCACGAGGCGCCGGCATGAGGGTCCTTCGCACGGTCGCCGAGCTCCGCACGCTGCTCGCGGCGGCTCGCTCGGGCGGGAACAGCATCGGGCTCGTCCCGACGATGGGCTTCTTCCACGAGGGGCACCTCTCGCTCATGCGCCGTGCACGCACCGACACCGACGTCGTGGTGGTGTCGCTGTTCGTGAACCCGGCCCAGTTCGCCCCCGGCGAGGACCTCGACGCATATCCGCGCGACGAGGAGCGCGACCGGCGCCTCGCCGAGGGCGCGGGTGTGGACGTCCTGTTCGCCCCGCCGCTCGAGGAGGTCTACCCCGACGGCTTCGCAACGACGGTCACGGTGCGCGACCTGACCGAGATGCTCGAGGGCGACCAGGCGCAGCGCGGCGCCGTGCACTTCCAGGGCGTGACAACCGTCGTCACCAAGCTCTTCAACATGGTCGGGCCGGACGTGGCCTATTTCGGCCAGAAGGACGCCCAGCAGGCGCTCGTGATCCGAAAGCTCGTCCGCGACCTCGACATCCCTGTCCGGATCGAGGTCTGCCCGACGATCCGCGACGCCGACGGGCTCGCGCTGAGCTCGCGGAACGCGTACCTGAGCCCGGAGGAGCGCGAGCGCGCCCTGTCGCTCAGCCGCGCGCTGCGTGCGGCGGAGGCGGCGGTCGCGGGCGGCACCCGCGACGCGGCCGCGGTCGTGGCCGCCGCCCGCGACGAGCTCGACCGCGCCGGAGTGGAGCCCGACTACCTCCAGCTCCGCTCCGCAACAGACCTCTCCCCCGTCGAGCGCGTGAACGGCTCGGCGCTTCTCGCCGTGGCGGCCCGCGTAGGGCGCGCCCGGCTCATCGACAACGCGATACTCGGAGACCGCCAATGAGCCACCGTCCCACCCAGCGTCCCGCAATCAGCCTCACGACCCTGGCCGAGAAGAAGGCCCTCGGCGAGCCGATCGTGATGGTCACCGCCTACGACTTCCCGTCCGCCCAGGTGGCGGAGGAGGCCGGCGTGGACGTGGTCCTCGTCGGCGACTCCGGCGCCATGACGGTGCTCGGCTACCCGTCGACGGTGCCGGTGAAGACCGACGAGCTGCTCATGCTGGCCCAGGCCGTGCGGCGCGGCCTGAAGACCCCCCTCATGGTCGGCGACATGCCGTTCGGGTCATACGAGGCCTCGAACGAGGAGGCCATCCACACCGCGCAGCGCTTCATCAAGGAGGCCGGCTGCGACGCCGTGAAGATCGAGCGCGGCGGCACGTCCGTGGAGCGCACGCGGGCGCTGGTCGGCGCGGGCATCCCGGTGATGGGCCACGTGGGCCTGACGCCGCAGACCGCGACGGCGCTCGGCGGCTATCGCTCGCAGGGGCGCACGGCCGAGCGTGCGCTGGCCGTGGTGCACGACGCGCTCGCACTCCAGGAGGCCGGCTGCTTCGCGATCGTCTTCGAGGCGATCCCCAGCGCGCTCACCGAGGCAATCATGCCCCGAATGGAGATCCCGGTGATCGGCATCGGCGCCGGGCCGGCTGCGGACGGACAGGTGCTCGTCTTCCACGACCTGCTCGGTATCTACAGCGGTCACGCCGCTCGCTTCGTCAAGCGCTACGCCAGCGTCCGCGACGAGATGATCAAGGGCATGAGCGCCTATGCCGACGAGGTCCGGGCGCGCAGGTACCCCGAGGAGGAGCACGGATACACGATGGCGCCGGACGAGATCGCGCGCCTGCACGAGCTGCTGCGCGAGCAGACCGGCGAGCCGTTCACGGGCGGTCTGTCCCTCTAAGCGCAAAGGACCGCCCTCCAAGCCGCAACCCAGGCCGCCCGGATGGGTTGGGAGGGCCATGACACGAATTCGTCGTCTCATGCCCTCCCCCGCGATGGCGGTTGCCCTGCTCGCCCTGTTTATGGCCATGGGCGGCTCGGCGTACGCCCTCGTGGTGACGAGCGGCAGCATCAAGAACAACACCATCCGCAGCGAAGACGTCCACAACGGCGGGCTCCTCGGCAAGGACTTCCGCAAGAACGGGGTCGGCGGTGGAGCCATCAAGGAGTCGAGCCTCGGCGCCGTCCCGGCCGCGTTGCTCGCTCACGGCAGCGCCCGCTTCACGGTCGTGAACGCCGGCGGGCAGGCGGTCCGCGGTCGCGGAACGACCTCCGTGGCGCGCACTGCCGAGGGTCGCTATCAGGCGATCTTCGATACGAACATCCGCGGGTGCGGCTACTACGCCACCATCGGCGGACCGACCGCCGCGGCGCCGCCGGACAACGGCCAGATCACCGTGAGCTCACTCGGCTCGAACGTGAACGGCGTGGACATCCGGACGACGGGCGCGAACGGCAACAACGCCAACAAGCCGTTCCACCTAGTCGTCTTCTGCTGAGCCCTCGTATTCGACGGACCGGAGCACCCTCGCGGGTGCTCCGGCCGCGATCGAGAACGGCGGGACGTCCTCGGTCACGACGCTGTTCGCCCCGATCACGCAGCGCTCGCCGACCGTGACGCCGCTGGTGATCACTACGTTGGCTCCGCACCAGACGTTGTCCCCCACTCGCGTCGGCCCCTTGCTGGTGAAGCCCTGCCACGTGATGGGCTGATCCGGGTCGTCGAAGCGGTGGTTCGCGTCGGTCACGAAGCAGCCGTTCGCGAACATGCAGTGGTCGCCGATCTCGACCAGGTCGACGGCCGCCACCATGACAGCGATGTTCAGGAACGTGCCCGAACCGATCCGGATGCGCCCGGCGTCTGAGGTTGTGAGCCAGACGTTCGGCTCGAACAGCGTGTGCTCTCCCACCTCCAGCCGGCCCTCACGGAAGGACTCGAGCACGTTCCCGTGGATCGGCCAGCGCGCGAACGCCCTGCGCCGGGCAAGCTCACGGTGGATGGCGAACCGGTTCCAGGGAAGCGAGTTGCGCTCGTACCAGAGCCACTTCTGCCACCAGAGGCGGGCGTTCTCCATCGGGGCAGCTTTCCAGACATGACCACGCACACGATCCTGTACGACGAGGACTGCGGCTTCTGCCGGGTGTGCGTGGCGGTGGTGTTGAGCTGGGACCGGGACCGGCGGCTGCGCCCGACCCCGGGCGAGGACCTGGACTCCTGGCAGCTGGTCCTTCCGGACGGGAGGGTCGTGTCCGCCGGGGCCGCCTTCTCGCCGCTGCTACGGCTGCTGCCAGGCGGTGCTCCGCTGGCGCGGCTCACCGACAGGTTCCCGCGCGCCGCGGAGCGCGCCTACCGCTTCGTGGCCGACCGCCGCACGGCCTTCGGCAAGCCGCTGCCGGCCTCGGCCAAGCGGTGGGCGGATCGCGTGATCTCAGAATCTGCGGCGGAGAGCCGATGACTAAAGGGTGGACACTCTCGCCGACCTCCCGAGTGCCGAGGACTTCGAAGCCCTGCTCGCCCGCGAGGAGCTCCGCCGCGGGCGCACCGGCGAGGCCATGGCGGTCGCGATGGTCGACGTCGACGGCCTACGCCGCGTGAACCGCCATCACGGCGCGGGCGCCGGGACCGAGGTCCTGCGCCTCTGCGCCGGGATGCTCCGCTCGACGCTGCGGGCCGTCGACGAGATCGCGCGCACGGGCCCGGACGAGTTCGCCGTCCTGCTGCACGGCACCGATGCCCGCAGCGCGAACGTCTGGGCCGACCGCTTCGAGGACGAGCTGGCTGCCGCCTCGTTCGAGCACGTCGCCGGGCCGGTGTCCTGCTCAATCGGGATCGCCGACACCTCGGGCGACCAGAGCCTGATCGAAGCCGCGAAGAAGGCTCACCGGCGCATGGAGGTCACGCAGACCATGCGCAAGCTGAAGCGCGCGCGCGACACGGATCTCTAGGCGGGCTTGCCCCCGGAGGTTCCGATCCATGAGGATCGGCGGGTCCCCCACCAAGGAGGTACCCACATGCGCCGGCTGTTTGCTCGCGCACCCTCACCCGCTTTTGCCCTGGCCTTCGTCGCGTTGGTGGCCGCACTGTCCGGCTCGGCGATCGCCCTGCCGGGGAAGGCGTCGGTCGACTCTGGCGACGTCAAGAACAACTCCATCCGCACGAAGGACCTGCGTAACAACGACATCCGCAGCAAGGATGTGCGCAACAACACGCTGACGGGCAATGATGTGAATGAGTCCAAGCTGGGCAAGGTGCCCAGCGCCGGCAACGCCGACAACGCGGCGAACGCCGCCAGCGCGGCCAGCGCTGCGAACGCTGCCGCCGTCGGCGGCTTCCGGATCGCTCGCGTCGACGCGTTCACGCTCACGAACGAACAGGCGAAGGAGATTTTCAAGGAGGGTCCGTTCACGTTTACGGCCCGCTGCCGGATCAACTTCGATCCGGACGGCGGAGGCGGCCCACTCTTGCCGCGGGACGTTGCGGAGATCCTGATCGCGACCACTCTGGACAACGCGGCCTTCGACGGCTTCGACATCACCTCCGACCTGGATAGCGGGACGCCGGAGGAGGACCGCCAGTTCGTCGAGGTCGAGGGCAACCCGGTCGGTACCCCCGAGATCAACCAGGAGAGCGACGGCACGGCGCTGGCCACCGACGGCACCGAGATCGTCGATGCCGCGCTCTATACGGCCGTGAACGTGCTCAACGAGCCGGGCGTGTGTCGGTTCGGAGGCTACTTCTCGATCGGCTGATCCCGAATCACGCAGCGGCGGGCACGCGGGAGCGTGTCCGCCGCTTCCGCTGCGGCGGCTTCACGATGCCGGACAGGAAATGGCCGGTGTGGGAGGCCTTCGTGCTCGCTACCTGCTCCGGGGTGCCCTGGGCGACCAGCTCGCCGCCCTCCTCGCCGCCCTCCGGGCCGAGGTCGATGATCCGGTCCGCGGTCTTGATGACGTCGAGGTTGTGCTCGATCACGACCACCGTGTTGCCCTGCTCCACGAGCCGGTTCAGCATCTCGAGCAGGCGCTGCACGTCCGCGAAGTGCAGCCCGGTCGTGGGCTCGTCGAGGATGTACAGCGTCCGACCGGTGGCCACCTTCGAGAGCTCGCTGGCCAACTTCACGCGCTGGGCCTCGCCACCTGAGAGCGTCGTGGCCGGCTGCCCGAGCCGGATGTAGTCGAGCCCCACGTCGTGGAGCGCCTGGAGGCGCCGCTTGATCTTCGGGATGTGGGCGAAGAAGTCGACCGCCTCCTCGACCGTCATGTCGAGCACGTCGGCGATCGTCTTGCCCTTGAAGCGCACCTCGAGTGTCTCGCGGTTGTAGCGCTTGCCGTGGCACTGCTCGCAGGGCACATAGACGTCGGGCAGGAAGTGCATCTCGATCTTGATCTGGCCATCGCCGCGGCAGACCTCACAGCGGCCGCCCTTCACGTTGAACGAGAAGCGGCCCGGCTTGTAGCCGCGTGCCCGTGCCTCCTGCGTGCGCGAGTAGAGCTCGCGGATGTGGTCGAAGAGGCCGATGTAAGTGGCCGGGTTCGAGCGGGGCGTGCGCCCGATCGGCGACTGGTCGATGTTGATGATCTTGTCGACCTCGTCGAGGCCCCGGAGCCGCCGGTGCTCTCCGGGCCGCTGCTTGGCGCGATGCAGCCGGTTGGCCACCGCCTTGTAGAGGATCTCGTTGACCAGCGTGGACTTCCCGGACCCCGATACGCCGGTGACGCAGCAGAACACGCCCAGCGGCACCTTCACGTCGATGTCCTTCAGGTTGTGCTGGGCGGCGCCCTCGATCTCGATGTAGCCGCTCGGCCGGCGCCGCTTCTTCGGAAGCGGGATCGCCAGATCCCCGGACAGGTACTGCCCGGTGAGCGAGTCGCTCGAGCGGATCACAACCTCGGGCGGGCCCTCGGCCACGAGGTGGCCGCCGTGCTCGCCCGCGCCCGGCCCGAGATCCACCAGGTGGTCCGCCGCACGCATCGTGCCCTCGTCGTGCTCGACCACGATCACCGTGTTGCCCAGGTCGCGCAGCCGCTCCAGCGTGGCGATCAGCCGCTCGTTGTCGCGCTGGTGCAGGCCGATCGAGGGCTCGTCGAGGATGTAGAGCACCCCCACCAGCGACGACCCGATCTGCGTGGCCAGCCGGATCCGCTGCGCCTCGCCGCCCGAGAGCGTGGCCGCGGCCCGCTCGAGCGACAGGTAGCCCACGCCCACGTTGTCGAGGAAGCGCAGGCGCTCGTCGATCTCGCGCAGGACGAGCCGGGCGATGGCGCGCTCCGTCTCGGACAGCTCCAGCTGGTCGAGCCAGTCGATCGCGCGCCGCGCGGACATTCTCGTGAACTCGTGGATGCCGAGCCCGCCGACCCTCACGGCCAGCGACTCCGGCCGCAGCCGCGCCCCGTGGCACTCCGGGCACGGCCGCAGCGTCATGTACTCCTCGATCTTCTCGCGCGACCAGTCCGAGTCGGTCTCCCGGTAGCGGCGCTCGAGGTTCGGGACGATGCCCTCGAAGGTGGTCGTGTAGGAACGCTTCCGGCCGTAGCGGTTGCGGTAGGAGATGTAGATGCGGTCGCCGTTCGTGCCGTACAGGAAGCAGCGTCTGACCTTCTCGCTCAGGTCCTCCCAGGGCTTGTCCCTGTCGACCTCCCACTTGTCGGCGATCGCCTGGGTCATCTGCTCGTAGTAGCTCGAGCTGCTGGTCGACCACGGCAGGATCGCGCCGTCGTTCAGCGACAGCGACGGGTCCGGGACGATCAGCTCCGGGTCGATCTCCATCTGCGAGCCGAGCCCGGTGCAGCGCGGGCAGGCGCCGTGCGGGGAGTTGAACGAGAACATCCGCGGCTCCAGCTCGGGCATCGAGGTGCCGCAATGGAGGCACATGAAGCGCTCCGAGTAGGTGATGACCTCGTCGGTCTCCACGTTCTCGATGTCGACGATGCCCTCGGCGCGCGCGACGGCGGTCTCGATCGAGTCGGCGAGGCGCTTACGGAGGTCGGGGCGCATCACGAGCCGGTCGATCACGACCGAGATGTCGTGCTTGAACTTCTTGTCGAGGACGATGTCCTCCTCCAGCCGGCGCAGCTCGCCGTCGACCTTGACGCGCGTAAAACCGTCGTTCCGAAGCTCCTCGAAGAGCTTGCCGTATTCCCCTTTTCGGCCCCGGACCACCGGCGCCAGCACCATGAACTTCGCGCCCTCCGGCAGCTGCATGACCTGGTCGATGATCTGCTCCGCCGACTGTGCCTCGATCGGCCGCCCGCAGTTATGGCAGTGCGGATGGC
>Ga0207706_10005510_pt1 | contig 11801 bp, 6 predicted proteins | sample KBSC53metaG_FD_184318 | JGI IMG/M metagenome (GOLD analysis project Ga0207706, IMG submission 184318) | Corn rhizosphere microbial communities from Kellogg Biological Station, Michigan, USA - KBS C5-3 metaG (SPAdes) (version 2) | ecosystem: Host-associated > Plants > Roots > Rhizosphere > Soil ... | reverse complement strand
AGGAACAGATATTCTAATAAAAGTGTTTTGTTATACGCAGGGCAATAAAAATAATAAGTGATATAACTCCAATGCAAAAAGATTTGTTTGAATGGAGTAGGATATGAGAATGCAGCTCTCGCCTGAAAAAAAATATATTGGTTTTGATTACTGTTTTCAAACTCTTTAATGCTGCTAATGTTTAATGGCGGTGCTTTTGCACCTAACCTTAACAGTGATGTTCTTAAAATAATTTGATCCATTACATTGTTGCTTGTTTGCAATAAGCTTTCTGCATCTTTTATCAATTGTGGTTTATATTGTTCAAGTTCAGGAATATGAAATGCGCCCATCAATCTTGTTACATGATAAATAAGAATAGACGATTTAACATAGTAGGGAGAGAGATAAGTAGGGGCTGTTATGTATTCACGATTCTTTACCATTTCGGTAAGCAGATTAATCGTAGCACTATCTTGTTTTACAAACGGCAATTTATTGCTGAGCATAAAATAGAGAACATTGCAGTGAACAGCGAAATCAAAATCAGGTGTCATTCTTTCACCGAGATAAGTGCTGTATGCAGGATAGTTTCGGTATTTTTTATAAGTAGAAATAATTTTTTTCTTGCTCAGATTGCTTACTTCAATCATCCTTTTTTTTAAAAGAATGTTGCTGCTGTCATCATTGTTTGCAGTCATTAAAATTATTACGCTATCGTCTGCGTCTTCTCCTTGCCCGAACACACTCTTTAAATATTTGAAATAATAAGTGTGCGGCATTATCGGTGCATCCGTGGGCCAAAAATTATAAAACGGATCACCAAACTGATCTTTATACTTTGGAAAAGCTTTTGCCGCATTCTCTATAATTGTTTCCGCAATTTTTCTGTTGTCGCCGTTTAAATAAGGGAGTAAATTCTTTAAAGTGAACGCAGTAATAGCAGTAAAAAAAATATTATTGTCGGGTTGGTAATTGTGTGGTGCACCACCGCATTCACGAAAGGAAGGAAACATGCCGGCATAAAACTCTCCATCAGTTTTAACTTGTGATGTAGCAATATCTTTTACTAACGAATTGATAAGCGCTGAATCACTTTGTGCACAAGCAAATTCAGTTTTTAGAAAGACCATTAGATAAAATATTGCAATTAGTTTTCGCATGATTTTTTTTATGAACCCAACTTTTGTTTTTTGTAGCATCACCTGTTGCGTCGCACTCTTCAACTGAAACAATTCTGTTCATCATTTTCAAATCTTCAAATCCTCAAATTTTCAAATCATCTTCGGCAACTTTATTATATAATAAAACCATTTTAGAAAATTGAATGGCTTCTCCATGTCAACAATCATATCCTTTCGTTGCAGTTTCCACCAATTGATTTTTGAATGCCTCTTTTTTTGTAAACGAATAAATTGATCCAATGCTACAACACTTCTTGCATTGATCGTGTTCATTACTATACAAAATTCTTTTTTGTTTTTCTCTGTATAAGGCAAAGCCATGATTCTTCCATTTTGTTCTTTTACTCTTTGGAGAAATTTTTCTTTGAATGCAATATGATCGTCACAAGTGTTTATTAAAGTATAGATGTTATCTCTTACATCTTTATACAAATCAAAAATATCATTGCCCAGTTGAAATAAACTGCCAACATAAAATAAAACGTTGAGCATTTGTGCAGATGCGGTTTCATCTAATGATTGATGATAGATAATTACAGATACTGCACCTTTTGTGTAAGTTATCCGTTCGATTTCTTCTTTGGAAATACCAGGATTTGTTTGTTTGACGGTTTCAACCTGAATATCTAAAACATTCTTTGAAGCCTGCAAATATTCTTCTTTATGAGGAACATGCTGTAGCAAATATGTTTGAATTTCTTTTGCAACTTTTGAGGAGAAAGTTGTCGCATTATAATTTTCAGGATCGAAAGTGATTTTTCTGATGTCTTCGATCTTCAATTTATCAATATCAAAAAGATCATCGCCGACAGGTGTTAGAATACCAAATAATGTTGCACGTTTTCTTTCTTCATCGGAAAGTGTTTGCCCGTACAATCTTTTGTAGCTGCTGCAAAGAAATGAAGTGATAAATAATCCGTAATAGTTTAAAATTTTTTGTCTTTGTTCTTGCTGAAATTTACCGTTGTATTTTGTTTCAAGCTCGTTGAGATAAGGAATGAGAAAATCTTTGTTGAATTGTTTTTGTATTTGGATCTCTTTATAAACTCTTCTTGCTATGCTGATGTAACTGAAAAAACTCATTCGTGTTGATTGTTGCAAAAATCAAACGTAAGGAAAAGAAACAAGAACCAAAAAAACAAGAACCAAGAAACAAGAAACAAGAACCAAGACTCAAACGACAAGGGTTAAGAACATCATCAATTGAGAAGATTGAATATGATTAAGAAAGTTATGCTCTGAAACTTACAGCTCAATTGAAAGTGGAACGATGAACGTAATGCGACGCAACCGGTGATGCCATAAAGAACTGCTGCTGGTAACAAAAAAATCTTATATCGAAAATGCATAAGTCTTCAAAGCTAATTCATGTTAGCTTTATTGATTAACTTGCACGCCATTTAAAAAAAATAGTTTATGAGCCTTGGATATTTTTATTACCCGATGCCTGCAAATGAGCCTGTATTGCAGTATGCGCCGGGCTCTCAGGAAAGAGCAACGCTGAAAAAAACTTTAGCAGAATTAAAAAAGAATACGATTGATGCACCAATGTATATCGGCGGCAAAGAAGTGCGCACAGAAAAAAAATTGCCATTGAACCCGCCTCATGAAATAAAACATACACTGGGTTATTATTACGAAGGAAGCGAGAAGGATGTGCGCATGGCGATCGATGCTGCAATGAAGGCGAAAGATGCGTGGGCAAATATGCCGTGGGAAGAAAGAGCAAATATTTTTTTGAAGGCGGCTGATCTGATCTCTACGAAGTACCGCTCGTACATGAATGGAACAACGATGCTTGGACAAAGTAAAAACGTTTTCCAGGCGGAGATTGACAGTGCTTGTGAGTTGATAGATTTTTTGCGTTTCAATGTTCATTTTTTATGTGAGATATATAAGCAACAACCTGTTTCATCTGCAGGGATTCATAATCGCATGGAGTGGCGACCACTCGAAGGTTTTGTACTTGCGATAACTCCTTTCAACTTTACTGCAATTGGTGGTAATCTTCCCACATCTGCTGCAATGTGTGGCAATGTTGTTTTATGGAAACCTGCGCACACACAAATTTTTGCAGCGCAAATGTTCATGCGTATTTTAATGGAAGCCGGTTTGCCTGCAGGTGTTATCAATCTTTTATATGTTGACGGACCTACGCTTGGCACTGTTTGTTTTTCACATCATGATTTTGGTGGGGTGCATTTTACAGGTTCAACAGGAGTATTTAATTATATGTGGAAGACGATTGGTGAGAATGTTGCGAAGTATAAATCGTATCCCCGCATTGTTGGTGAAACAGGAGGAAAAGATTTTGTATTAATTCATAAGAGTGCAGATGTTGATGCCGCTGTTACTGCACTTGCACGCGGAGCGTTTGAATTCCAGGGACAAAAATGTTCTGCGGCATCACGAGCTTATCTGCCTTCAAATTTAGCAGATGAAATAAAACAAAAATTGATTGCCGATTTAAAGAGCATGAAGATGGGAACGGTGGAAGATTTCACCAACTTCATCAACGCAGTGATTGATGAAAAAAGTTTTGATAAGATCACTTCTTATATTGATAAAGTGAAGGGCAGTGATAAAGCAAAAATTTTAGTTGGTGGTGGTTATGATAAGAGTGAAGGATATTTTATCCAGCCAACTGTGATTGAAGCAACAGACCCAATGTATGTTACAATGTGTGAAGAAATTTTTGGTCCTGTTCTGACTGTTCATGTGTATGATGAAAACAAATTTGAAGAAACGCTAGAGCTTGTTGATACAACTTCACCGTATGCATTAACGGGTTCAATATTAGCACAGGATAGAGACACAATTATTCTTGCAACGAATAAATTGAGAAATGCTGCAGGAAACTTTTATATCAATGATAAACCAACTGGTGCAGTAGTTGGTCAGCAACCATTTGGGGGAGCAAGAGCAAGCGGCACAAACGATAAAGCCGGAAGTATGATCAATCTTTATCGCTGGCTGAGCGCAAGAACAATAAAAGAAACGTTTAATCCTCCAATCGATTATAGATATCCGTTTATGTTAGAACCGTGATTAGGAAAGGATTTGAAAGGATTGCGAAAGAGATTTTAAAGCTCTGTTGATGCAGAGCTTTTTTATTTTTCAACCTAACAAAATTTAAAACTTAGAACATAAAACTTAAAATTATTGTACTACTTCCAACGCCTTCTTTATCATCGGATCGGTCTCATTGCTTACTTCGTAATAACCTTCAGTTCTCCATATTTGACGGGCAAGCATTGCCTGGAATTTTTGAAGCAGATCTGTTTTTGCACTAACAGGAATTTTGCTAATGTCCACTGTATCACGTTTCAGTGCATAAGCACTGAGTTGTAGAAATTCTTTTTCACCGGGTTTGAAGTTCTTGTAAAAATCGATTGGGTTCTTTATGGATTGAAATGCGGATTTATTCTTCACATAATATTGATATACGAAATTGTTAAACGTTCCTTTTATGTAAAGATCCAATACTTGCCTTGGTTGTGAAGTTGTATCGAAAGGAATAAAAATATCGGGCGTAATTCCACCGCCACCATAAACAATGTGACCAGCTTTTGTTTTAAATGCCTGACCTGTCGGTTTTGATGTATCACCGTGCACCACTTCACCGTTGTGAAAGCGTTCCATCAATTCATCTTCATAAGCAGTTACACCTTTGTCATAAGGCTTTTGAATGTTTCTGCCAAGCGGCGTATAATATCTGGCAACAGTTATTCGCACTGCACCTCCATCGCTCAAGGGATATTGCTGCTGCACAAGTCCTTTACCAAAAGTTCTTCTGCCAATGATATCTGCTCTATCCCAATCCTGCAAAGCACCACTTAATATTTCACTTGCACTTGCAGAAGTTTCATCAACCAGTACAACAAGTTTTCCTTTTTCAAACACACCGTCTTTGCTGCAATGATATTCCATGTTTGGCATCTTGCTGCCATGTGTATAAACGATCATTTTATTATCATCCAGAAATTCATCGGCAATATCTGCAGCTTCCTGCAAAATGCCACCGGGATTTCCACGCAAATCAAGTATGAGTTTTTGCATTCCCTGCTTCTGCAATTTCTCCATTGCAGCCATGAATTCTTTGTAAGTAGTTTCAGAAAATTTGTTGATATGTATAAAGGCTGTTGAAGGTGCAACCATATAAGACGCATCAACGGAAGGCAAAGGAATCATTCCTCTTTTAATAGTTATGCGTTCTAATTTATCATCACGCAAAACTGTAATATTTACATTCGTTCCATTTGCACCACGCAATAATTTTTTTACATCATCAGGGTCTAATTTTTTTCCGGCGATTGCTGTTGTATCATTAACCTTAATTATTTTATCACCTACCTCCACACCGGCTTTATAAGAAGGTCCATCTGCAATCACATTTACAATATTTACGGTATCATCATACATCTGAAACTCCACGCCAATGCCTGTAAAATTTCCCTGCATGTCTTCATTTACTTCCTGCAATTCGCGTGGCGGAATATAGATAGAGTGAGGATCAAGGTGAGAAAGCATTGCGTTTATCGCATCTTCTTTTATACTGTCAACAGAAATGTTGTCCACGTATTTATTTTGAATAAGATTGAGAATTTCCTGCACGGTATTGCTTCTTGTGTTTTGCATAAAGCCGGCAGTTTGCGTAGATGTGTCAGCGCGCAACTTGTAGCCGACAAACATTCCCAAAGTCATTACAATTGCAAACAGCAGCGGCAACCAAATCTGTAATTTTTTACTTCCCATTGTTCTTAAAATATTTCAAGACACGAATATCTCAATATTGAATGATGTTCGATGTTTGAGATTGGATGTTTAACGTTTAATGTTGAAGCATCAAAGATATTTGCATACGGTAAATGTTGTAATGATTTTTTTGGGACCGGCTGAAGAATGTTATGGCATCGCCGGTTGCTACGCTCAGTTCAAAGTTCCACTTTCATGGGAACTGAGAGTAACAGTTTATCCTGAGTTTGTCGAAGGATCACTCACTTGTGCGTTCGAAACTTTATTAAACAGGTGAATAGTGAGTTGTCAGCGGTGAGTAATAAACGCCACTTCTCTCATGTTTGTCGTTTCACGTCTTACGATCAAACTCACTACTCACCACATCAAAATTTCACATTAACTGCTACCATAAAATTTGTTCCTGCCATTGGATAATAATAATTATCGTTGATCAACTCTCCTCCATAAACATAAGGATAAGTGTACCCATTCGGTTCATACATTTTGTTGAAGATATTATTCACCTGTAATATCAAATTCCATTCATGAAAAATTGTGTTATGCAAAGTATAAGCCAGACGAGCATCTTGGGTGAAGTATGCTTTCAGCATACGATTTTTATTTTGTGTGTTGTCCATGTATTGCTTGCCGACATACTTGCTCAATAAATTGATCTCTGCATTTTTAAAAGGTAAAATATTAATAGTTGCTCCACCGATTACGGAAGGCGAAAAAGAAATATCTATGTTTGTGTGTTGAATGACATTTTGTTTGCCGTTATCCCAATTGTCAATATACTCAGTAAAAGACTTTATTTTATTCTTACTTAAAGTAAGATTCGCATTTGCGTTTACATATTTACTGAAAACATAACCGCCCTGCAATTCAACGCCTGTACGATAACTGTTAGGAACATTTGTTCTTGTATAACTTCCTACATCATTTATTTTTCCTGTTAATACAAGTTGGTTATCGTAAAGCATGTAATAAAATGTTGCGCCCCAGTTATAGTTGCTTGCTCTTTTTTCAGCACCTAATTCAAAATCATGTAATGTTTCGTAGGTTGGTTGTTCCGTGGCGCTTGCCTGAAAATCATCTCTGTTCGGTTCTTTATGTGCAAGCGCATAACTTGCATAAGTATGCAAACCATTTGCATTGTAACTAATACCGGCTTTTGGATTTAAGAAATTGAATTTGCGATGAACAATTAAATCAGGATTTCCTTCAAATCCATCCATGTTGTGTTTTACGTTTCTGTATTGCAGATCAGCAAACCAGTTCCAGTTATTCGTAAACTCATGCAACCATTTTATGTAAATATTATTATCTGTTTTTAATGCAGGGTAATTATAGTATTTGTACTCTTTTGGCATGCCGCCCATTTCACTCCAGATAACGGTTCCGTAATGTTTACCATCATATCTTGTCCAACTGCCACCGAGCGTTACTTCATTTTTTTTGTTTTTGTATTGAAGAGAAAATACTTGTCCATAGAAATAATTATCCAACCAGCGTTGACGAACAAGATCGGTTAATGAAATAGTGTCTTCGCCAATCACAGGATTGTCTAAACCATAGTCAGCATAAGATTGATCTCCCACATATTCCTCATAATAACCATAACCTCTTGTAAGAAATGTAGCAACATTCAACGACAATTTTGAATTGATCGCTTGATTGAAAAATAACTGGTAATGTTTTTGCCAGTAATTATCAGTTTCGTTATCGTAAGGTGTTCCTGGTTTTTCTATACCAGAAGGATTGTAGGTACGATGAGTAAGTAATGAGTCCTGCGGAACACCATACCAAGCCTGGTATGTTTTTTCTCTGCCTGAAAAAATATTCAATCGTACAGAAGTGTTCTTGCTTATATAAGCGGAAGAAATATAAAATGATTGAAGGTCGCTTGATGCCCTGTCGATATAACCATCGCTTACAATGCGGCTTAGTCTTGCATCAATAGTAAAATGGTCGCCAATTAATCCGCTGCCAACTTTTATTGTATTCTTCCACGTGTTGAAAGAACCATAACTGTTGTTTGATTCGGCATAAGCATTCTCATGAAATTCATTCGTGCTTAAATTGATCGTTGCACCAAATGCACCTGAACCGTTTGTTGAAGTGCCAACGCCACGTTGTATTTGTATTGAATTTACTGAAGAAGTAAAATCCGGAAGATCTACAAAGTATGTTCCCTGGCTTTCCGCGTCGTTATATGGAATTCCGTTGAGCGTAACATTAATACGCGAGGCATCCGTTCCGCGAATATGAATATATGTATAACCAACACCGTTTCCGGCATCAGAGTTAACAACAACAGAAGGAGTTTGATTTAAAAGTATCGGAATGTCTTGTCCTAAATTTATTTTATCAAGTTGTAGTTTGGTGATATCTGTTTTAGTAAATGGTGCTTTATCCGAAGCGCGAACGGCTTTTATTTCAAGCGGCTCTAAAAAATAATCAAGCGTTTCTAAAACAATATTGAACGTTCTGTTTTCTGTTGCTGAAAAATTTTCTTCGTAAGTTCTCATTCCAACATATTGAACAATGAGTTTGTAATTTTCATTTGGTGAAACATTGTTGAATTGAAAAACGCCAACATTATTTGTAAGAGTTGTTTTTTCTTTTAACCCGCTTCTCAAAATAACTGTTGCATTGCTTAATTGTTTGTTTTGTTTGTCGACGACAGCTCCGGAAATTGTGATTTGCGCAAAGGATGTTGCAGCAAAAAGGAATGCGATAATTGTTCCCAAAAGATTTTTCATCTTGTAATTTTTATCCATTAAAAAATTTGGAAACAGGGGAAATTGCTACTGGAGATGGACACTTTGAAGTTCACCTTCCCTTCGCAGGCATTACCCTGTTCAGGTTCGACGGGTGTAATCTCAGCCCCAATGAAGTCCTTCAACTTCGCTCAGGAGCACCCCGGGAAAATCAATAAGAAGTTTTGAGATATGCTGAGCAGAATTACCAACCGTACAAGTGAGTGACACAACGGAAGTTGGTGGTAGTGATACTGCTGACTACATAAATCAAAAAAAGATCTTACTGTTTTGAACTGCGAAGTTACATGCAGAAATTTTATTTTGCTGTAACCTTTTGTGATTTGTATCGTTTAACTGAAAAACTTTTTATGCAAAAAATTATAGCGGGTGTTTGTCTGATTTTTATTTCGATGCATTTGCACGCCCAGAATCTTGTGTATGATGAGAATGCCCAGGTGCGAAAGGTAGGTAGTTTTCATGGCGTTTCTGTAGGAAGCGGCATTCGGCTTTTTCTTTCGCAGGGCAAAGAACAGGCGGTAGCAATAAGCGCCGACGATCCGAAGATCGCGGAAAAAATTATTACTGATGTGCGTGACGGCATTTTGCGCATTCGTGTGGAAGGAAAAATGTGGGGCGGTTGGCACGGTGACCACAAAATGAAAGCTTATGTAACCGTTACAGAACTTGATGAACTTAATGTTTCCGGTGGCTCGGTTGCAAAGCTGGCCGATGAAATTAATGTGAACGATCTTCAGTCTGATATAAGTGGTGGCAGTATTATTGAAGGACGCCTGAAAGGAAATTCTTTTAAAGCAGACTTGAGTGGCGGCAGCATTACAACCCTTGAAGGCGAGTTTAACAATGCGTCGATTGAAGCGAGCGGTGGCAGCATTTTTAAAGACTTTGGTTTGGCGGTAAACACTTGTGATGTGGATGCGAGCGGCGGCTCGATTATCAATATCAGCATCAACAAAGAGTTAAAGGCAGATGCAAGCGGCGGCTCAATTATTAATTATAAAGGCAGCGGCGTTATCACAAGCGTGGATGCAAGCGGTGGCAGCAGTATCAAGAAAAAAGATTAAACCTCCAATCCCGATTCATCGGGACTTTTGTAGCGACGACTAAAAAATATTTAGTTAATAGTTTTATTTAGATTTCAAATTGTTTGGCTCGTAAGTTGCACAGCTTTATCTTTGCGCTCCAAATCGCGAAGTAGAGCAGTGGTAGCTCGTCGGGCTCATAACCCGAAGGTCGGAGGTTCGAATCCCCCCTTCGCAACAAAAACGTAAAAGCCTCTTTCGAGGCTTTTTTATTTGTTCTCGCAGAAAACACGGAAAACACGGAAATTATTTTTTATATTCTTTCGCGATTTCTGCGTTTTCCGCGAGAATTTTCAACTACAAACTGAAAACTACAAACTTTGAAAACCGGCTTTGTAAATATTTTTGGTAAACCCAATGCGGGCAAAAGCACTTTATTAAATGCTTTGCTCGGTGAGAAGCTGGCGATTGTTTCACCAAAAGTGCAAACAACAAGACATCGCATAAAAGGTTTTCTGACAGAAGCAGGAAAATATCAAATTGTTTTTTCAGATACACCGGGAATCATTGATCCGAAATATAAGTTGCAGCAACACATGATGCAGTCTGTAAAGAATGCATTGGAAGATGCAGATGTAGCTTTGTTGCTTGTTGATGTAAATGATAATTGGGAAGAGAATAATGAATTGTTTGATTCATTAAAGTTGAAAGTGCCTGCTTTAGTTGTTATTAATAAGACAGATGAGGCGAAGCCCGAAAAAATAAAAGAAGCGGAGTTTTTTTTCGCAGAAAAATCTTACTGCAAAAAAGCAATTGCAATTTCTGCACTAAGGCAATCAGGCATAAAAGAATTGAGAGATGCAATACTTGATCTTCTTCCAGAAGGTGAACCTTTTTTCAATGAAGATGATTTAACTGACCTGCCTGAAAAATTTTTTGTCGCTGAATTGATAAGAGAAAAAATCTATTTTTTGTACCAGGATGAAATTCCTTATCATACTGCTGTTCTGATTAATGAATTCAAAGAAAAAAGTACACTTACAAAGATTCAGGCGGACATTATCGTTCAAAGAGAAAGTCAGAAAGCAATTTTATTAGGCGAAGGTGGAAAGATGATTAAAAAGCTTGGCACAATTGCGAGAGAAGACATTGAAAAATTTCTTCAACAAAAAATATTTTTGCAACTTTTTGTAAAGGTTCGACCAAAGTGGCGAGATAATGAATTGCAGTTGAAAGAATATGGGTATTAAGAACCAAGATACAAGAACCAAGAATCAAGACACAAGTAACAAGACGCAAGGTTTTGCTTGATTCTTGTCACTTGATTGTTGAAACTTTTAAATATGAGTTTTACAGTAGCAATAGTAGGAAGACCAAATGTTGGGAAGAGTACATTGTTCAATCGCTTGCTTGAACAACGCAAAGCGATTGTTGATGACATCAGCGGCGTAACAAGAGACCGTCAGTATGGAATTGCTGATTGGAATGGCAAAACATTTAATCTTATTGATACAGGCGGTTTTGTTCCACACAGCGAAGATGTTTTTGAAACTGAAATTCGCAAGCAGGTGAAGATCGCGATTGACGAAGCCGATGCACTCATCTTCATGACTGATGCTGCAGTTGGTATCGCTGATCTTGATGAAAGCATGGCAGATCTTCTTCGCCGAACATCAAAGCCGGTTTTGTTAACTGTAAATAAAGTTGACAATAACGAGAGAATGATCGATGCTTCTGAATTTTACGGTCTCGGTTTTGATAATGTTTATTTTGTCAGCAGCATCAGTGGAAGCGGTACAGGTGAATTACTTGATGCACTGACTGCGTTAATTACAGAAGAAGATTCAGAAGATACGGAACGTGTAAATGAGTTGCCGAAATTTGCGATCATCGGTCAACCAAATGTTGGTAAATCTTCTTTGCTGAATGCGTTGATAGGGCAGGAGAGAACCATAGTAAGCGACATTGCCGGAACAACACGAGATACCATCCATACACATTACAATCTCTTCAACAAAGAATTTATTTTAATTGATACTGCAGGCTTGCGAAAGAAGAATAAAGAAAAAGATGATCTTGAATTTTATTCTGTCATC
>Ga0207706_10005506_pt1 | contig 11807 bp, 8 predicted proteins | sample KBSC53metaG_FD_184318 | JGI IMG/M metagenome (GOLD analysis project Ga0207706, IMG submission 184318) | Corn rhizosphere microbial communities from Kellogg Biological Station, Michigan, USA - KBS C5-3 metaG (SPAdes) (version 2) | ecosystem: Host-associated > Plants > Roots > Rhizosphere > Soil ... | reverse complement strand
ACGCCTTCCAGGAGCAGATGGCCGCCGGACAGCAACGCCACCAGGACCCGTTCCAGCATCCCTTCCTGACCGACAATGACCCGCTTGATCTCAAACAACGCCGCCTCGAGCTGCTGGCGCGCGGCGGGGGCTTCGCCGACCGAGGCCAGGCGGGTTGGTTGCTCGGTCACCGGGCAGGCTCCTCGGGCGAAGGGGTCGGCCACTCCCAAGCGCGGCCGGTTTTTCCACCTTAGCGGTCCCTGCGAGATAAGGCACTACCAAGGACGCTCAGAGGTCCCCCCAAGGCCCCGAGGCCGGAGCGGACTCCGGCCTCGTCCCACCATGCAGGCCTCGGGCGTCGCCGCCGCAGCGGGCGGGCGGCTCGCCTCTCGGCCGCCCACGCCCGTCCGCCGCGAAGACCTTGGTTGTACCTGGCGTCCCTGAGAGAACCATGAGTTTCTATTAGGACACTCTTAAGAATGATGTCCCGAACCGGTCGCCCGGCTGACACCGAGCAGCTCGCCCTCGCGGCGCCGGGAGCGCTTGGGCGGGCGCTGGACGACCGGCAGGGTGAGCGCGAAGGTCGTGCCGTGGCCGACGACCGACACGACGGCGATGGTGCCCTCGTGCGCCTGGACGACCCAGCGGGTGATGGCCAGGCCGAGGCCCGACCCGGCCATGCCACGCACGCTCGGGGCGCGCCAGAAGCGGTCGAACACGTGGTCGAGATGGCCCTCGGCGATGCCGATGCCGGTGTCGCGCACGGTCAGCTCGGCCACCCCGTCCTCGGCCCGCAGACGCAGGCGCAGGTCGATCGTGCCCGCCCTGGTGTACTTGAGGGCGTTGTCGACCAGGTTCCAGACCGCCCGGCGCAGGTCGTCGCGGTCGCCGGAGACCCAGACCTCGGACAGCGGGCCAACGGTGACCTCGACCTCGGGGGCGGCGATCCGCAGGGCGTCGCGGTGCACGTCGGCCACCATGTGGTCGAGGCGGAAGGTCCGCCTGGCCGGGGTGGCCGCCGCCGCCTCCAGCCGGGCCAGGGCCAGCAGGTCGCCGACCAGCGACTCCATCCGGCGCAGCTCGATGAGCCCGTCGCGCAGCGCCTCGACCCGGTCCTCGGTGCGGGCGCCGGGCACCCGGGCCAGGAACTCGACGTTGGTGCGGATGGCGGTCAGCGGGGTCCGCAGCTCGTGCGAGGCGTCGGCCACGAAGCGGCGCTGGGAGTCCAGGGTCGTCTTGAGCCCGAGGTTGGCCTGCTCCAGCTCGGCCAGCATCTGGTTGAACGACAGCGAGAGGCGGCCGAGCTCGTCGTGCGGGTCGCCGTCGACCGGCATGCGGTGGGAGAAGTCGCGTTCGTCGCCGATCCGCTGGGCGGTGGCCCGCATGCGGGCCAGGGGCCGGAGCAGGTGCGCGGCCAGGCCGAGGCCGAGGAGGGCGGCGACCAGCAGCACGGCCAGGCCGCCGGCGATCAGGATGGTCCGCAGCAGCCGCAGGGACCGCTCGACCCCGGCCAGGGAGCGGGCCACCGTCACCTGACCCTCGAGCTTGACGGTCTGCTTGGGCTTCTCGGGCAGGTTGGGGCCGACCTGGCGCACCACCTTGCTCGCCTCGAACCGCTCGGCGTACACGGCCAGGGGGAGGCCGAGCTGGTTGGCCGACGGCCGCACGTTGACCACCTTGCCCGGTGGGACGCTCGGCAGGTCGACCCCGGCCATGATGTCCACCGGGTGCTTGGCGTCGATGGCCATCGCCAGGTCCTTGCCCTTGCGGGTCTCGACCACGATGTAGGTGTCGCGCTCCTGCCCGTTGGACCACTGGGCCAGGGTGCCGCCGACCCGCTCGGCGGCGGCGTCGTAGTCGTCGGCCAGGACCTTGGCCAGCTGGATGCTCTGGCGCTGCACCGAGCCGTAGAACTCCTCGTGGAGGTTGCGGTCGACATAGGCGTAGACCCAGAGCCCGAACCCGGAGAGGGCGGTGGTGAGCAGGACCAGATAGGTCAACGTGAGACGAGTCCGGAAGGTCATCGGCTGCCCTCCGGGTCCTCGCGCAGGACGTAGCCGACCCCGCGGACGGTGTGGATCACTCGCGGCTCGCCCTCCGCCTCGAGCTTGCGGCGCAGGTAGCCGACGTAGACCTCCAGGACGTTGGAGTCGCGGCCGAAGTCGTAGTCCCACACCCGCTCCAGGATGGTCGAGCGGGTCAGGACCTGACGCGGGTGCTCCAGGAACAGCGCCAGCAGGTCGAACTCCTGGCGGGTCAGCGAGATCGTCCGCTCGCCCCGCCAGACCTCGTGGGTCGAGCGGTCCATGCGCAGGTCGCCGAAGCGCAGCTCGGCCGACCCGGAGCCGTTGCGGCCGCGCCGCAGCAGCGCCTTCACCCTGACCAGCAGCTCCTCGAAGGCGAACGGCTTGACCAGGTAGTCGTCGGCCCCGGCCTCGAACCCGGCCACCCGCTCGGGCACCTCGCTGCGGGCGGTCAGCATCAGCACGGCCACCTCGCCGGCCTGACGGAGCCGCCGGCACACCTCGAGGCCGTCGATCCCCGGCAGCAGCACATCGAGGATGACCAGGTCGGGCGGGTGGTCGAGCGCCCGCCCAAGGGCCTCCTCACCAGAGGCGGCCACCTCGACCTCGAACCCCTCGTAGGCCAGCGGCCGGCGAAGGGCCGCGGCCAACAGGGGATCGTCGTCGACGACCAGGATGTGTGCGCCCATGCACCTACCGTCGTGAACCGGCCGCCGGGGTGGGCGGCATCGCGTGCTGCCTTATGGCCATTCTGCCTGCTCGGCGGGGCGATTGCCTAGCTCGGGCGGCCGACCGGGTGCTCGCGGCGGGCGTCGGTAGCCGGCTTGTCCGGCCGGAGACCCTTGAACGACGCGGCCCGCAGCTTGTCGTCCTGGGTCCACTTCAGGTACTCGACCTCGCAGACCAGCTCCGGCCGGACGAAGCGGGCCCCGCGGGGCCGGGGGGTGCCTTCGAACCCCTCGAACTGGGGCTTGTCGACCTGGAGCTGCTGGAGCCGGTCCAGCAGGTCGGCCATGAAGGCGTGGGTGAAGCCGGTGCCGACGTTGCCGGCGTAGCGCAGCCGCCCGTCGTCGTACACGGCCAGCAGCAGCGAGCCCAGGGTGGCCGCCCGGCCGCCCTTGCCCGGGGTCCAGCCGACGATCACGCAGTCCTGGAGACACAGCGCCTTGATCTTGCGCCAGTCGTGCGAGCGGGCGCCCGGCCGGTACGGGCTGGCCGCCCGCTTGGCCACTATCCCCTCCAGCTGCAGCGCCTTGACCTGGGCGAAGAAGTCCTTGCCGGCCCCCTCGACGACCTGGGAGAGGCGGATGTCCCTGGTCTCGACCAGCACCTCGACCAGCCGGGCCCGCCGCTCGACCAGGGGCAGCTCGAGCAGGGACCGGCCGTCCAGCCAGAGCAGGTCGAAGGCCAGGAACTGGACCGGCACCCGGCCCTTGTTGCGGGCCAGCTCCTCGGGGGTGCGGTGGAAGCGGTCCTGCATCCGCTCGAACGACGGCCGGCCTTCCCGGTCGAGGGCCACGATCTCGCCGTCGACCACCGCGTTGCGGGCCGCCAGCTGGCGGTGCATGTCGATCAGCTCGGGGAACTGGGTGGTCATGTCGCGGGTCGTCCGCGAGGTCAGGCGGGTCGAGGTGCCGAGGTTGGCCAGGCAGCGGTGGCCGTCCCACTTGACCTCGAACAGCCACTCGTCGTCGTCGAAGGGCTCGCTGGTGAGCACGGCCATCATCGGCTCGTAGGTCGGGGGCGGGGCCGGCTGGGGGAGCGACACCTTGCTCTTGAGGATGACCAGCCAGTCGCGGTCCCTGGTCCGGAACAGGTGGTACTCGGCCCCCTTGTAGCGGGTCCCGTGGAGGCGGACGGTGAGCTTGCCGTCGGCCACCTCGAGCGGCTCGTAGGTGCCGAGGTCGAACAGCCGGACCTCCCCGCCGCCGTACTCGCCGGCCGGGATGCCGCCGGAGAAGGTCAGGTAGTCGAGCGGGTGGTCCTCGGTGTTGACGGCCAGGTGACGCACGCCCGGGTCCTCGGGCAGCCGCTTGGGCACGGCGAAGGAGACCAGCACCCCGTCCTGTTCGAAGCGGACGTCGTGGTGCAGCCGCCGAGCGTGGTGCTGCTGAATAGTGAACCGCCGCCCCTCCAGCAACGGCGCCACCTCCGTCAGCCCCGCCGGGTGCGGGACCTCGGGCAGGGCTGTGGACAGCCGGTCGCCCCCGTTCCCGCCGTCGGCTACCCTCCCGGTAGGGGCCCCATCCACCGGCGGGTGGGGCTGCGGCGTGCCTGCTGTGCCTCCTGGTGGGTGGGGGGCCGGGGCCCCGGCCCCTTCCCGGGCGCCGGAAGGTTCCGGGGTGCGCTGGAAGTCGCGCTTGGCCACGTACTCGTCCAGGCTGGCCCGGCTGGCGGGGCGGGTCGTGCGCTTGGAGGGGAACCGGGGGCGGCTGCGTTCCCGGGGCTCCTCGGGGGCGCCGGGGGTGAGACCCAGGGCCTCCATGGCCGGGATCAGCGACTGCCTGTCGTGCAGGACCGGCGCGAACCGGTCCCCGGCGGCGAACCGCTCCCAGACGTTGTCGATCCGGAAGTCGCCCGGCTCGATGTCGTCGTCCAGCTCCTCCCAGTCCAGCGGGGTCGACACCGGCGCCCCGGGCAGGGGCCGCAGCGAGTAGACGCTGGCGATGTTGGCCCCCGACCGGTTCATGTTGTGGTCGATGAAGATCTTGCCCGCCCGGTCGGCCACCGGCCAGGCCATGGTCGCCTTCTCCGGGTAGGCGCGGACGACCAGCCGCCCCACCCGCTCGACGAACTCCCGGGCGTCGGTGTGGGTGTGGGTGCCGTCCAGGGGCACGAACACCTGCATCCCGGTCGCCCCCGAGGTCTTGGCGTAGCCGCGCAGGCCGAGGCCGTCCAGCACCACCTTGACCAGCTTGGCCACGGTGCGGACGTCCTCGTAGGTGTACGGCTCGAACGGGTCGAGGTCGAAGAAGGCGTAGTCGGGCCGGTCAAGGGAGCCGGCCCGCGAGTGCAGGGGGTGCATCTCGATACAGCCGAGGTTGACCACGTACAGCAGGCTGGCCCGGTCCTGGACGAGCACGAACTCGACGACCCGGGAGTCCTCCTCGGTGGGCACGGCCGCCGTGGGCAGCCAGTCGGGGGCGTGGGCCGGGACCTGCTTCTCGTAGAAGGGCTCGCCGGCGAGCCCGTCCGGCATCCGCTTCATCGTCAGCGGGCGGTCGCGCAGGTGGGGCAGGAGCAGGTCGGCGACGTTCCAGTAGTAGGCGAGCAGGTCGCCCTTGGTGATGCCCTCGCCGGGCCAGTAGACCTTGTCCAGGTTGGACAGGCGCAGCTCACGGCCGTCGGCCTCCAGCCGCCAGGCGTCGCCGGACCGCCGTGCCGCCAGCGGCGAGGGAAACGGCAGGTGACGGCGTTTGCCGGGAGCCAAGTGGGGCCAGTCCTCCTTTAGTTGCGTTGCTCGCCAGCGTACAGTTGTCCCTGGTCCGTGACCGTCGCCTTCCGACGTGCCCGCCGCTCGCGGAGAGTTCCGACGTCATAAGGAGGCCTGGCTTCGTGAAGACGATCTGGAAGGGGGCGATCTCCTTCGGGCTGGTCACCATCCCCGTCCGGGTGTATGGGGCCACCGAGGCGAAGAGCCTCCGGTTCCACCAGCTGCACGAGCCCGACGGCGGCCGGATCCGCTACAAGCGGGTGTGCTCGGTCGACGGGGAAGAGATCGACTACGCCGAGATCGTCAAGGGCTACGAGTACGAGAAGGACCACTACGTGACCCTGACCGACGAGGAGCTCGACTCGCTGCCGGTGTCGACGGCCAAGGCGATCGAGATCGAGCGGTTCGTCGAGGCCGAGGAGATCGACCCGATCTACTTCCAGAAGGCCTACTACCTGGTGCCCGAGGGCACCGGGGTCAAGGCCTACCACCTGCTGCGGGAGGCGATGGCCGACGACGGCAAGGTCGCCCTGGCCAAGGTCGCCTTCCGCGACAAGGAGCACCTGGCCACCCTGCGGCTGCGCGACAACGTGTTCGTGCTGGAGACGATGTTCTGGCCGGACGAGATCCGCGTGCCCAAGTTCGACGTCCTGGACGAGTCGGTCGAGCTGCGGCCGCAGGAGATCCGTATGGCCCGCAGCCTGATCGACAGCCTCACCGACGCCTTCCAGCCCGAGGAGTTCCACGACGACTACCGGGCGGCGCTCGAGGAACTGGTCCAGAAGAAGATCCAGGGTGAAGAGATCACCTATACCGAAGAGGCCGAACCGTCTAAGGTGGTCGACCTGATGGAGGCGCTCAAGGCGAGTGTCGAAGCGGCCAAGGCCGGCAAGCCGGCCCCGGACCGCAAGGCGAGCAGCCGAGGGCGCAAGAAGGCGGCAGGCGAGTAGTCGAGTAGCGGGCGTCCCGCTCCGGGGCGTCGTGGGGGGTGGACGTGGGGCTTGACCTCTGCCCGTCGACGGCGTTCCGGGACGCGGTCGCATCGATGCTTGACGGCCTGCCGGCCCGGACCGGCCTCGGGACCTGGCTGCTGGTGCGGCTGCTCGACGACGGCGGGTCCTCGGTGCTGGCCGTCCGCGACCGCAGCTACGGCATCCGGGCCGACCAGGAGCTGTCGGACGCCGACCTGCCCGTGCGGGCCCTGGTCGACGGCCGCGGCCCCCGGGTGGCCCGGGTCGCGGCCGAGGTCCAGGCCTACGCCAGCGCATCGCCCGGCGGCGGCGTACCCGTTGGCGCCCTGGCCGGCGTGCCCGTCCTGGCCCCTGACGGGTCGGTGTTCGGCTGCCTGTGCGGGGTCGACCCCGAGCCGGGCCGGCCGGAGCTGGCGGCCGAGCTGCCGACCATCGAGCTGCTGGGCCGGATGCTGGCCGTGCTGCTGGCCCAGGAGCTGGACCGCCAGGAGCTGCAGCGGCGCTTCGAGCTGGCCGAGCTGGACGCCCTCACCGACCCGCTCACCGGGGTCGGCAACCGCCGCGCCTGGGACCGGCTGCTGGACGCCGAGGAGGCCCGCTGCCGCCGCTACGGCTCGGTGGCGTCCCTGGTCGCGATCGACCTGGACGAGCTGAAGCGGGTCAACGACAGCCAGGGCCACGCCGCCGGGGACCGGCTGCTGCGCCGCACCGCCCAGGTGATCGACGCCTGCCGGCGGGCCGCCGACGTGGTCGCCCGGCTCGGCGGCGACGAGTTCGGCGTCCTGGCCGTCGAGTGCGACGAGTCCGCGGCCAAGGTGCTGGCCGACCGTCTCCGGGGGGCGCTGGAGGCGGCCGGCATCCGCGCCTCGGTCGGCCACGCCACCCGCCAGCCGTCGGGCACCCTTGCCTCGGCCTGGTCGGCCGCCGACGCCGAGATGTACGCCGAGAAGCGCCGGGTGGTCAGGTAGGCGATCAGCCGGTCCATGGCACAGGCGCTCGCTAGTCTTCCCGCCGGCTCAACCGTACCCGGTGTCCTTCGGACTCGCGCAGCGAGCGCTCGGCCAGGCGGCGCAGCTCGCTGGCCTTGCGGCGCTCGTCGATGCGGCGGCGGCCTTCGGGGGTCTCCTGCTCGACCTGGAGCGACAGGTAGGCCAGGGCGCCGAGGGGGATGGGCAGCCAGAAGTTGATCAGCCGGTAGGAGACGACCCCCAGGGTGGCCGTGCCCCGGTCGGCGCCGAAGAAGGTGAGCAGGGCGATCATGGTCGCCTCGACCACACCGAGGCCGGCCGGGGTGATGGGGATGGCGGCCAGCACGTACGCCAGCCCGAAGGCCACGATCAGCCCGTCGATGCCGGCCCGGTACCCGAAGGCGAGCAGGAACACCCACAGCGAGGCGGCCGAGCAGAGCCAGAAGGACAGGTCCCAGAGCAGGCCCCGGATCAGCCGGGGGCGGTCGGCGACCAGGGTCTGGAGCCGGGCGGCCAGGCGCAGGACCAGCCGGTAGACGCTCTCCTCGTCCAGGAACGGGATCCGGCTGGCCACCGTCCGCATGACCTTGGCGGCCCCCTCCTCGCCCCGCATGAGCAGCACCACCGCGGCCGAGAAGCCGCCGAGCAGCACCACCCCGACCAGGGCGGCGGTGGCGTACAGGGGGTTGTAGGCGCCGCTGAGGATCGAGACCAGCAGCCCGACCCAGAGCAGGAGGTTGAGCACCACCGCCGACCCGATGCCCTGGGCGGCCATCGCGAAGGCGGCGTCGGTGCCCGACAGCCCGAACCGGGTCAGCAGCCGGAACCCGAGCGCCCCCCCGACGGCCGCGCCGCCCGGGACCACGTGACTGATGGCCAGGGTCGAGAGGTTGATCCGGAGCACGGTCAGGTAGGGGGGCGGGGTGCCGTGGATCATCGCCCTGGTCAGGTTGGCGTAGCTGAGGATCGAGCAGGTCTCGAGGGCGATCCCGAGGACGATCAGCCACAGGTTGACCCCGGCCAGCAGGTGCAGGGCCCGGCGGGCCCCGGCGATCTGGGGCAGCACGAAGTAGATCACCACGAAGGCGACCAGCAGGAGCTGGACGAGGCGCCTGACGGGCGTGACCAACCGCGCTCGGGTCCTAGCCATGGGTGCAAGCAGTATAGGTGGCCGGTCGCGGAACCCCTGGTAGACCCGGCTAGGCCTGGGCCCCCTGGGCCCCGAGGCGGGCCAGCAGCCCGGCCAGCAGGGCGGTGCGGGGGACCACGCTGTCGAGGTCCAGCCACTCGGTCGGCCCGTGGGCCTCGCCGCCCACCGGGGCCAGTCCGTCGATGGTGGCCAGCCCGGCGGCGGCGGTCGTGTTGGCGTCCCCGGCCCCGCCGGTGGCGGCCTCGCCGACCTCGAACCCGAGGTCGCGGGCGACCGCCTGGGCCTGGCCGACCAGCGCGGCCACGGCCGCGGTGCGCTCCATCGGCGGGTGGCGGTGCGCCGGCGCCATCGTCGCCCTGGCCCCCTCGACGGTGGTCGCGGCCACGATCCGCCCGACCTCGTCCATGGCCTGGTCGAAGGCGGCCGTTGTGGCCGCCCTGACCTCGACCTGCATGACCGCCCGGTCGGCGACCACGTTGGTCCGGCTGCCGCCCCGGAGGACCCCGACGTTGCAGGTCACCCCGTCCCAGCGGCCGTTCAGGGCCTGGAGGGCGACGGTCTTGTGGGCCGCCTCGAGGACCGCGTTGACGCCCTCGGCCGGCCGCACCCCGGCGTGGACGGCCTTGCCCGTGACCTCGACGGTGAAGGCCGAGATGCCCTTGCGGGCCGAGACCAGGGCACCGTTGACCCGGGCCGCCTCCAGCCCGACGGCCACGTCGTGCTCGCCGGCCAGGGCCTCGATCAGGGGGCGGCTGAACGGCGAGCCGATCTCCTCGTCGGGCGAGCAGACCAGGGTGATGGCGGCGAAGTCGTCAAAGCCGGTCAGGTCGCAGAGGACCTCGACGGCCTCGAACCCGCACACCACCCCGGCCTTGTCGTCGGTCACCCCCGGACCGTAGGCGCGCCCGTCCCGGGTCCGGAACGGCCGGGCGGCGGCCGTGCCCTCGTCGAACACGGTGTCCATGTGGGCCAGCAGCAGCAGGCGCCGCCCGCCCTCGGCGACCGGCCTGGCCCCGGCGCGCCGGCCGACCACCATGTCGCCCAGCGGCGCCCCGGCCCACTCCTGGTCGGGGCGGTGGCGGTGGCGCTCGACCTCCCAGCCGCCGGCCTCGAAGCGGGCCTGGCACAGGTCGGCGACCCGGTTCACGCCCGTGGTCGTGAAGGAGCCGGAGTCGATGTTGACCAGCTCCTCGATCCGGCCGAGGACGTCGTCGTAGCGCTCGCGCAGCGGGGCCAGCAGGCAGGCAGGCTCGGCTCTGGGGTCGGTCACAGGCCGAGGCCCCTGATGACGCCGCTCGTGCCGGTGGCTGTCCGGGTGGTCATGGCGGCACCATACCCCGATGGCGTCAGGATAGAGTTCCGGGCATGGCGGAGGGAGACCCGGAGGGTCCCGGCACCGCCCTGGTCGAGCTGCGGGTGCTCGACGGGGCCAACCTCTACTTCCCGCGCCCGACGATCAAGCTCATTCTTGCCGTGCCCGGCCTGCTGTCGCTGCCCGAGGGGCGGGCGGCGGCGGTGGCTGGCGAGGTCGGGCTGACGGCCGGGTCGCCGGGGCCGCCCGGCGGCGAGCAGCGGCGCCGCTTCGCCACCAGGCTGCTGGCCCACCTGGTCCGGCGGACCGCGGCCGAGGCCGGGGTGCGGGCCCTGGCCGTGCGGAGCCGCCCCGGTCCCGAGCCGGCCCAGCTGGTGGTCGCCTACCCATGGCGGCGCCAGCACGCCGCCGAGGCCCTCGGCCGGGCCGTGGCCGAGCTGGTCGCCTCCATGGGTACCCCCGGCCTGGCCGAGCGGCTGGAGGAGGCCGGGGCGCGCCTGCGCCAGGTCGAGGCCGGACCGGGCCCGTCGCTGCCCGTGCCCCGGGTGCCGACGGTGGCGGTGACCGGCACCAACGGCAAGACCACGGTGACCCGGCTGATCGCCCACATGGGCCGGGCGGCCGGGCTCCACGTCGGCTGGTCCAACACCGACGGCATCTACCTGGACGGCGAGCTGGTGGAGGAGGGTGACTGGTCGGGCCCGGGCGGGGCGGCCCAGGTCCTGGCCCAGCCCGGCATCCAGCTGGCCGTGCTGGAGACGGCCAGGGGCGGCATCCTGCGCCGCGGGGTCGGGGTGGCCCACAACGACGTCGCCGTGGTCACCAACATCTCCGCCGACCACCTCGGCCTCGGCGGCATCCAGACCCTCGACCAGCTGGCCGAGGTCAAGGCGACGATCGTGCGGATCACCCGCCCCGGCGGCTGGGTGGTGCTGAACGCCGACGACCCGCGGACCCTGGCCATGCGCCGGCTGTCGCGGGCCCGGCCGTTCACCTTCGGCCTCGACCCGGACGCGCCCGGCCTGCGCGAGGCCCAGACCGAGGGCGGGCGGGCCGCCACCGTGCTCGACGGCGACCTGGTCGTGCTGACCAGGGGCCGGGTCGACCGGCTCCTGCCGGTCCTGGACGTGCCCGTCACCCTGGCCGGCCTGGCCTCCTTCAACGTGGCCAACGCGCTCGCCGCGGCGGCCGCCGGGCTCGCCGCCGGCCTGCCCCGGGAGGCGGTGCTCGACGGCCTGCGCGGCTTCCGGCCCGACCCGGGCCAGAACCCGGGGCGGATGAACGTCCTCGACCTGGACGGCCGGGCGGTGATCGTGGACATGGCCCACAACGAGGCCAGCCTGCTCGCCCTGCTCGAGGTGGCCAGGGGGCTGCGCCTGCCCGGCGGCCGGGTGCACGCCCTGGTCGGCACCGCCGGGGACCGCTCCGACGAGCTGATCCGCTCCCTTGGCGAGCTGGCGGCCAGAGGCGCCGACCGGGTCGCGATCGGCGAGAAGCACCGCTACCTGCGCGGCCGGGAGGCGTCCGAGCTGGTCGGGCTGCTGCGCGAGGGCGCGGCCACGGTCGGGGTCACCGACATGCCGACCCACCCGGGCGAGCTCGCCGGGCTCAAGGCCCTGGCCGCCTCCTCGGCCCCGGGCGACGTCCTGGCCCTGATGGCCCCGGCCGAGCGGTCCGAGATCCTGGCCTGGCTGGATGCCCAGGGCGCCACCCTGCTCGACCCCGGCCAGCTGCGGGCCCGCGTCGTCGCGGCCCGGGCCGGGTAGCCTGAGCGCGACCTCACCGACCGCGACCCGGAGGACACCGTGCTGGAAGAAGGCGTCCGCGCCCTGGCCAAGGGAAAGAACTTCGCCGCGTTCACCACCCTGCTGCCCGACGGCCAACCCATGACCCACGTGATGTGGGTGGACTGCGACGACGAGCACGTCCTGATCAACACCGAGCGCCACCGCCAGAAGGCCAGGAACATC
>Ga0207706_10005503_pt1 | contig 11810 bp, 11 predicted proteins | sample KBSC53metaG_FD_184318 | JGI IMG/M metagenome (GOLD analysis project Ga0207706, IMG submission 184318) | Corn rhizosphere microbial communities from Kellogg Biological Station, Michigan, USA - KBS C5-3 metaG (SPAdes) (version 2) | ecosystem: Host-associated > Plants > Roots > Rhizosphere > Soil ... | reverse complement strand
TAATCTAAGTCCGAAAAATCAAAAAGACTTATATAATATTTTAAGTAAGAGTTCCGCATCACCTGCTCCTAATTCAAACTGAATTTTTCCATTAACAGACCCAACTAATTCAATCTTTTAATAACACATGTTGAATAAAGAACAACCAGCACAAATGTGCGACGCAACGAAAGCATCATTGCAGCACGGCAACCAAGTACATAAAAATAAAAAGCATTATTCATGAGCTCAACAACAAAAAAATATGATGCGATCAAATACAAAACACCAACCGGCTCGCAGCTCAACTGCAAAGGCTGGATACAGGAGGCAGCATTACGCATGTTATTGAACAATCTGAATCCTGACGTGGCGGAACGACCCGATGAATTGATCGTATACGGCGGACGCGGTAAGGCTGCACGCAACTTTGAAGCGCTCGACAACATCATTGCTGCACTGAAAATTTTAGAGAACGATGAAAGCCTGCTGGTCCAAAGCGGCAAACCCGTTGGCATTTTGAAAACGCATGTTGATGCACCACGTGTGCTGATATCGAACTCGCAACTTGTGCCGAAGTGGGCAACATGGGAACACTTTGATGAGCTCGAGAAAAAAGGTTTGATGATGTTTGGTCAGATGACCGCGGGCAGTTGGATATACATCGGCTCGCAGGGAATTGTACAAGGCACTTATGAAACATACGCCACAATTGCTGATAAACATTTTAGCGGCACATTGCGGGGAACGCTCAATGTTACTGCGGGTCTTGGTGGTATGGGTGGCGCACAACCTTTGGCAATAACGATGAATGAAGGCGTTGCGCTTATTGCAGAAGTGGAAGAGTGGCGTATTGATAAGCGCATCGGAACAAAATATCTCGATATGAAGATCACCGACATTGACGAAGCAATTGATGAAGCCGTAAAGTGTAAGGCGACGGGTGTAAGCAAAAGCATTGGTGTGTTGTGTAACGCTGTTGTGTTATTGGAGAGATTAATTGAAAGAAATATTATTCCTGATACGCTCACAGACCAAACTTCTGCGCATGATCCTTTGATTGGTTATTGGCCGCATGAGATCTCTTATGAGCAGGCAAAAGTTTTGCGCGAAAAAAATCCGCACCAATACATTGAGTACGCATACAGAAGCATGTACAAACATGTTCAACTAATGATGCAGTTAATGGATAAAGGCGCGATTACATTTGATTATGGAAATAATATTCGTGCACGTGCATTAGAGTACGAAGCCAAGCATATTAGCGAGCTTCAAGTTCCCCCTTTAGGGGGCGAAGGGGGTGTTCTTTTTCCCGGCTTTGTGCCTGCATATATTCGCCCGCTTTTTTGCGAAGGCAAAGGACCGTTTCGCTGGGCTGCATTGAGTGGCGACCCGAATGATATTGTGGCAACGGATGATGTTATTGCCAACATGTTTCCTGAAAATAAATCCTTGCAGCGATGGTTAAAGCTCGCGAAAGAAAAAATTGCGTTCCAGGGATTGCCTGCGCGCATATGCTGGCTCGGACAAGGTGAGAGAGAAAAAGCGGGTCTTGCATTTAATGAACTTGTGCGCACAGGAAAAGTGAAGGCACCTATCGTTATTGGTCGCGATCATCTCGATACAGGAAGTGTTGCAAGTCCCAACCGCGAAACCGAAGCTATGCTTGATGGCAGCGATGCTGTTGCAGATTGGCCTTTGCTGAATGCTTTGGTCAACACAGCAGGAGGTGCAAGTTGGGTCAGCCTTCATCATGGTGGCGGTGTAGGCATGGGTTACAGTATTCATGCAGGAATGGTAATTGTTGCTGATGGCTCAGAGGCAGCCGCAGTAAGGCTTTCACGCGTGTTGCGCAATGATCCGGGCATGGGAGTGATACGTCATGCAGATGCGGGATATACTACAGCACAGCAAACTGCAAAAGCTTATAATTTAGATATTGCTGATAGATTGAAGAAGTAGTTTCCCTCTCCTTTTGGAGAGGGACGGAAGGGTGAGGTCGCCAAAAAAATCATTTGGATATTGAAGAGAGGTTGAAGTAGAATTTTTATGTAGTGAACTGATGTTTTTTATGGCATCGCCTGTTGTGTCACTCACTTGTGCGTTCTGAACTTTGTTGGACTTTTTCGAAGCGTGAAAAATCACATGCCCTAATGTGAATTTCACGTTTTTTATTTTGTGCAACAGCGACCCTACAAAGAACTTCTGCCCGGCTCATAAAAATTCTTCTTACTATTATTTATTTCATCACTCTCCAAGCCAACATAAAACTCACTCCGTATCTTCACTGCAAAATAATTGATCATGGAATTAGGCGTTGATATGTTTGGGGATTTGCATTTTAATAAAAACGGTGAAATACAATCTGCCGGCGAAAGACTGCATGAACTGATTGAAGAAATAAAATTGATGGATGAAGTGGGTCTTGATTTTTTTGGCATCGGCGAACATCATCGCCCCGACTATGTTGTATCAACGCCGGAAATAATTTTGGCGGCTGCGGCTACTGTTACAAAAAATATCAAATTAGGGAGCGCTGTTTCTGTGTTAAGTTCTTCAGATCCGGTGAAGCTGTATCAAAGTTTTGCAACAGTCGATTTGCTTTCAAATGGAAGAGCCGAAATCTGGGCCGGACGAGGCAGTTTTGTTGAATCGTTTCCGTTATTTGGTTTTGATTTGAATAATTATGATGCATTGTTTGAGGAAAAATTGGAACTGCTGCTGAAGATAAATCAATCAGAGCGCATTATATGGAAAGGAAAATTCAGACCTGCGTTGAATGATCAATTAGTGTTGCCCCGCGCTGTAAACAATCACCTGAATATTTGGATTGCAGTAGGTGGTACACCGGAAAGCATTTTGCGCGCCGGTAAACATGGGCTGCCGGTAATATTCGCAATCATTGGAGGCAATCCTGCTCAACATAAACCTTTGTTTGAATATTATCGTGATGTGTACAAACACTTCAATCATGATATGAATAAATTTCAAGTGGGTTTGCATGTGCATGCATTTTTTGGTGAAGACAGTAAGCAAACTGCAGATGAATATTTTCCCTTGTATGCAGCGTCGATGGATAGAGTGGGTCGCAGCCGCGGATGGCAGCCCTATCAATATCACCAATACGAAATGGGAAGAAGAAAAGAAGGGCATTTGATAATCGGCGATGCCAATGAAGCCATCGATAAAATTTTATACCTGCATGAACTTTTTGGTCTCACACGTTTTTCCGCGCACATGGATGCGGGGGCACCTCCACATCAAAAAACGATGAAATCTATAGAAATCTACGGAACGAAGATCGCCCCGAAAGTGAGAGATTCATTGAGATAGAATCGAAAAATTTCGGATTGTATTTTTGATTGTTTTTGTGTTCCAAAAAATAACCTCTGTTAAAGTGTGCGACGCAACGATGCCGCCACGAAGAACTTCTGCCCGGCTCATAAAAATTATTCTTATTATTATCTTCATGCGATAAAATGATTGCATGAATTTGAAAAGGGAAAATCTAACTGCGTTTTTATCTGCGATTTTTTTTCTCTGCACTATTTGTGAAACGTATGCTCAGGTGCTTGACCGAAATAAACTTGCGAAAGAATATTATCATGAAAATGCGCAATGGTTTCTTGATAACACACCATTCTTTGAATGTTCTGATAAGCAGATTGAACAGGTTTATTATTACCGATGGAAAATGTATAAAGCGCATATACGCAACGTGGGACAAAACCAATATGTAATAACGGAATTCATCAACGATGTATCGTGGGATAGAGATCCTTACAGCACCATCAATGCGGCAACCATGCATCATATTTATGAAGGGCGATGGCTGAAAGACAATCGCTTCATAGATGGTTATATCAATTACATGTTTCAACAAGGAGGCAATAATCGCCGCTATAGTGAAAGCGTTGCCGATGCTGCATTTGCTCGTTACTTAGTAAATGCAGATTCAAATTTTATCATGCAGCAGTTGGATAGCATGAAATATGTTTATGATAAGTGGAGTGATCATTTTGATTCTTCCAAACATCTTTATTATGTAGCAGCAATGCCCGATGCAACTGAATACACGATTGCATCAATCGATGCTTCAAATGGTACAGGCGGTTTTGATAGTGGAGAAGCATTTCGTCCAACCATCAACAGCTATATGTATGGAAATGCGATAGCAATTGCACGTATCGCGGCAATGAAAGGGGATGCAGCAACAACCCAAACTTATTTACGACGTGCTATTGAATTGAAAAGAAATGAGCTTCTGAAACCGAAAGAATATACCAGAATTGATAAATTAATAGAGCTAATATTTTTAACTTCAAAAGACCTAAAACTTGACGATCAACCAGAAGATGAACTTGAAGAGATTATACAAACAAAATCGAGTCAAGCTGTCGAGTCAAGATTAACACCTGTCAATTTTCATGACGAATGTTTAATTAAAATTCAGCAAAAGCTCGGAATAAATTTTATCAAGCAAACACGCGTTGCGTATAATGATAAAGAAAAATCTGCTGGATTAATATCTGCCATTTCGAAAGCTCATAAACAAGGCAAGTTTGAAAAATTTTGGTTTGCTTTTCATCCTCATCAAAGAGATTTTCTAAAGGAATTTCCTAAATCTTATGTTTCCTATGGTTGCGGTTCTGCAGACAATACATTTCTTATTCCTTTTTTAGAATTTGAACCCTTCGTAAAAAATATGTGGACTACTGAAAACGAAGAAAGAATATATTGGCATGTCGTAATACATAAACGTGATAACAAATTTCTATTGGCTCAACCAAGAAATGAAAAACAAGATTTACTTGATATTACAAAATATAAAATTTAGACACGTGCTCTTACGGTTTCACCACCTGCTCCTTTCCATCCGCATTTTTTATTTTAAGAAAACAGCCACTTTCTTTTGCGATGAGTTGTATGTATCCGTCTTTTTCATTCGCGAAGCTTAAACCGCCTCCATCTTCTGCCGCACCTATTTTTACAGATGGTTGTCCTTTTGAATCTATCAATCTTAGTAATACTCCCGCAGGATACGTTACACCATCTTTTACTACAGCGTCGTGAAAAGTAATGCTTGCTCTTATTCTTCCCTCTTTATCTGTGATCTCCAAACCACTGCCACGAAGAACCTGTAAATTATTTTGTTCTTTTTGTGCTGTAGCAGCATTCATTTTTGCAAGCAATACGACCATGAGGACAAGATTAATGATTGTGATGGCGATTGCAATCCGTTGTATTTTCATAGCATTCTTTTTTTGAATGCTAATTTAGTTTAATCGTGTAACGTCTTAATTAGTTTTGACAATAAGATGCGAATACTTGATGATGTGTAATGTTCAAAACTTATTCAAAAGCTGGCTTTAAAAAAATAAAATCTCTTATCTTAATAAAAATATTGCGGGTATGAAAAATCAGGATAAACGTCTTAATAATTTTTCAACAATTCTTTTAATATGGATAATTCAAGAAGATCGTTTGTAAAAAACACCATCGCCGGCTCATTGGGCGCTACCATGTTACCTCGTTTTAAAAATGAGGAATCAATACCGCTCAAGCCTCGCATCAAGCTTAGTATTTCATCGTATTCTTACTGGCATTTCAAAGGAGAAAAATTTCCTATTGAAAAAGTAATTGATGAAGCTGCCAAACTTGGAGTTGAAGGCATTGATATTCTTCATGTGCAGATGCAAAGTGAAGAGAACAAATATATCCAGGAATTAAAAAGACGGGCATATCTCAACGGTATTGCGTTTACATGTCTTTCAATTCATCAAAGTTTTGTTTCTCCTGATAAAGAATTTTTAAAAACCCAAATTGAACATACAAAGAAATGTATAGAGCTTGCAGCAAAAATGGCTATTCCGTGCATGAGGTTGAATTCGGGAAGATGGAATACGATTCAGTCTTTTGATGACCTGATGAAAAATCGGGGAGTGGAACCAATTCTTCCAGGTTATACGGAAGACGATGGATTTAAATGGTGCATCGATTGTATTCAGCAATGTTTACCAACAGCAGAAGAATATGGTGTGCTACTGGCACTTGAAAATCACTGGGGATTGTGCTCAACTCCTGAAGGGCAATTGCGCATTTATAAAGAAATTAATTCACCCTGGCTGGGAATATTAATGGATACAGGAAATTTTCTTGAAAATCCTTATTCCAAATTAGAAATGATAGCTTCATATGCCAGTTTTGTGCAGGCGAAAACTTATTATGGCGGTGGAGTATGGTATGAACTGGATCTTGATTATAAACGAATACTTGAGATACTTAAAAAAGTAAATTACCAGGGATATATTTCTCTTGAGTTCGAAGGGAAAGAAGATGCAAATACGGCAGTACCTAAGAGTATAAAAATGCTTAGAGATGCAATGGAGTGATTGCATGCTCAACAAGATCAACCTTTCACCCAATAACAAGAAATAATTCACTGTTTAATTTTATTTTCTTCGCTTAAAAAAAAATGAATGAAGAAACTTTTTTGTTTTAAACAAGGTGCTGATAAAATGATTTCCATAATGTGTTCTTTATTATTGATCGCATCTTTTGTTTATGGACAGCCGCTTAAAGTAGGTGTAGCAGGTCTTAATCATGATCATGCTTATGGTTTGATGAACCAATATAAAAATGGTGAAGTTATTATCATTGGCATTGCTGAACCGGATGAGCAGTTGGCTAAACGATACAGGGAAAGATTTCAATTGCCCGATTCCATTTTTTATAAAAGTATTTCGGAAATGCTTGAGCATGTAAAGCCTGATGCAGTGCTTGCGTATAATGCTATTGCAGATCATTTGTCGGTAGTAGAAGCATGCGCACCAAAAGGAATTTCCGTGATGGTTGAAAAACCCCTTGCTACAACGGTTGAGCAGGCAGAAAGAATAGCTGCGCTGGCAAAACAATACCACATACAAGTATTGACGAATTATGAAACAACATGGTACCCAAGCAATCAACAGGTATATGAAATGGTACATGCGGCTAATGCCATTGGTGATATAAGAAAAATGGTGGTACATGATGGTCACCAGGGACCAAAGGAAATTGGTTGTAGCAAAGATTTTTTGGCATGGCTTACTGATCCGGTTAAAAATGGTGGAGGGGCATTAACGGATTTTGGTTGTTATGGCGCAAATCTTATGACATGGATGATGGAAGGAAAAGCACCTGTTGCAGTTACCGCTGTTACGCGCCATATTAAGCCGGATATTTATCCAAAAGTTGATGATGACGCAACTATTGTTCTTGAGTACCCAAAAGCTACGGGCATTATAGAAGCTTCATGGAATTGGCCTTTTGGCATTAAGGATATGGAAGTGTTTGGAGAGAAAGGTTACTTGCATGCACTCAATAATAATACGCTTGAAAAAAGAGACAGCGATGCTTACTACAAAGTTGAAGTGAAACCTCCGGTGTATAAAGATAACTTATCCTATCTCGCAGCAGTTTTAAAAGGTGAAGTTCATTCAGCCAATGATCTGTCTTCCCTGGAAAATAATTTGATTGTAGTAAGAATACTGGAAGCTGCCCGTGAATCTGCACGACAAGGAAAAAGAATTGTATTGTAGGATTTATTCTACTTCTTAAAAAAAATAAAATTGACCTACCTTAATACAAATTATTGTCATTATGAAAAACGATATCTCACAAGAGCAGATTGATTTTTACCGCGAGAACGGTTTTGTGATCATCGAAAATTTTTTAAATGATAACGAGCTTGCATCCTGGCGTGACGCAGTTAATGAAGCAGTGCAAAAACGAAATGGCAACAAATTACCTGACCGCGCAAAAGTGTATGGAGAAGGAGATGATAAAGATGCTGATTATTACGATAATGTGTTTGACCAATTGCTGAATCTTTGGATGGATAATGATAAGATGCACAAAATAATGTTGGATGAACGTATTGGAAAAATGGCTGCAACACTTGCAGGGGTTGATGGCATTCGCATCTGGCACGACCAGGCGCTGATAAAAAGACCGTGGGCTAATCCAACATCATTTCATTTGGATACGCCTTATTGGAGTTTCACCGATAGAAAAGCTTTATCAATTTGGGTAGCCCTTGATGATGTAACGCTTGAAAATGGTTGCCTCTTTTTTATTCCCGGATCACATAAAAAAACGGAACTCTCATTAGCAGGTATAGGCAAAAATATCGGCGATATTTTTAAACAATATCCTGAACTTAAATCCTGCAAAGCTTTTGCTGCAGCAATGAAAGCAGGCAGTTGTTCATTTCATAACGGGCTAACTATTCATGGTGCACACGCAAACATGACGCCCGGTTTTCGTCGCGCCATGACTTGCGCTTACATGCCTGATGGAAATGTTTTTAACGGCACACGAAATATTTTAAACGATGAACAAATTGCGCGGTTAAAAGTTGGAGATTTACTGAATGATGATAAACAAAACCCGCTGGTCTATTCAAAAGCAAATATGCTATCTTAATCGCTATTTTCCCGTAAAACTTTCTTTCTGTTGTAAGCTGCATTTTACATTTGATGCATCGTTTATATTTGTCTCAAAATACTGCCGATGAAAAAGCTTCCTTTCTTTTTTTCCATTTTGATAAGTTTAGTTTTCACCACTTCAAGAGTAGCTGCTCAAACAACAAATCAATCAACTATTGATAGGCCAAAACTTGTTGTAGGAATTGTTATTGATCAAATGCGATGGGATTATATTTATCGCTATTACGATGTTTACAAAGCAGACGGAGGTTTTAAAAAATTCCTCAATGATGGTTTTACCTGTGAAAATACTTTTATTCCTTACACACCTACAGTAACTGCGGCAGGACATACATGTATTTATACTGGCTCTGTTCCTGCAATTCACGGAATCGTTGGAAATGAATGGTATGACAAAGAATTAAAAAAAGAAGTTTATTGTGCTGAGGATGACAGTGTGAAAACTGTAGGCAGCCAAACAGTTTCGCAAGGACAAATGAGCCCGAAAAATATGCTCACTACAACTATTACTGATGAATTAAGATTGGGTACAAATTTTAAAAGTAAAGTGGTGGGAGTAGCTATCAAAGACAGAGGTGCGATTTTGCCTGCCGGTCATGCTGCGAATGCTGCTTATTGGTACGATTACTCTACCGGCAATTTTATTACAAGCACTTATTACATGAATAACTTACCCGCATGGGTACAAAATTTTAACAACAGGAAAGTTGTTGATTCCTTATATAAACTTAACTGGGATCTGTTTCTTTCAAAAGATGTATATAAAGAATATTCTTCACCCGAAGATGAGGAGCCTTATGAGAGTAAACCTTTAGGAACTGATCAGTTACATTTTCCTTATGATTTATCAAAATTTGTTGGAAAGGATTACAGCAAAATTGCAGCAACACCTCACGGAAATAATCTTACTCTCGAAATGGCGAAAGCAGCTTTGATCGGTGAAGGTTTGGGTAAATCTGATGCAACAGATTTTTTAGCGATCAGTATTTCATCTCCTGATTATATCGGTCATTCATTCGGACCTAATTCATGGGAGCAATTAGATGATTATGCAAGACTTGATGATGCACTCGGAAAATTCTTTTCTTTTCTTGATGCAACAATCGGCAAAGGAGAGTATGTTGTTTTCTTATCCGCAGATCATGGTGTGGTGCAAGTTCCCGAATACATGAAGGAGCATAAATTGCCCGCAGGATTATTCAACCAGCAAATGGTGTTTGATGATCTTAATAAAATTCTCACTCAAAATTTCAACACTGATAGCATCATCACAACTTTTGATAATTACCAGTTCTATCTTAATCACCAATTATTGCAGCGGAAAAATATTGATGAAGAAAAAGTAAAAGCAGTTATCATTGATTACCTGATGAACAATACTGCAATCAGCCAGGCATTTGATATAAAGAAAGTTTCAACAACAACACTGACCGAAACTCAAAAGAAAATGGTTAGTAACGGATATTTTGAAAAACGTTGCGGCGACATACAAATAGTTTTAAAACCCGGTTACATTGATGGATTTTCTGTCGGAACTACGCATGGTGCATGGAACCCTTACGATGCACACATTCCTTTATTATTTTATGGATGGGGCATTAAACATGGAAGCACCAATCGCGAAACTTATATGACTGATATTGCAGCAACAATCGCAGCTCTTTTGCATATTCAAATGCCGAGTGGTTGTGTAGGAAAAGTAATTGAGGAAGTGATGAAATAAAAATAAGGAAGACGAGAGATTAGTTTGATGATAAAAGTTCTGAACGTTGAAGTGAGTGACACAACAGGCGATGCCATAAAATACTAATGCTTGTTACATAAAAATCCTCTTATAATACATTTAAGCATCGGTTAAAAAAAATTTATTTGCTCCATTATAATTATAAAAATAATAACATTGCAACGGTTACTTTTTTGGCTTCCTCCACATTAATTTCACGTTATGCTACGCTTTGTGAAAATATTTTTTATAGTAGCGTTGTTTTTTGTAGCTGTTCTTAAAACTTTAACCGCTAAAGCCCAAAATGGTCATGGCATTTATGATACCATTCGCGTTGGTGCATGCATAGAAGCAAACGGTGACACTATTCCCTGCGCATGGCTTGATCCTGTTTTGGTAAATGCAAAATTGTATGGCAAATGGAAACAACAATATGCTGAATGGACTCGTTTGCGCAATGCAGTGTATGTAACCTATCCTTATGCGGTGCAAGCTTCAAAAGTGATGAATGAAATAAATGTACAGCTCGCAGGTGTGACAGATAAGAACAAACGCAAAGAAATTATCAAATCACGGGAAAAAGATCTTAAATCAAAATTTGCAGATAAGCTTACACAGCTCTCCGTTTACCAGGGAAAAGTTTTGATGAAACTTATTTATCGTGAAACCGGTAACAACTGCTACGAAATTATCCAGGATTATAAAGGATCGTTTAGTGCTTCGTTCTGGCAAACTGTTGCGTTGATATTTGGCAGTAATCTTCGCCAGGATTATGATCCCACCGGTAATGACCACGCTATGGAAACAATTGTTCTCGATGTGGAACATATGTACGGAGTGAGATAGTTGCAAGTCACAAGTTTCAAGTCATAAGTAAGGTCACTGTAAAAACTACTATTAATTATTTAATTGCTAATTATTAATTGTTTTCATTTTCATTTCAATTCTCCATTTTCAATTGCTACGTATCTTGCAGCCCCAAAATAATTTTTCATGAAGGTAGATATACTTGCATTTGGCGTTCATCCTGATGATGTGGAATTGGGTTGCTCCGGAACTATTGTCGCTTCAATTGCACAGGGGAAAAAAGTTGCGGTGGTTGATCTTACACGCGGTGAACTTGGAACAAGAGGAACAGCGGAAACAAGAAAAACGGAAGCGGCAAATGCGGCAAAAGTGATGGGCGTTGCAGCAAGAGAAAATCTTGAAATGGCGGATGGTTTTTTTCATAATGATGAAACGAATATTCGTAAAGTAATTTCTGTTATCAGAAAATATCAACCCGAAATCGTTTTATGCAATGCACCCGAAGATCGTCATCCCGATCATGGTCGCAGTTCTAAATTAGTTACTGACGCAGCTTTTCTTGCAGGCTTGAGAAAGATAGAAACATTCGATAATGATAAAGCGCAGGAAGCATGGCGTCCCACTTATGTGTTTCATTATATTCAGGACCGTTATTTAAAACCTGATTTTGTTTTTGATATTTCAGATTATTGGGAAAAGAAAATGGAGACCATTCTCTCTTATACTACGCAATTTAATTCTTCTGACAACAGTGAACCGCAAACATATATCTCCACTCCGGATTTCATGGATACGATTAAATCAAGAGCATT
>Ga0207706_10005502_pt1 | contig 11810 bp, 11 predicted proteins | sample KBSC53metaG_FD_184318 | JGI IMG/M metagenome (GOLD analysis project Ga0207706, IMG submission 184318) | Corn rhizosphere microbial communities from Kellogg Biological Station, Michigan, USA - KBS C5-3 metaG (SPAdes) (version 2) | ecosystem: Host-associated > Plants > Roots > Rhizosphere > Soil ... | reverse complement strand
GAGATGAGCCTCGAGATCCGCGACCTCGCGGCCGAAAAGATGGAAGCAGTGTTTCGGGCGGTCGAGGCCGAGGCGAAACACATCGCCGGTGCACGTGGGACGCCAATAACCTTCAGCGAGATCGACGTGGCGCTCTCGCCCGCGCCAACCGACGAGCGGCTGCGCAAGGTCATCGACGCGGCCGCCGCCTCGCTCGGGCTGTCGCACCGGCGCCTGCCGAGCGGCGCCGGGCACGACGCGCAGAACATTGCGCACGTCGCGCCGATGGCCATGGTCTTCGTGCCGAGCCGGGATGGGATCAGCCACGCCCCGCAGGAATACACCGCGCCGGCCGATATTGCGAACGGCGTCGACGTGCTGCTGCACACGCTGCTAGCGATCGATCGCGGCTTGCCTGGGCCGTAGAGTTTCCTAACTGCCGAACTTCGTTCGCAGGGGCAGGCTGGCCTACCTCAGGATCGTAAGTCCGGGTCCACAGCGACATCGATCGCGACTCTGAGATTGTGGACAGGTGCGGATCCTCCGTCTTCGCCGGACATCTCTTTGAGCGTCCACCGTACGAGATCGGTTTTGAGGCCTTTCATGGCCGCAGCGATTGCGATGGCCAGTGCTTCCTCGAACTGACCGTTCTTCGAAACGCCTTCAAATGTGCCAGCGCTCATGTGCTCTCCCCCGTTCTCCGTGGGCAATGTGTGCAGTTATACTCCGCCAAGATCTCGCCCATCGCGGCCGCCTGCCGCGGCATAGCGTCTCGGCCGTGCCACCGAATCTTCCTGGAGGAGGGTCGGCCGATGCCTGAATTCGACATGAGCACTGTCCAGCGGGGTGCCCGGAGCCGGCGAACGCCGTACTACGAGGCGACCCAGCGATACTCGCCGCAGGGCTTCACCGTCTACAACCACATGTACTTCCCGATCCGCTTCGACACGTTCGAGGCGGAGTTCGAAGCGCTGTTGCACGACGTGACGGTCTGGGACGTAGCCGTGGAGCGCTGCCTGGAGATCTCGGGACCGGACGGGTTCCGCTTCGCCCAACTACTCACGCCGCGCGACCTGTCGAAGTGCGCCGTCGGCCAGGCGAAGTACGTGCTGATCTGCGACTCGGATGGGGGGATCATCAACGACCCGGTCATGACGCGGATGGAGGAGAACACCTTCTGGTTCGCGCTCGCCTCCTCGGATGCCCTGCTGTTTGCCCGCGGTCTACGGAACGCCTACCCGGATCTGAAAGTGACGATCCGCGAGGCGGACGTCGCACCGATCCAGGTACAGGGGCCGCGCTCGAAGGAACTGCTGCGCGACCTGGTCGGGGAATCCGTTCTCGACCTGCGCTACTACTGGTGGCGGCGAGCCGAGATCCGGGGCATCCCGGTCGTTGTCACCCGGACCGGCTGGAGCTCCGAGGTCGGCTACGAGATCTATCTGCTCGACACCTCGCGCGGCAACGAGCTGTGGGAGGCGCTCATGGAGGTCGGCAAGCCGTACAAGGTCCGGCCGACCGGCCCGTCGGACATCCGGCGCATCGAGGGCGGCATCTTCAACTGGGGCGCCGACATGACCTACGAGAACAACGCCCTCGAGATGGGTCTCGCGCGTCTCGTCGACCTCTCGTTGGCCGACAAGGCCTGCATCTCGATCGCCGCCTACCGGCGGATCACGGCCGAGGGCGTCGCCCGCCGGATCGTGGGCGTCGAGATTGATGGCGATCCGTTCCCCGGTCTCAACAACGTCAAGTGGCCGGCCTCGAAGGCTGGCGGCGAGGTCGTCGGCAAAGTCACGAGCGCCATCTACTCGCCCCGGCTTCGCCGCAATATCGGCTACTGCTGGGTGCCGACGGCCCTGGCCGAGTCCGGCAGCAAACTGACCGTCGACACCGAGTGGAGAAAGCGGGCCGCAAAGGTCGTGCCGATGCCGTTCGTCGATCCCGAGAAGCGGATCCCGGTGTCCTGAGGGATCTGCTACCGCAGTGGCGGCATCCTCCAGGTGCCGCTTCGGCCGACAACGGCTGCCGTCTGCTTCTTCTGCGAAGAAGGCTTCTGCTTCTCGTGCGAAGAGGGCTGGCGCGAGGCCGACGCGTCGTCACCGATCGTCGGGATGAAGTCCGGCGGGACGCGTACCTGGGTCGCCTGCTCGAACGCATACGCGAGCGAAATCAGGTTCGGCTCATCCCAGCGGCCGCCGATGAACGTGATGCCGAGCGGGAGCGGCCCAACGAAGCCTGCGGGAACCGTGATGTCGGCATAGCCGGCGATCGCTGCCGGACTCGACGACCCGACGAACGTGGAGAAGTCGCCGCCGAGGTCACCGTTGACCGGGTCGGTGACCCAAGCCGGGCCGTTCGTCGGGGCGATGATCGCGTCGAGGTCGTTCGCGGCCAGCGTCTCGTCGATCGCCGCCTGGGCGACCGGCGTTGCCGCCGCGCGAGCCGCGGTGCATGCCGGATCGCTTCGGCCGCCGGTCGCCTGCGCGAGGTCGAAGATCAGCGAGTTCCACTCGGACTCCGGCGCCCCGGACTCGAGCTCCGGGTGGTCGTTATTGAAGTCGATCAGGTCCTGGAGCGTCTTCGGGTAGCCGGCTGCGGTGTAGGTGTCGAGATACGAGGCGACGTCGGTTTTGAACTCGCAGAGCAGTGCCTCGAACTCCGGGCCAAAGGTCGGCTCGATCGGGATCCTGGTGTTGTCAATCACCGTCGCGCCGGCCGCTTCGAGCGCCGCGATCGTGTCGTTGATCATCGCGTCGACTTCGGGGCTGATCGACGGGTCGTAGGTGCCTTCGCGCCAGACGCCGATCCGAGCGCCGACGAGCGCGTCGGCATTGAGAAACTGGGTGTAGTCCGTGAACGCGTGGCCGGCCTGATCGGCGGTGGCCGCGTCGTCCGGGTCGATCCCGGTTGCCGCGCCGAGAAGCACAGCCGCATCGACAACGTTCCGTGCCATCGGGCCGGCCGTGTCCTGATCGGCGCTGATCGGGACGACGCCCGCCCGGCTCCAGAGCCCGAGCGTCGGCTTGATGCCGACGACGCCGTTGGCGCCCGAGGGGCAGACGATCGAGCCATCCGTCTCGGTGCCAACGGCGGCAACTGCGAGATCCGCGGACGCGATGACGCCGGAGCCGGAGCTCGAGCCGCAGGGATTGCGATCAAGGACGTAGGCCATGTTCGTCTGGCCGCCGATTCCGCTCCAGCCGCTCGACGACGGTATGGACCGGAAGTTCGCCCACTCGGACAGGTTGGCCTTGCCGATGATCAGGGCACCGGCGGCCTTGAGCTGCTGGACGATGAACGCATCGTCCGGTGTGCTGCCGGCGAGCGCCCAGGAACCGGCCGTCGTGGCCATGCCGGTGGTGTTGACGTTGTCCTTGACGATGATCGGGATGCCGAGGAGCGGCCGGTGATCGCCGCGGCGGCGTGCCGCGTCGGCCGCGCGGGCGTCGGCGAGCGCCGTCGGGCTGACGGTGATGACGGCGTTGAGGGTCGGGTTGAGCTTGCGGATCCGGTGCAGGTAGAACTGGGTCAGCTGCACGGATTTCAGCCGGTGCGCGTCCATCAACTCCTGGAGCTCTGGGATCGTGGTCGCGTCGATGTCGATGCCCGCGACGCGGGCGTCGGTCGGACTGCGCGCTAGTGCGATCGGCGCTGCGGCGCCGGACACCCCGAGCACGAGTGTCAGAAGGGTCGTAAGAACGAGCGATCGCCGAAGACTACTGTTCATCGCGGGACCTCCACGGAGTCGGGTGGGTCGGTCAACCGGGGCTGGGGCTTGTGCGGCAACGATCGTGACCGCGCAGTTACCCGCGCGATGATGTAGCGCAAACAACGTGATGAGGTCTGTAGGAACGCGACGACGCATGGTGTAGGCGATGCCAGATTTCGCGATAGCGTCTACTGACGGACGTCAGCGTCATCGCCCACCCTTCGCAGGTGCGCTCGGTTGCTCCCGCGTTACTGGCCAATCCTGCCTGATGTCCGTTGCCGCGGCAGGCACAGCTGCAGGACGATGCACCCGTGCCGATCGGTGCAGCTATTGAGTGATGGAGATGACAGGAAACCTGCCGAGCGAAGCGCAGGAGAAGGCGTTACGGACTTTGCCCGCCGTAGCGACGCGACAGCCGTACGTGGACGTGTTTCGCGGCCTGCTCATCTCGCACATGGCGCTGGATCACGCCTCACTGATGTTCAACGCCGGTCGCGCCGCCGAGGAGTTGGCCGCCTCCCCGGCGCCTGATTTCGGCAACGTCTTTCAGTTTCTGACTCGTTTCACCGGCGTTCCGGTGGCGCCCGGCTTCTTCTTCATGGCCGGATTCATGATCGCCCTTACGAGCGGTGCGCGCGAGAACCGCGGCGTCCCGCACGCCGAGGTCACGCGCCGATTGTTGATACGCGGCCTCGTCCTGATTGCGGTCGACGCGCTGATCATGGGACTGCCCCGGGCGTTGATGGGCTTCTATTCGTTTATGGTGCTGAGCTCGATCGGTGTCGGCGTCATCGTCGCGGCGCTGCTGCGCAATGTATCGGGCAGGATACTCGCGCCCGCGGCGCTGGCTGTCCTCGTGCTGCATCCGCTGATCGATGTCTCGTCTCTTCCCGTGGCGCTGCGTGCGATCGTCTATGAACCAGTGCGCACCGGCGCCTTCCGCTCGCTCTATCCCATCATCCCCTGGATCGGCATTCTGCTTCTGGGCTTCGTGGTAGGGCGCGATGCTACAAGTCGCGAACGACCGGCGCGCCTCTGGGGCCTGCTGTCGGCACTGAGCCTGGTGCTGTTCTTCGGCATTCGCTCTCTCGGCAGCTACGGGAACGCGTACGCCGCATCGAGCGTCGCGAGCATCGATTTCTGGACGTTCGCGAAGTATCCGCCGGATCTGCCGTTCCTTGCCTGGTCGTTCGCATGCAACTTCCTGTCACTGGCCGTGCTGTCGACCATCGCACGGGAGCGTGTTCCGATGCTGCTGCGCCCGTTCGTCGTGTTCGGCCGCGTCCCCTTCTTCTTCTATGTCGTGCACTTCTACGTACTGGGAATCGCCCAGGCCGTCCTGCGCACCAAAGTCGACCTTCCCCAGACGTACCTGATCTGGTTGTTGCTGCTGCTCGCGATGGCCTGGCCATGCGCGTGGTATTACGAGAAGAAGCGCTACCGACCGAACCTCGTCACCCGGTATTTCTGAAGAAGGCGACGCTATCTCAAGCTCGCAGCAAAGCTTCGAGCGCTGGCTCATCTTCGCGCTCGAGCGCCGCCTCGATCGCGAGGCTTTGCTGATCGCGGCCGACCGTGACGACCGCCAACACCTTCCCGGCGCGGCGGTAGACCACGGTGGCATCGCGGTCCGGGAGACTGCCAGTCAATTCAATGACGTCCTGTGCGGTTGCGTGGCCAACGTACGCGAGCCTGACGTCGTAGTGCCGACTCCAGAAAAACGGAACATCGCGAAACGGTGCACCGAGTCCCACCATGTCGCGCGCGGCCGCCTGGCCCTGGCGTTCGGCGACCACCCAGTGCTCGATACGCACTGCAGTTCGCAGTCGTGGCTCGGGGTAGCGAGCCACATCGCCCGCCGCCCAGATGCCTGGAGCACTGGTGCGGAACTGACTATCCACGACAATGCCATCTGCGACCGTAAGCCCCGCGCTTTCGGCCAGACCGACGCGTGGCCGCACACCCACGCCGAGCACGATGAGGTCTGCCGCCAGCACGCCTCCGTCATCGAGTTCGACCGCGTTCGCACGGATGGCGCGAGGAGTCGTCGACACGTGGAATCGGACCCCGTGTTCTTCATGCAGTTGCTGGACGAACTGGCCGAGCTGTGCGCCCAACACCCGCTCAAGCGGCAAGGCGTCGCGGCTCACGACGTCCACATCGAGGCCACGCGTCCGCAGCGATGCGGCAGTCTCGAGCCCGATGAAGCTCGAACCGATGATGACCGCGCGCCGCGCGGTCTTCGCTGCAGCAATGATGCTTCGCGCGTCAGCGAGCGTGCGCAGCGTAAATACGTGCGGCAGCGTCGCCCCCTCGAGCGGTAAGCGCAGGGGCTCGGCACCGGTCGCAAGCAGCAGCGCGTCGTACGAGAGAGCCGCTCCGCTCTTCAGACCGAGCGTCTTGTGTGCGGGATCCAGTTCGGCCGCGGCGTCTCCGATCCTGAGTTCGACGTCCATCTGCTCGTAGAATTCCGGCGTGCGCAGCGATACCCACTCTTCGGGCGCTGAGCCGGCGAGGTAATCCTTGCTCAGGTTGGGACGGTCGACCGGCCCCGGTGCTTCCTCGCCGATCAGCGTGATCGGACCACGATAGCCGAGACGCCTGAGACGTTCGGTCGCCGCCGCGCCGGCGGCCCCTGCCCCGACGATGACCACGGAAGCGGGAGACTTCGGCGGCGGGTTTTCCTGCGCGAGAGATTGTCTGGATCCGACGATTACTCGATCGCCGCGCCGTTGCAACTCGTAACACGCGATTGGATCCAGTGCGGGCGCGCCCAGCGCCTCACCGGTACGCAAGTCGAAGCAGGCGTGATGCCAGGGGCACCGGACGGTCGCCCCGACGACCAGCCCTTTGGCGAGCGGGCCTCCATAGTGCGAGCACGTCGCGCCAAGGGCGCGAACCTCGGCGCCCTGGCGGATGAGCACGACCGCCTTGCCGTGTGCATGCCCGAGGAGTGGTGAGTTCTCGGACAGGTCGGACATCGCGATGCCGCTCGCGAAGTCCGGGCCCGTGAGTTCGGTCTTGTGTGCCATCTCAGGCTACCTCTTCTCGCGCCGCCGGGCCGCAATCACGAGTATGCCGGCGATCAATGCACAGACAGCAATGATGCATATTCCTGCAGCGGTCGATCCACTGCGGGTTTTAATCGAATAGGCGATGGCCCAAGAAGAAACGGGGCGGCACAGAGAGGACGCCAGAGGTGGCCGCGGGTGATGCCAAAAACTTGAGGCGCCTCAACAGAGTGGAGTGAGAACCGGAACGTCTTTCCAGGTTGTCGACCAAACCGCCCTGTCCGACCGAACTGCTGTCGCGCACCGTGCTGCGGGTCCTTGGGGGTTATCAAAAGTTTAGGAGATCTTGGGCCAGTCTTTAGCCTCTTTGTAGGGACTTCTTGGACCGCACATTGCCAGCCTCGCTGTCACGGGCGCATCGCCCGGGAATCGCAACAAACGAGGATGGCTATGGAAAACCGAGCAAAATTAATGGCCCTGATCGGCGACTCACGCCGCCTTTTCGGAGCAATGCCCGTGGCTGGTTTGATGATGGCGGTGGGTTGGTCAGCTCCGACGATGGCCGATACCGCCATGCAGACTTATGAGCTTGATCTCAAACGGTGCTCCGCTGAGATGCCCCTGCCCGACGGCACGACGGAATGCGACCTCACGCCTTACTACGTCGAATGTCTCAATGAGTATCTAGTTGGCGAATATCACGTGGCCGGGAAGCACCAGGAGTTCGAAACGTCATCCGGAACGGCTCACGTGAGGGATAACTGGAAGATCATCAGCATGTTCTTCGGCGTTACTACGGGTCGGGCGTGGTATGCGGTAGGCGTTTCGCCCGCTCGCGCCAACTTCGGAAAAGTTACCACTTTTTCCGCTTCCGGCACTTTGACGTACAAGCCGCTCGCGGAAGGCCCGACTTGGCAGGAGCAATTTGTCTTCATTCAGGACCCCCAGGACGAAGAAAAGGTGAAGATGGACAAAAGCGTTTACAAGTGCCTTGGCACAGGCCGGTAGAACGCTCGATCCGAATCGCAGGCATCCGGCGCTCTGCGGGTGCTGCCTCCGGGAAGCACTGGCCGTATCCGACCCAACTCGCACTTGAGGCATGAGGGCTCACGCTGGCGTGTGAGCCTTCATGTCCTTACTGACAGACGGGTAGCGCCTCACGATAAGATCTCTCCGCATGACTACCCAGCCGTCGCCGGATTCCGGGGTCGATGCGCCAACGTTCGCGCTGTTCGCCTACGGATTCAGGCCTTTCTTTTTCGCAGCCGGCGCCTTCGCGGTACTGGGTCTCGTCGCATGGTTGTGGCTCTACACGACGGGGGTGCAGCCGCTGCCCAACGGACCCGCGCAGCTCTGGCATGGGCACGAGATGCTGTACGGCTTCGTCGGTGCAGCGATCGCCGGATTCCTGCTCACGGCGGTCCCGAGCTGGACCGGTGCACGTGGTTTTGCGGGAACGCCGCTGATTCTGCTGGCCACGCTTTGGCTGGCGGGTCGCCTGGCATTCGCCGCCGCCAGCGTGCTGCCCGTGGGACTCGTGGCACTTTTCGACCTCGCCTTCATGCCGGCGCTCGGCGGAATTCTCGTCCCGCCGTTGGTTCGTGCACGCAACCGCAACTCGCCGCTACTCGTCGTGCTCGCCGGTATCTGGCTCACAGACGTCGTGTTCCTCTATGCGCTGATGCGCGACGATCCGCTGCTCGCGCGTACCACGTTGCTCGTGGCGATCGATATCGTCCTGCTGCTCGTTACCGTCATCGGTGGTCGCATCATTCCCACGTTTACCGCGAACGCGCTCCGCGCCCACGGCCGGCCGAGCGACATCCGCAGCAACCGTCGTGCTGACAGCATGGCCATCGTGGCGATGATTGCCGTCGCAGTCGGAGATATCGTCACTCCCTCGTACTGGCTAGTGGGCGGTATCGCGGCTATAGCCGCGCTCGCACACGTCTGGCGGTTGAGCGGATGGCGGAGCTTGCAAACGCTGGACGAACCACTCGTGTGGAGTCTGCACCTGGCCTACGCGTGGCTGCCCGTGGGATTGGCCATGAAGGCGCTGTATTTCGCCGGTAGCGTCGCGTGGGCGGCGCATTGGCTGCATGCACTGACGATCGGGGTCGCGGCAGCCATGATCCTAGCCGTCATGACGCGCGCCTCGCTCGGACATACCGGTCGCTCGCTACGGGCGTCGCGGCCGATCGCCGTCGCATACATTCTGCTGTCTCTCGCGGCGGCGATGCGGGTGTTCGCACCTCCGCTGGTGGCCGACGCCTATTGGTGGACCGTCATGGCTGCCGGACTGTTGTGGATCTGCGCGTTCGGCATCTTCATCGTGGTGTACACGCCCATACTCCTGCGGCGCCGCACCAACGGGCGGCCGGGATAGACGCAGCGCGGGTGATCGAGTACGTCGATCACCCGCTGCTGGGCGGCTAGAGACTGCTATTGGCTTTTGAAAGCGGCCGCGAACTCTTCGCGCGACAAAGCACCGTCGCCGTCGGCATCGGCGCGAGTGAAGTTTTCGGCGACAGTGGGATGCGCCTCCGCTTCCTGCTGCGCAATATTCCCGTCCTGATTCGCGTCCAGCGCATCGAACACCGAGCCGGACTGCTGAGGCGCCGCGGCAGGCGGTGCCGCCGTTTCGCTCGGCTGCGGTGTCTGGCTCTGAGCAACTGCGAAGCTGGAAAGCAGGGCGGCGGCTGTGAACGTGAAAAGTTTCTTCATGACGGAACCTCCGTGATTCCTAAGCGACGATCCATCGCTGGGATGCGACTGCGCCGGCTCGCGAAATTAGCGCAGACATAGAAGAGTAGAGCCGCTTGCCGTCGCGGGCTCCTGTGTTTCTGTCGCGCCGCGCAGACAACTGTGAGGCGAAACTCCGTGGGCCGGCTCAGCGCGTGTGCCAAGAACCTTATTGAAAGAATTGCACCGCGCCGTATTCAAGCTCGCATAGCAGCAACCGCATTCACGACGATCTTGTTACTCCCCGCCACGGTGCCGCCCGGGTAGATTGGTTTTGCGGTTTTGTCCGATGGCCATATCCGCAGATCTGCGACCTAATTGTGGCCGAGGAGGCGAACATGAGCGAACTACGGTATCCAAACGAAAGCCGAGAGTATCGCGATGCGCGCGACGCATTGCTCAGGGACGAACAAGAGCTCGTCGACAAAACAAGATCTGTGGCAGCAAGACGTCGCAGTCTTCCTCTCGGGGGGCAGTTGAAAGAGGATTACATCTTCCAATGGGCTAACGACGGGAAAGTACGGAATCGGGTGAAATTCTCCGAGCTATTTGCGGACAAGGACACGCTACTGCTCTACTCATTCATGTTCGGTCCGAGTTGGGATAAGCCCTGTCCTTCCTGTACGTCCCTGGTCGATGGGTTCGATCGCACGTGGTATTCAGTCAGTCAGCACGCCGCGTTCGTCGCAATCGCCAAGGCGCCGGCCGATCGAATCAACGCGTGGGCCCAGAAACGCGGGTGGTCGCAGATTCCCCTGGTCTCGGGATCGGGCGCCACCTATCAAGCTGATTACCGCTGCCAGGGAGCCTCCGACGATATGCAGTTACCCGTGATGCATGTCTTCAGGAGGCGAGATGGAAAGATCTTTCATTCCTGGGGAACCGAGTCGTCGGCCAATCATGTCGACACGGTGTGGCCGTATTGGAATCTCATGGACTTTACGCCAGAGGGTCGGCCGGACGTTCAGACGCCGCCACAGAATTTCAGGTCTGAATTCCTGGAGAAACACTATCTGCACAAGGAGTAGTTGGACAAACCCAGGAGAAGAACATGCCCAGCAAAGCCAAGCGCCCGTCCCGCGTCGTCAAGGGGAGGCCCGCTGCGACCAAACCGACCCTCCTCGCAGGCGGCAACCCGCAAGTCGCGAAGGCCGACGGCGACGACCCCGTGCAGGCCTACATCGCGGCCATGCCGGGCTGGAAACGCGACGTCGGGCGTCGCCTCGACGGGCTCATCGGGCGCAACGTGCCCAAGGTCCGCAAGGCTGTGCGGTGGAACTCGCCCTTCTACGGCGTCGAGGGTCAGGGCTGGTTCCTCAACTTCCATTGCTTCACGAAGTACGTCAAGGTGGCTTTCTTCCGCGGCACATCGCTGCGTCCTGTCCCACCCGGCGAGTCCAGGCACAAGGACGTGCGCTACCTCGACATCCACGAGGACGACCAGCTCGACGAGGTGCAGATAGCGGCGTGGATCAGGCAGGCGGCCGCCCTGCCCGGCTGGATCCCGTAGCGCCGGCACGGATCTGGATGCGTTGGCCTCTGGCTTAGGTCACTGACGCCGACCCGCCGGGCGTGCCGTCGCCTTGCTGATCCGCTTCACTTTCGACTGCGATGGCGGTTCGGTGTCGGCCGTCGTGAACATACGGAATTCCTGCGTGACCGCGAGCGACGCTTGCCGCTCGGCACGCCGGAAGGCGGAGACGGTCTCCCTGCCGCGTTTGGTCACCTGCACGCCACCGCCGCCACCGCGCCCGCCTTTGCTCGTCAGCGCGAGTGGCTCGTCGAACAGTCCGTTCATGCTCTGCAGCAGAACCCACGCCCGTCGATAACTCATCCCAAGCGATTTCGCGGCGGCCGAGAGCGACTCCGTCCGCTGCAACTCTTCGAGGAGGCTCACCTTCCCAGGCCCAAGCCCTCGACCGGGTCCGAAGTCAAGACGAAGCCGGACGCTTGGGTTGCTCATGGCCTTCATCCTTCCGAGCGTTGGTTCAGATGACCCCGCCCAATCGGCGGCCAAGGTTGCGCAGAGCGGGTCCATCGATCACGATATGTCCACGCGAATATATCGATAAGAATGTGGGAGGAGAAATGAATTGCCGAAAGACTATCCTGGCTGCTGCGGCAATCTTGTTTTCCAGTTTGGCGCTGTCCGCCGAGCCCACGCCCCGACCGGTGACGGTGTTCGCTGCCGCATCACTGACGGATGTTCTCGGCAAGCTCGGGGAAGAGTTCACCACGTCCACCGGCATACCCGTCAGATACTCCTTCGCATCCAGTTCCATTATCGCGCGCCAGATCGAGGCCGGCGCCGGTGCGGATGTGTTTTTCTCGGCGGACCAGGAGTGGATGGACTATCTGGAGCAGCG
>Ga0207706_10005501_pt1 | contig 11811 bp, 16 predicted proteins | sample KBSC53metaG_FD_184318 | JGI IMG/M metagenome (GOLD analysis project Ga0207706, IMG submission 184318) | Corn rhizosphere microbial communities from Kellogg Biological Station, Michigan, USA - KBS C5-3 metaG (SPAdes) (version 2) | ecosystem: Host-associated > Plants > Roots > Rhizosphere > Soil ... | reverse complement strand
TCGTTCTGATCAAAGCCCACCGGTCCTCGACGGACTGCTTCGTCTGGACCGTCCACCCGTCGCAGGATTCGGCCCCGGAACAGCGGAAGACCCCCAACTCCACCTCCAGGGCGTACGCGGCCCCGGCGCAGTTGTCACCGATGACGTCCTGCTCCGGGAACGACTGCCCGGCCGGGATGATCAGCCCGGGTCGAACCCAGGCCAAACCCTTGCAGCACACATCTTCGGGCAGGACGTCGGCGGGGACTTCGGTGCCGTCCCGGAAGCAGCACTGCTGCGGGGGTTTGTCCAAGGTGGCCATCGTTTGGCACAAGCAGCTCAGCAGCAGGTCCAGGATCGGCTGAATAGGGTTACTCACGGCGATGTCACAATCCGACCCAGGCGCAGGTCCGGAGTACCGACCCGCATCCTGCGGTCCAAGCTACGCGGGTTCCAGGACCGGATCACCATGTCCACCTCGGTGATGCCGGTCAGGCCCTTGTCCAGCAGGTCATCCACGTCCACGAACGACACGGTCACACCCTGCCGGGCCAGGGTTTGGACCCGGGACGGCAGTCGGCAGCTCGAATCGGAGGAGCAGGCTTTGGCGAACTCGCACGCCAGCGTGGCAGCCGCATCCAGCAGTGTTTGCGGGACCGGGGTGCCCCGCAGGTAGGTGACGGTAAACATGTTGTCGCCGGTGTCGAGGTCCATCTCCCCGCACTGGGGCCAGCAGTCGCCATCGGTCCGGACGAGCCACCGGTGATCGTCGACCCGGTATGCGGACGGGTCCAGAGTCACCCCGCCGAGTTGTACCTGGGTTACCGTGTCGACCCGTTCGGGCAGCATGATCTGGCAGCGGGGTTCGCAGGTGCACATGCCGGGGCAGCCGCAGTTGAACCAGGTGCCGTTGAAGTTGTAGGGCACCCAGCCGTTGCCTGCGAAGGAGAACCCGGACCAGAACAAGGTGCCGTCGCCGCAGGGGGAGCCGATGCCACAGGGCCGGATCGTTACTTCACACAGCCCGAATTGGCGTCCTGTGCTGGCCCACATGATCAGGCTCGCGTATCCGATAGCCTTGGTTTGCAGGCCCGGATCGAGGGAGTCCCAGTCTTCGCAGCAGCCGGAGGTTCCCGGGTCCAGCGACCAGGAGCATGGAGGTAGTGCCATCAAGATCACCGCCGGGGTTGGACTTCATCTACCATGAGGATCATAGCCGAATATTGACGCAAGGAGGTACGGGTGAAGCTTCCTCTAACGCCGATGCGCCTGGGCATTCACGTGCCGGGATGCGAGAAGATCGCCTATCCGAGCCGCAAGATCGCTAAGAAGGCCGCGAATCTGATCAAAGATCATCATCTGAGTCCATACCGCTGCCCGAAGAACGAGAATCATTTTCACATCGGACATCTGGCTCCGGCGATCATGACCGGCAAAATGGACCGGCGATACCTCTACAATCACCCGTAGATGCCCTGATCAGAACTTTGCTACGAAGATCGTTTCGTGTACCATTGATGCATGACTGATCTGAATCACGGCCCGATCGGCGTTGGCCTGGACGAGAAGATCCTCACCCCCGGTGAGGTAGCCGAACTGTTCAAGGTCCACCCGAAGACGGTGACCCGCTGGGCGGCAGCCGGATACCTTCCGTCGTTTCAGACGCCGGGCGGCCACAACCGGTTCCGCGAATCCGACATCCGCACCTACCTGGAGCACGTCAAGTAAAAAGAGAACCGGCCCTCTCGTGAAGGACCGGTCCTCTTCAGCAACCCAACACTCCCCCCCAGGAGCACGGCCGAAGCCTATCACCGGGGAATGTAAACCACCAAGAACCCCGTATCGGTGGCCGATGTCGCGTCGGTGATCGTCACCCGGTAGGTGCCCGGATTCGCGTAAGTGTGGGCACTGGAGCCCGACTCGGCCGCACCCAGGGTGCTCGTGCCGTCGCCCCAGTTGATGTTCACCGTGCCCGCCGCAGCCACGTTCGCATACGTCAGCGTGAGCTGATACCCGGCCAGGACCGCGTTCGAGAACGTCGGCTGAGCCGCATCCGAAACGCACACCTGAGCCACCGACTGAGCCCGGGACATCGCCCCCAGCGCATTCGTCGCCGCGAACACGGCATTCGTACCCGCCACATACCCGGCCAGGACATCCGCACCGCCACGACGCAGCAGCAGGGTACCCTTACCGGCCATGATCTCCTCAGGGATCACAACCCGGGCCACCGGACCCTGAGTGTCGATCCGAACCCGCTGACGGTCAGCGGCAGCCCAGCACAGGACCCGCTGCGTCAGCGGAACCAACTGGTCATACGAGTCGACCGAAATGGTCATCGTTCCAGCCATCGTCGTACCTTCCTTAGCTGACCGTGATGGTAGCGGTCCAGATGCGGTCAGAGTGGGTCGTCGGTCGGTACGTGAACGACTTAGACCCGGCCACCGCATAGTTGTGGTTGACCGACGTGCCCGACGTGACCACCTCGGTAACGCCCGTCTCCCACTGGATCACGCCCGGCAGGATCGGCGCACCGGCACCGTCCAGCGGCAGCGTGAACACCACGGCCAGCGGCGCGGCACCAGCCAGCGGCAGAACCGCAGCAGCCGGAGTCACATCCACGCAACCGCACTGGTTGAACAGCGGCGGAGGCAGGGTCGTGGTCTGGATGTGGAAGTCGTCGTCGGCGGTAATCGCCGTCAACAGCGGACCCGGGAACGTCGCGTTCGGGCCTGTCTGGTTGACCAGCACATCGTACGGGCCGGTACCCCAGAGGCTGTTGAACTTCGTCCGGGCCGTCACCGTGAAGTTCGCCCGGTCGTTCTGGAACGTCGGGATCGTCATGACGCCTTCGGAAAGGAACGGCATCAAGGCATATCCGTACTCCTGAACTCCCGTAACACACGCAGTGTCCCCGCCGAGCCCGGTCCACCATTCCAGACCGAAGTTCGACGTGTTCACCGAACCCCGGCGGCTACGGAAACCAACCACATTCGGCGACGCGGCATCGTCGAGAACCAGCGGCTCCGACGTCATGATGTTGAGAAGCTGCGGGTCGACCTGGCAGAACTCGATGGTCACGTTGTACCAGCGACGCTGCTCCGCCTTCGTGGTGTCGTCGCAGATGTCCCCGTTCGCGTTGAGCTGCGGGTCACCCTGACGGTCCACGACCTCCTTCTCGATCGTGATCGTGATAACGCCCGACGTGGTAGCCGAAGCGCAACCGTTGTCGTCCAGCGCTCCACACGAGTTGAGCTTGGTGACACGGATGCCCGGCACACGGATCGGGGTGAAACACCTCGTAGCCACCGCTACTCCTCCTCGGTGTCGTCTACCGGCTCAGCCGGTACCTGCTTGCGCGGACGGCCGGGGCGGCGCTTGACCGGCTCCGGCTCATCCTCGCCATCGGACCCATGACCGGTCGCGGCCAGGTACTTGTCCGCCAGTTCGTCCGGAACGACGAACGCCAGGCCGTGGGTGGTTTCGGTCTGCACCTGGTACGGGCTGTCAGCCAGCTCCAGAAGCAGCTTCGCCGTTTCCGCCTGCTTGCCCCGTTCGGGATAGATCACGGCCATCAGTACGTCACATCCACTGCATAGGCGTTGCACTCGTAGGTGACGACGTATTCGCGTTCGGCGAGGATCGTCACCTGGTTGGTGGTGCGGTTCAGCGACCCGGCGAGGGTGGACACGAACGGCTCCGGGTTGCGCCAGATCCAGGTCTGCCCAGTGATGTACACCCAGTCGTGGTTGGCGACCGGGGCCACGTCCACCGGGCTGTATCCGGCGTAGTTGCCGATCGAAACCGTGGTTCCGAGGGCGGTGCGCCACACACCGGTGCCGTTGAAAATGTCGCCATCCGGCTCGATCAGATGATCTGCCTTCATGCGTTCACCGAACTGGATCGTGGCGTGGATGACACCCCGAGGCCCGTACGTCGCGTACAGGTTCTCCTCCAGGGCCGCCACATAGTCAGCCGTCGTCGGGGTCGCCGAGTTCGGAACCACGATCGCGGCACCCGAACCGGAAAGGCCCCGCGACTGACCGTTGAGCTGCCGGGAGAAAACCTGCTCCACAACCCCCTGCTCACCGGCCAGCAGCCGGTTCGTCACCTGGGTCTGGAACTCGGCCTCGGAGAAGCCCACCGAACCACACACGATGCCCGCATACACCGCGAACGGGGTACCCGGGATGTTCGTCATGGTGGTGAACGTCTTCGCCGCCAACGTGTCCGTACAAGCCACCGTGTACGGGTTCGGGTCGTCGCACAGCTCGTCGGTGATGACGATGCCGCCGTCGCCCCAGTGCGGATCCCAGCCATCCTGGATCCCCAGGGCCTGGAACATGCCATAGCGCAGGGTGATAGGACCCGGGCGTTCGATCGGGTTAGGACCAGTCAGGACCGCCATAGTTCACCTCCTCGTAGAAGTACCTGGTAGTGGTAGGGGGCCGACCGAAGCCGACCCCCTGGTACAACTACGGGGTCACGTCGGTGCAGGCAACGGCACGCTGCGCGCCGGTCGAACCGCTGGCGCAGATCGGAACCGTGTAGTAGCGCGACTCGGTGCACATACGCATCGGCTTGTAGCCGTCCTCAACGAACAGCTGCGTCACCTGGTTCGTCGCCAGCTTCGTGCTGTCGTAAACCATGTCGAGGCGGATCACCGAGTTACGGGCGATGACCCAAGTGCCCGGCAGGTACGCCAGGAACGATACCGACGTCGGGAACGTGAACGGCCGGTTGGTGACCGCGACACCAGTGGTACCGAGCTGCTCACCGGCGATGATCGCACCCGCACCGTTGGTCGGAGCGAAAGCGTCCTGGAAGTCCATGACCCACTGGACGTCGATGCCACGCAGCGAGAACATCGCGTTGATCGCAGCGTCAGCCAGGTCGTCAGAGTTCTGGAACGCGTTACGCCGGATCCAGTCCGCCCGCATCGGGGCCTTCAGCCAGGCCGGGAGCACAACGGTGACCCGCTGGTCCAGGCGGCTGCGGTAGAAGTACCGGATGTCCATCGCCGCCAGCTCGGCCGCCGACAGAACCTGCGAAACCACGGTGCCATCGGTGAGCCACGGGTCGACCGTCGACAGGTTGACCGCAGTCGAACCGGTGACGATCTCGGCGAGGATCTCACGGTTCACCAGGTGCGCCATCGCAGCGGTGGCACCACGGGTGAACTCGGCGACGAACTCCGGGTAGGCTCGGTTCTGGAGGATGTTACCGGTGAGGCACAGGGCCGCAACGTTGAGCCGGTCGTCGACGAACGGCGGGCACGGGATCGTGAAGCACGTCTTGGCCGTGTCCGCGATGACCTGGGCCTCGGTGAGGATGTTGTAACCGGTGATCGGCAGCACGAAGTCGCCACCGAAGAAGTCGGAGAACGCCAGACCCTGGTTGTGGCGCAGGCCACCACGCGGGGCCAGAACCTCCGGGGCCTGGAACAGGCCGTCGACCGCGATCGGGTTGCAGGTCGAGTAGTCGACCGGGCTCGGCGCACACCAGGCGATACCGGCCGTGACCGAGTCCGCACCGGAGTTGAACGCCTGGGAGACCTTCTCCAGCTTCTTGTACGCACCGAGGTCGTCCAGGCCACCGTCGAGAACATACTCGGGCTTGTACTGGCGCTCGATCTGGGCGATCGGAAGCTGCATGGTGCCACCGGCCGCAACCAGGCCCTTGTTGCTGCTCAGGCCGATAGCACGGTTGGCGAAGATCTCACCGACCTGCTCCATGGTGACTTCCTGGCCCATCCGGACCTCGCCACCACGCTTGTGGTTCGAGTCGACGGAGGCACGGATGACCCACTGGCTCGCGGCACCGTCCGGCAGTTCCGGGGCGTCGGTGAGCGGCGCGATGTCGCCCGGCTGAACCGAACGCAGCGGGGCCTTCTCGGTTTCGGTGCTGTGGGTGACGGTCGCGGCGACGATGGTTCCGGCCGCGTTGCCAACCTCAGGCGCGGTCGCCGTCTCGGCAACGTCCTTGACCGGGGTCTCAGCGGAGGCCACAACCGGGGCCCCCGGCTCAGCGGTGAGGCTGTCGGTCGCGGCCAGACGCGCAAGCCGGTCCTCGCGGGACTGCTTCTCGGTCTGGATGGTGGTGATGGCCGCAGCCAGGGCCTCTACCTCGGTGACCTGCTCATCGGTAGCGGTCTCCGGGTCGGAGATGGATGCCTTCAGGGTCTTCAGCTCGTCCAGGGCGATACGCTCCAGGTCGGCGAGACCTTCACGCGAGAACCGGTCGAGGTTCTCCGGAAGCGAGAAAGACATGATGGGTGCCTTCCAAAGTCTAGAATGTCTGGTTTTCTGACTTCGGCAGGCTCATAGCTCATCACCTTCATCGAGATAGTACACCATGCGGGCTGCTTGTCCAGTATTGGTCCTTGCGACTTGACACTAGCGGGAACACGAGATACGGTTCGTTGCGTCAGGTAAGGAAACAGACAGAAGGGATCCTAGAGTGGACTTCTCCCTCAAGCAGGTCAACGGTGTCGACATCAAGGGCGTCGAGACGGCATTCACCCCACTCGACAAGCCGTATCGGACCGTCGTGAAGCTGGTCATGACCGACGACACGATCCTGTTCGGCTGCGTCTTCGAGGACGACTGCACGTTCACCGCTCCAAGTCCCCAGAGTGTCACCGCGCACCAGAACACCCACGCCGGATCCTGGGGCCGGGTGCGACGGTGGGTTGCGGCAGCAGACTGGACCGTGGCCGAGCTGATGGAAGCGGCGATCAACGCCCAGGCTGAGACCAACCGGCTGATCCGGTCGCTGTCGTCGGTCCGGCGTTCCCGGGACGAGTGGCGTGTCGAGGCCCTGAACGGCCGGACCAAGGTTGTCCGCCGGGATGAGCAGATCGCCGAGCTGAAGACCCGGATCGAGTTCTTGCAGAACCAGATCTCGGCCCAGGCTCGGGCGTTCCGCAGCAACCCGGTCGCGAGCCAGGTTGGCGCCAGCACCGATCGGGTCCGGGACCTGGAGAACCTGGTCAACGCTCTCGCGGCGCAGGTGAACGGCCTGGTTCAGAGCAACGCCGCCGAGTGACTTGACAACCGAACCGGCCACACGGTAAGGTTTCGGACGTGGCCATCGCTTCTGGTTCCCTCCCCCGAGGTATCCCCACCGGGAGCGATGGCCACACCAAAGAAGGAGACACGATGAAGGAGAAGTGCCCCTGTCCCGGGCCGCTCTGCGGGGATCAGACCCATGCGGAGATGTTCGAGGCGATGAAGGCCCGCTACCTGGGCAACAACATCGACGAGTACTACCTGAAGCAGATCCACTTGAAGTGGAAGAAGATCGGAGCATCCGTACGATGAAGGCCATTGTTATCCGTACTTCGTATGACGCCCAAGGCGCGACACACGATGAACCCGTGAAGTTCGAGGGTGAAACGATCGAGGCGCGCCCGAACGAGAAGAACATTCTGGAGGTTGCCGTGGACGGCAAACTTAGCGGCATGTTCGCCTCCGGCTCCTGGGAGTACGTTCGCTTCATCAGGTAAGCCTCAGGGTCGAGGTGGGTTTGCGGATTCTTTGACGACCCTTATCTAAAACATGAGAATCTGCCCCGATGGTCACTCTTGGGACAAAAGTAGTGGCAAACCGCGCTCTAGCTCACCGGCAGAGCACCGCCCTGATAAGGCGTAGGTACGTGGTTCAATTCCACGGGCGCGGACAGGTGGGCTATCCGAAACGGACACTGGCATAACCGGTGGTGGCGAGCGGCTCCACGTCCCTGTGGCCGAGTAGTTAGGCAACAGCCTGCAAAGCTGTGCACCCCGGTGCGATTCCGGGCAGGGGCTCTAGGGCGTTAAGCGTCGGACCGGCATCGGACAGGGGCCGGTGATCGACGGTAAGGTATGGACGACACAGGTTGGCTTTTCCAAACGGCCTTCATCACCGAAGTTGCTGATCCGGGTGAGAGCGGAGCGCAATTCCGGGGCCGGGGGCGAACCTGCTGCCCGGCACTCTGGGAATTGGACTCCTTTCGCCCGGAGGCTGTACCTGCGCCCTTTTACTCGTTCAGGTAGGAGCGCACGGTCCCAACCTGGTTCTGGTAGTGGGAGCCGAGGTCGGGATGTCCGTAGGGCCGTTGTGCCGGGCTGCGGAGCTGGTGGAAGACAAGCTGCCCGATGGCTTGGCCGTCTTCGAGGCTGATGTCGTGCCGGGAGCAGTTGAACAACTCCAGGACGATCTGGCCGCTGAACCCGGGGTCCACGAATCCGGCCGTGATGTGGACAGCAAGCCCCAAACGGCCTAGACTAGACTTGCCGGTAAGGTTTGCCGCAATCTGGTTGCTCAGGGTCACCGTTTCGACCGTGTGCGCCAAAGCGAATTCCATCGGCTCCAGGTACAGTCCACCGGCCAGATGCAGCTCCAGACTGGCCGGTTGAATCGCCTGGTCCTGCGGCTCGGGATCCACCCGGATCAAACCGAGGCGCAGGAAGGTGCGGATGTCTGTGTCGCCCAGAATCATGGAAGGATCCTAACCGATGCCCACGTTCACGCCCCGCCCCACAGGTCCGAGCACCCCGCCACCGCAGCCTCCGCCGCCTGCACCGCAGCCCGGCAGTGATCCGACGATGTAGTAAGACGCCCCCCCGGTTCCCACGAGCCGGGGGTTCACTCGTTTCTACGGCGTGGCGAACTTGGATGCCTTGCTGAAGACGGCCTGGGTGGGGCTGGACAGGTCAGTGGCCGACTTGATCACCGAGATCCAGCCGAGCAGGGCTCCGGCCGCTGTTGCTGTGGGGCTCGGAACGAACACACCGGCCGACAGGGCATCCCGGGCGTCGGTCAGGGTGGCATAGATCCGCTGCGGATACTGGACGATGATCTGGTCGTTGACTGTGTTGTTCGCGAATCCCCAGACCCGGAAGTTGGCCGCCGTGTTCGGTCCGCCCGGGATCGGGGTGATGATCCCAGCCGCGTTCGGGTCGTAGTTGGCAACGTCGAGGATCGTGGTCAATGGTCCAGCGCCACCCGGGATCGCGGTGATGTGCCGGAAGTTGACTGGTGCCTGGGCGGCCAGGTGTGCCGTGTGCGGGTCCTGGTAGTGGGGGATCTGGGAGAAAGCTCGGGCGAACACGTCCCCGCTGCTCTTCTGGAACGTCAGGTTGACCCCGTTGGGGCTGAGCACGTTGCCCTGGGTGGAGAACGGGCCGAGTGAGTCCATGAGGTCGACGAGCTGGTTGAGCGGTTGTGATGGGGTGACCGGCAGGGACTGGTCAACGATGATCACGTTGGCAACCTGGGCGGTAGCCCCGATGACCAGGTTATCCCGACGTTCCTGCGGGGTCGGCTTGGTGGTCTGCCGGATGATGGCACCAGCCGAGTTGATCATCCACCAGGTGACACCGGTCGGGATACCGACCAGCGGCGACAAGGCGACCTGGGCCGGGATGCTGACGTAGGTGATCTTCGGGTTGGTCGGGGAGATCTGGGCTGTCGAAGCGTAGTCGATGATCCACCCGGCAGTGGCGCTGATGTCGAGCTTCGTGTTGTCCCCGGCGTTAACCGCGATGTCCCCGCCGCTGGTGATGCAGGTGGACAAGCCGGTGGCCAGCAGCCGCATCACATCCCCGCTGACCCCGGAGTAGGTGTCGGCGAGGACACCCGTGTCGGAAACGGTGATTCCGGCCGGTGACGCCATGGTGAGGCTGCCGGTCATCGTGTCCCCGGCCTTGGCCACTTTCAGGCCGAGCAGCAGGTCGGTTTCGGCCTTCGTGTAGGCGTTGAACAGGGCGGCTGGGACGGCGGTGGTGGAGGTTGTGACGGCGTCAGAGAACTCAATCGGCTCAACAGCGGCCAACGGCACCGGCAGGTAGAACGTCTCCTGACTGACGTTGGTGTGCAGGAAAACTTGCCACACCCAGGCCGTGGGGTCCAGGTCGGGATCGTCGGTGGCGGCAAGCTGCACCGTGAACTCGCCGTTGGCGTCCAGCGTGACGTTGATGCTGGTCTTCTGGAAGACGATGTTGTCGTTGACATCCCGGATGACGTACGGGCAGGTGAAGGTGATATAGCCATAGGCCGGGGTGCCGCTGGAGTCCAGGTTGAGAATCTGTCCGTGGACCGTCTTGAAGGTCACCGAAGCGGGAACTGGCATGATCGTTTCCTAGGTGATGCGCAGGGTGCCCACCTGGAGCACCGGGATCTCGGGGGCGTCGGTGATCCGTAGCCACATCGTGTATGTACCGACCACCAACGGAACCGTTCCTGCTGGGCCGACAAGCACCCGGGCGTAGAAGGTGGTACCGCAAGTCTCCCACGATCCGGCGTACCAGATGGACGGGTTGACCCCGGGGGGTGCAAATGCGGCTTCAACCACATCACCGGTCGGGTTGTAGTTGGTGCAGCCAACGGTGGCCGTAACCCTGCTGCGGATGTACTTGGTCGACAGCGCGGACATGGTAACCATTAGCACTCCTCAGGTGGGTCAGCGTGCCAGGAGATGAACGGCGGGGCACCTTCCCATGATGCACTAGGTTGATCAGCCGCCCACCAGATTACCGGCCCGGAGGCGCACAGCCCCGGTCCAGGCCCCGGGGTGGGGCCGGTAACCGACCCTGGGCTCATGATCATGGTAGCTGGTGCCAGGTTGATCGACACTGGACCGGGAACGGCAGACACCGCCACCGGGGTCATTGTCATCGACGCCGGAGTCAAACCCACCGACACAACGCCTGGCACCGGCGACACGGCCACTGGCGACAAGGTCATCGCCACCGGGGTCAAATCCACCGATGCGGCCAAGTTGAAGCTGAAACTGGGCGGATTCGCACCCACCGTGACATTGCCGCTCTCGGCGCTGAACGTGGACGTGCCGATCCTGGTGGACCAGCCGGTGGTTCCATTCCAGTTCTCGAACGTGATCAGCTCCTGTGGGGCCAGAGCCGACCAGGCTGTCAGGTTCGCTGATTTGAGGGTGTCCAGTTGCCCATCGGTGAGGACAGAGGTCCAGATCCCCACCACGGCGACCAGGCCGTTGGAGTTGACGCTGCCATTACCGACCCGGATCGTGTCCAGGGCGGCACCATCGCCGTGGGTTCCCGAACCGGTAGATACACCATGGGCCATCACTCCGGCCCCGGACGGGTCATACAGCCACAAATGATGGCGATATGTGTTGGCCCCGGCCGCTTTAGACTGGGCTGCCACATACCAGTTGCCCTGAGCCAGGGTGGTGGCATCACCGGAGGAGAAGTCGGCGTCACCGAACAGGTGCAATGATGCCTCGAACAGGTCCCGGACCAGCGTTCCACCGGCCCGCCCCGACACCATGTTCATGTTGTTGTTACCGATGTTCGGCAGCACCAAGGTGACGACCGTGTAAGCGCCAGAGCCTGCCGCCGACGCAGAACCAGCCGTGCCATCCAGATAGCACGGATTGTCGGCGAGCAGGAAACCGGCACTCATGTCAGGACAGCCGGGCCAGATCGTTGACGTTGACGGTCAGGCCACCATCCATCGGCTGCGGGAAGCCGGTGGTGTAGATCCAGTACAGGTCGCGGGTGGCGTCCGTACCACCACCTTCGTCATACACGGCAACACCTTGTGCTGTTACGGCAGGTGCTGCCGTGTATGTAACGTTGTTGGAGTCGATGGTGGCACGGTCGTTGCCGTCGTCTTCGGTGATCGTTTCACCGGTCAGGGCGATCCGCTCCGTATGGATCGACACACCGGAAACGGCGTCCAGGTCGGCGACCGTGTTCAGGTCAGGGTCGCGGCGGGCGAGCGGCCGCTAGGTAGCCTCCACGCTGTCGTAGTACGCATGCGCGAGCGAATCACCAATCGAGCCGATGCGATAAATCTAGAGGAGTGGGAG
>Ga0207706_10005494_pt1 | contig 11819 bp, 10 predicted proteins | sample KBSC53metaG_FD_184318 | JGI IMG/M metagenome (GOLD analysis project Ga0207706, IMG submission 184318) | Corn rhizosphere microbial communities from Kellogg Biological Station, Michigan, USA - KBS C5-3 metaG (SPAdes) (version 2) | ecosystem: Host-associated > Plants > Roots > Rhizosphere > Soil ... | reverse complement strand
GAGTTGGCGGTCGAGCTGATCACGCCGGTGGCATTGGAAAAGGGCTTGCGGTTCGCGATTCGCGAAGGCGGACGCACCGTGGGCGCGGGTACGGTTTCAGAAATTACCAAGTAGACGCTGGCCGCGTCAGGCGAAGTACTCCGACGCGGTGTGGAAGGGAATTGGAAATGCGGGAAATTGTGACGTTGCAGTGCACTGAGTGCAAGGAGCGCAACTACTCTACGACGAAGAACAAGAAGACGACCACGGGCCGTCTCGAGTTCAAGAAGTTTTGTAATCGCTGCCGCAAGCACCAGCCGCACAAGGAAACGAAGTAAAGCAGCCACTAGCCGTTAGCTTCTAGCTGCTAGATTCTTCTAAGGGACAGCCAAGATCCTTGTCTTCCCGAGATTGAGCTAGAAGCTAGAAGCTAGAAGCTAGAAGCTGCTGTTAGGGGCGTAAGCTCAACGGCTAAACTGTCGGTCTCCAAAACCGAACTTGGGGGTTCGAATCCCTCCGCCCCTGCCAGATTTGTCAGGATGTGCGCGGCAGACGCCGGGCACGAAGGAATGGAAGTATGGCAACTAAATCAGCAATCGAGAAGGGCGACGATAATTCCGCCAGACGGCAGGAGCCGGGCGCGTTGTCGAATTTCTCTGGCAATGCGATGGGCGTATGGGGCGGATTTACAAGTTTCCTGTCCGATGTTCGGGCGGAGATGCGCAAGGTAGTCGCTCCGTCGCGTAAAGAGGTACAGGCCACAACTTCAGTCGTTATTGTTACAGTGTTTCTTTTCGGGTTTTTCTTCTGGGTCGTGGACATGATATTCAACCGCTCACTGCAGGCGGTACTTCACAGACTGGGCGGCGCTCAGTAAATAGATTGCAGTCGCGAATCGAGACAAGAATGGCAGAAGAAGTAGAGAAACCCGCCGAGCAGCCAGCGCCAGAGCATAACGAGCGCTTCAAGTGGTACATTCTGCATGCCTACTCGGGCTTCGAGCGCAAGGTGCGCGAGTCGATCGAGAGCCGCGTACAGGCTTTCGGACTGCGGGACAAGGTCGGGCGCGTGATGATCCCAACCGAGCCGGTGACAGAGATCGTGAACGGCAAGAAGCGCACTGTCGAGCGGGTCTTTCTGCCTGGGTACGTGCTCGTCGAGATGGATCTGGACAATAACCTCTGGCACGTCTTGAAAGACACGCCGAAGGTGACAGGCTTCCTGGGTACAGGCGACAAGCCAGTGGCTCTCTCTGAGGAAGAAGTGAGTTCGATCATCTTCCGGTCAGAGACGGCCAAGGACAAGCCACGGCTCAAAATCAAGTTTGAAAAGAACGAGCAGGTCCGCATTACCGACGGGCCTTTTGCCAACTTCAATGGCGTGGTGGATGAGATTAACGAAGATCGCGAGACGCTCAAGGTCATGGTGACCATCTTCGGCCGATCCACCCCGGTCGAACTGGAGTTCGGCAAAGTCGAAAAGATTGAGTAGTTGCAGCTTTTAGCTACTAGCTTCTGCTTCTAGCCGATGCGGCACCTAGCGACCGTCGGTTTGAAAGCGAACGCTGAGCGGCAACACCAAAATTTGCATGAGAACGGACCAGCTAAAAGCTAGAAGCTAGGAGCTCGTAGCTGGTTTCCAAAGGAAACCAAATGGCGCCTCCGAAGAAAATTACCACCTACGTCAAACTGCAGATCGAGGCCGCGAAGGCCACGCCGGCACCTCCGGTTGGACCCGCATTGGGCCAGGCGCAGGTCAACATCATGGAGTTCTGCAAGCAGTTCAACGCACGCACGCAGAACAAGGAAATGGCCGGTCTTACCATTCCGGTCGTCATCACCGTTTACGCGGATCGCAGCTTCACCTTCATTACCAAGACCCCTCCAGCGGCTGTTTTGCTCAAGAAGGCAGCCGGCCTGGCCAAGGGTTCCGGCACGCCTAACAAAGACAAGGTGGGCAAGGTGACCGAAAAACAGGTGCGCGAGATCGCCACACAGAAGATGCCCGACTTGAACGCCGCATCAGTCGACGCGGCAGTCAAGAGCATCAAAGGCACAGCCCGCTCGATGGGCATCGAAGTCGTCGGATAAGTCCGGACTGGCTTATCGCACAATGGAAAGGCCCTCCCCGGCGGGGAGGGCCTTTCTGCGTTGCAACAAGGTCGGCGAAGCTACGAAGTCGCTGGCGGACGCCCTATTTCGGCGGAGCCGGAGTGAATATTTCGCGCTTTTGGCCGGGTTCTGGTTTCGGCTTGGGTTTTGGCGCTTTCTTGACTTCTTTTCTGCCTTTGTCTTTGCTTCCCATGAATGAAAGCATGACACAAAACATGTTGCGCGAAAAGCCCCAATCGCCAATGTCCCTTTAGGCTTCTGAGTCCTTTCGCAGTTGTGCAGAAGCGACATGCTATTGCCCCGGCTGACTCGGTTTCACCTCAACTGCCGGCGCGTGCTCCAGATGATCGTGATTCAGAATTGCGTTGAAGACGAGGCCATAACTGCCGATAGTCTCCCCACGATAGATCGGGTTGTTTCCGAAGAGCAGCACAGAACCCTTGCCGAGGTGCGCATTCACCACAACCGCGCGTTCTGCAATCGAGCTGGGCTTGTCGAGAAGGCCGTCGAGCAGCAAGGTTTTGGCATCAGTGAATCGCAGAATCACCTCGGGCCGCAATTCGGCGGGAATCACCATGGGGTTATTGCGTATCTGATCTTCATTGAGCTTTTTTGCTTCCCATGGCTGTTGCTTTACCAGCGGTTCCATCTCGCCCGCTCTTCGGCCTAGCGGAGCATCGCTGTCCTCGACGGTGCCTCGCCCGGTGGGCCGCTCCGCATAAGGGTCGAACAGTTTGCGAGTGCCCTCACGATCGAGCGTGTTGCTGATGTTGAACACCATGCCATTGGCGCTCATGACGGGAAGGTTCTGCTCGTAGCCGAATGCAACGGGATTATCACGCGCCACAAAAACAGTGTTGAGTACCGAGCCAACCACGCGCGCATCGCCGCGCGGCGCGACACTCACGCCCGGCGCGAGGCCGGTTTCGATTGCGAATTGCGCGGTGTCTTCGCAAGTGATCAACAGGCCGCCCTGCTCGACGAACTTCTTCAAATGTGCGAGCCCTTCGTAGCCCAGCCCCGGCCTCATGTCCTCAGTACTGTCTATGACGCCCAGATTCGGCGTGAGTTCCGACTTCTGCCACGGCATCGCGTTGTTCCACGATGGAATGCCGTTCAAAATGCTTATCGTCGACGCGCGGTCCACAGGAGCGAAGATGATGACGTCGTACTTCGAGCGCAGGTCATCCTCCTTCGCCACGTTTTGCGTGCTCATGTAGTGGAACGGCACGCCCGCATTGTCGAAGGCATAGCGCCACCATCCTTCTGTCTGCGTAGCCAGCCACGTGTGCATGAAAGCAATGCGTGGTGCTGTGACCCCGTGTGTAGGCACCAACGGAGTTGCGGCAAGCCATGTGCCATCGAGAGCGAGGTCGTGGAGTGCGCTTGCGACGCGATCCTCCGGGGCTCCGTTAATCAGCAGCGAACCAGCAGCAAAGTGCTTTCCGTTAGCGTCAAAAGGTTTCTCTGCTGCCTCAATCTTGACGCCCTTGAGTTTGTATACGAGTGGAAGCAGCGAAACCTGTCCGGAGTTGTTTACGGCTACCACAGAGCCGGCCCCCTCGAGCTTTCCTGCGAGGGCGGTCAGGTCTTCCAAAGGCGTCATGCCGGCCTTCAAGATTGCCGCATCGGGTACGCGCACCACTTTAACGTTGAAAAGATGCGCGAACGACCAGCCCGTATCGTCGTACGGATGTTTCTGCGGATCATCGGGTGCCCAGAACTGGCGATCGAGCAGTGCATCGGCGATACGCGAGTAAGGCTGATCCATGCGCACCACGATGCTTCCTGCCGCAAACGTCTCCTGTTTCGGCTTGTCGGTGCGCTTCTCGCCGGGCAGTGTACAGGTGATTGCCGCGGTGAGTTGCTGTACCTCGACGTGTTGCCGTTTCAAAACCTTCAGCAACTCCACCTGGCGATTTGCAGATGCGGCATCTGGCGGAATGACATACGCTGCAGGTCCTTCAAGCGTCGGCTTTTGTGCCGAGCGTTTGCTCTTGGCGTAGTAGTTCTCAAGAAAATGATGCGTGTTGCGCGAGAAGTAGGAAATCGTCGACAGCAACGCCGTCTGTTCGTAGTTGTTGTTGTTTCGCTGCGACCATTTCACCGTCGGCAGGGGCGGATTCTGCCGATACCATGTGCGTGAATATTCCTCCGGGTCGAGAATGCGCTTCTCGGTATCGGCGCCACCGTTGCCGAAGGTCTCATAGAGCCGGCTGATGCCGTTGTGCATGGCCGCGAGGAACATGAGGTAGCCCGGGCTCCACGTGTCGAAATCGCCATGTGTGAATACACCCGGCATTCCGAAGCTCTGCATCTGCGCGACGTTGTTCCATCCAAGTTCGGCCCATTCGTCTGCGAGTTGCGGGTCGACCCACGCGTTGTAGGGTCCGTCGCCCACCGTGTTGTCGTAGAGAAATGGTACGGACTCATGCAGATCGTGCAGCACCTGCGCATGCCAATCCAGATAGGTATCGAGCACGTTGCGAGTCAGGTTGAGAGTCATGCCCATGGCGTCGCGATTGTTGTCGTGCGCAACATAGTGGCCCCAATAGATCAGGCGTGGCCACTTCTGATCGGGATGAGCCTTATGCCATTTATAGACGTCTACCATGCGATCGCGGCCGTCCACCTCGACCACCGGCGTGATCAGCACGATCATGTGCGAACGGATGTATTTGATATACGGCGCATCGTCGACGGCCAGCCGGTAAGCAAGTTCCATCAACGCCGTGGGCGCACCGGTCTCCGGCGAATGAATCGTTCCCGTGATGTAGTAGACGGGGTAAGACTGATCAATGAGTGCGCGCGCCTTGGCGTCATCGAAACCGATGGTGCGCGGATCGCCAAGCTGCGCGAGCCGTGCGCTGTTCTCCTTCGCAGACTTGAGCAATTCAGGGTCGGCGATCGCCGCGGCAATCATCTCGCGTCCCTCTTCCGATTTGCCGATGGTAAACACCTTCACTCGCGGACTGTTCGCTGCCAGCAGCCGGAAATATTTGTACACATCCTCGGCATACGGCAGAATGTCAGGCGCGCCGGAGACGTCTCCCAGCACCTTGGCGGGCGTGGGTACTGTCTTCGAGGCCGGAAGATAATCCACCAGCGGCGACGTGAAGGATGGGTCCGTCGTGTATTTGTGGATCTGGTCCGTGTACTGCTGATCGACAGGCTGTTGTGGATCACGAGCGAAGTTTGCGTTGAGGGCCTGTGAATGCAGCGCGGATGTCGCACACAACAGAATTAAGGAAGATAAAACCAGTTTCAAACGAGCTCGCGTCATATACCTCGCCACTTGAACGAAAGTCTTCTACCGCAGCCCAGCGCGCGCACCAACCTGAAGGGCCAGCCGCCTGATCGATGGCCTAGGGTTCTCGCGCTAATCGATGGGCTTTACAACAGGAAACCGCAGTGCAGCATCATAGCCCTTCCGGTAAAAGCCGGTTCCAACAGACTAAATGCCCAGTGCTCGATTTCAAAGGATGGAACTTACATCCGGATTTTTCCACTGGATGAATTCGATTTCATCGAGTCGGGTGGTCATTCGGGAGAAGTCCCACAGTCTGTTCGCCTTGGAGCCCGGGCGAGAATGTGCGGCGCAATACCGCTCTTCGCGATCTGACCGCATCTCACGAAAGGCGATCAGAAGTATCGCCGAGGAGACTTAATTTTATGAGCGATTATCGTGTGAATAAAGGTGAAGTCGAGGAAGATCAGCTCACCGCCTCCATTGAAAAATCCACTTCGAAGATTCCGTCCAGCGCTTACCTTGCGCTCGCACTTGGAGCCATGGCCGTGTCTGCCGGTCTACAGGCGTGGAACAGGAAACACGCCGCGATGTTTGTTGGCCAGTGGGCTGCACCCTTCCTCATTCTGGGAATCTATAACAAGCTCGTAAAGCAGCACGGATCCGATGGACGCAGCGAGCCCGCCCACAGACGAGGAACTGAATACGTTGTGAGTGGGGCCAGTAGCTACTGACGGGAACGAAATCCGTGAATCGCAGGGCAGGTCGTCGTTCTATCGACCTGCCCTGCGACACGTTTTTGTGTGGGCTGGAATGATGGGTCTGCAATCTCACAAGGCAGAGCACCGCTCAATTCACGAACACCCACTCTGGCGCGTCAACCTTCGCAGACGGCACGTGCAGGTCCAGCTTCAGATCTTTCACGTCCGGTTTCCCGCGAAGTTGAGTCGCAATTCCGGCAGCATACTGGTGATTGAGCCTGCGTCTCAGGTCGCTGAAGTAAGGCTGAAACGAAACCGGATTTCCCGCTCCTTGCCAGTAACTGTTGCCACCCGTTGCGTGGGTCACTTGCGTTAGCAGACTCTGGCCTGCGTCGGTTGCGTTAGGCGTGCTATTGGCTCGTCCCATGCTTTGCCAGTAGATCGAGTAGACGACGAGTCCCGCTCGAACCGAGTCGTTGATGGCTGCATGAACGTATGGATCATTAAGATCCAACTGTCGCTCGTAGTTATCGACTCCATCCGTGATCATCAGCACCACGCGACGCGCGGTGCGATCGTCCGATGGCCAATGCTGCGCCAGATCGGACAAGCAGAAATAGGGGCTGCCATTGGACCCAGGCGATCCCGGAGAAACACGGAGGCCCTTCAGCACTTCTGCGCTATCCGACGATAGCGGCCCAGCCATGGCAGCTCGCCCATTTGTCATGTAGCCGATTGCCAACTTGCCGTTCGCGGGCATTTCCTTCACAAAGTCTGTGATCTCGCCGAACTGCGTCCCCAGGCTCGTTCGGGCGGAGCCGTCAATCAGCAGAATGAGTTCCAGGCGGCTGTCGGTTCCTCGGAGGGGCGTCCAGCTCGTGACCGTGGATTCCTTGCCGCTGACCTTTACCTTCACGTCCTGCGGAGAGACCTCGGCCATCTGTTCCCCTGAGTGGCCAGGCAGGATGGTCACGACCGCTCGGGCGTGACCCTGCTGATCGTCCTTTTGCGCGAAACACGGTACAGCGGCCGATACCGCCACTGACACGATCAAGGCTGGAATGCCCGGCATCTTCATACGATTGCTCCTTGAGGTGCCGCCTCGGCCATGTTTCGGGCCGAAGCATTTGCATCTTCAATTACTTAGATGTGTCGAAGCACGATTAGTTTCGACACGCATCGGAGCCTGGCTGGGGAACCCAATTCCGGCGCCGCCAGCGCGCGGACTAGCAGTTGCATTTCGCGTACCATTTGAGTAATATTTATAGATGTGCCTGGGGGAAATCCCTGGACTGTCATAAGCACCACGGCATTTGAACCTGTTCGAGCGCTGGTTTCGGCAACGAAAGACGTTGCCTTGCTGCCAGCACCAGGTTCCCCGCAAAGCGGGGCTGGCAAATGCGGTGGGAGACGAGGGAAGAATGGCAAAGATCAGCAAAAATATTGCGAAAGCACGTGCGGCTGTCACCAAGCCTGCATATCCATTGCCTGAAGCGGTCACCCTGCTCAAGCAGGTCAAGTACGCCAAATTTGATGAAACCGTCGATCTGACCATGCGCCTGGGTGTTGATACCCGGCATGCCGATCAGATGGTTCGCGGAACGGTAGTTTTGCCCCACGGATTGGGAAAGACCAAGTCAGTTGCCGTGATCGCCTCGGGCGACCGCCAGAAGGAAGCGACCGAAGCTGGTGCGGACTTCGTTGGCGGGGAAGAGATGGTCGAGAAGATCCAGAAAGAAAACTGGACCGACTTCGACGCACTAATCGCGACCCCCGACATGATGAAGGTTGTCGGCCGGTTGGGCAAAGTGCTCGGACCCAAGGGCCTGATGCCGAATCCCAAGACCGGGACCGTGACCCTGGATGTGGCTGCGGCGGTTAAGGAAATCAAGGCCGGTAAGGTTGAGTTTCGCGCCGATAAGACGAGCCTGGTGCACGTGCCGGTGGGCAAGCTGAGTTTTGACCCGCAAAAGCTGGTGGATAACGCTACGACCGTGATTTCGTCCATCGTGCGCGCGAAGCCTTCGGCTGCCAAGGGTAAATACATCAAGAGCCTCACGTTGAGCTCTACGATGGGCCCGGGCGTGCCTCTGGATTCCGCTGTCGCCGATGCGGCTGGCAAGCACTAGAAGCATTTTGTCAGCGAACTGGTGAGTCGGACATTCTTTGTGGACTCGACCAGTCGCGCTGACTGATCAGGATCCGAAGTTTTTAGAGCGCCGATCGAGGCGCGACCCGCTGAGGGGAGCAGGAAGATGGCAATTTCTAAAGCGAAGAAGGCAGAGAAGGTCCAGTTGCTGGCTAAAGAACTGGAGACTTCCACGACCGCAATCATCGGCACATTCAGCAAGCTCACCGTGGCCAAGGACTTCGAGCTACGCAAGGTCATTCGTGAGGCTGGCGGCAAGTATCGCGTGGTGAAGAACAAGCTCGCGGCAGTTTCCGGCGAGGGCACCAAGGTTGGCGACGCGCTCAAGGGCTTGAAGGGTGTGAATTCAGTCGCGTTCACCGCAGGCGACCCGGTAGCCTTGGCCAAGGTTTTCGCCAAGTGGGCGGGTGAGAACGCGGAGTTCCAGTTCAAGCTGGGCATCGTCGATGGCAAGCTGCTGAGCGTGGAAGAGGTCAAATCGCTGGCTACCATGCCGGGCAAGGAAGAGATCTTTGCCAAGCTGCTTTTCCTCATCAATGCTCCCGCGCAGCGGTTGGTTACGGTCATGAACGCCACGGGACGCGATCTGGCGGTGGTTATTAACCAGGGCGTCGAGAAAGAAAAATTTGCCGGAGCGGCATAGTTTCGAGGTATCCCGGTCTCAGAATTGGGACCCTGGGCACCCCGGTTTTTAGCTAGGAGCTAGAGGCTAGTAGCTAAGAGCTGTTCTTAAGGGTTTTGGCAGTAGAGCAGGCAGGAAGTGCGCGGGTCTGGCGCATCGGAAACTTTCCGTCTGGTTCGTCGGCCGGTTACATCAATTCAAACGGTTCTGATTGGAGAAAAAACATGGCGGATCTCGCACAGTTGGAAGAACAGATTGTTAGCCTGAGCCTGCTCGAAGCGGCAGCCCTGGTAAAGAAGCTCGAAGAGCGTCTCGGCGTTTCCGCTGCGGCAGCAGCCCCGGTTGCGGTTGCGGCCGGCGGCGGTGCAGCGGCACCTGTTGTTGAAGAGAAGACTGAATTCCAGGTCATCCTCAAGGACTTCGGCGCAAACAAGATCAACACCATTAAGGCTGTTCGCGAGGTTACCTCGCTCGGCCTGAAGGAAGCCAAGGACCTGGTCGACGGCGCCCCCAAGGCGTTGAAGGAGAGCGCGTCCAAGGATGAGGCAGAGGCCATCAAGAAGAAGTTTGAAGGCATCGCCACCATCGAAATCAAGTAGCAGAAACTTGCAAGTCGAGCCGGGACGCGCTACGATAATCGTTGCGCGTCTTTTCGGCCCATTCCGATTCTTTCAAGGGATTGGGGCTGAACTCTCAGGGCGCGTCTTGAGACGAGAGTAAAAGGGCACAAGAAAGTTCATATCTCAGAGCTGGGCCAAGCACTCTGGGGGCGAATATAAGTGCCTTAGGGTCAATAGGATAGGTGGCTTTCCTGTTGATGGATATCGAGTGGCAGGCGGCGGGCGGCAGAAGCGAGCTTTGGGATCGGCGACAGCAATTGCAAGAGAAATCGGATGGGGGCACAGGCGATAGGCCGCGCTCGTGAGGCATTGCGTCCTCGCGGGCTTTTCGTGTCTCTAACTACGGCAGATCAGGCTTTTTAGCAGAATCTACCTTGTGCGCGCAGGCATGTTTTATCGGCGATTGCCGGCGCGTCCGCTTTCGATTGTGCGCAGTCTAGCGCAACACACTGATCTGCGGCAATGCCTGTTACGCGCTATTAGCGCAATCTTCAAGTGAACACTTGGCATGGGAAATCCGACGCACGGTGGGTTCGAGTCCTGCCGCAACGCACGGGTTGGATTGGCTTCGAAGTGTGCCAGTCCGGAATATTCGATTTTTCTTACCGTAATTCGTCAGCGCCCCGAGACTCAGGCGCTGGCCCGGTTCGGCCTCTGCTTGGGAGCCAGAAACCGGAGTGAAGAGCCTCAGGAGTGAAGCATGCCCAACGAGAAGCGCGCGATTCGCAGCCGGCTCGATTTTTCCAAAATTCCAACCGCAACGCAGATTCCCAACCTGATCGAAGTGCAGCGCCGCTCCTACGAGCGTTTTCTGCAGATGGACAAGCTGCCCAACGAACGTGACGATTCGGGCTTGCAGTCCGTTTTTGTTTCCGTTTTTCCGATCACCGATTTCCGCGGCATCTCGCAGTTGGACTTCGTTGACTACTCCATCGGCAACTGGGAGTGCAAATGCGGCCACTTGAAAGGGCTGCATCACCTCCGCACCGCATGCGTGCATTGCGGCGCGATGGTCATCACGGACCCATTTCTTCCGGGCGATGTTCTTTGTCACAAGTGCGGCACATACAACAAGAACATGCCCGACTTCTGCAACAAGTGCGGCGATCCCGTCGGCTTGCAGTTGAAGTATGACCAGCAGGAGTGCGAAGAGCGCGGCATGACCTTCTCCGCTCCTCTCAAGGTTACGGTGCGCCTCACCATCTATGAGAAGGACGCCGAGACCGGGAATAAGACGATTCGCGACATCAAGGAGCAGGAGGTCTTTTTCGGCGACATTCCGCTGATGACTCCGAACGGCACCTTTATTGTGAACGGCACGGAGCGCGTGATCGTTTCGCAGTTGCACCGTTCGCCCGGCGTCTTCTTTGAGACGGCGAACAATCGCACCTACTTCCTCGGCAAGATCATCCCCTACCGCGGCTCCTGGGTAGAGTTCGAATACGACCAGAAGAACACCCTCTATGTCCGTATCGATCGCAAGCGCAAGTTCCTCGGCACGATCTTCCTTCGTGCCCTTGGCCTGCGTTCCGACGAAGAGATTCTGAAAACCTTCTACACCGTGGACCGCATTCATGTCGCCGACGGCAAGCTGCAGTGGGCTGTCGCTCCCGATCCGAAGACTGCCACGCATCTGTTGGGCGCGAAGCCGGCGCACGCTGTCTTGCACAAGGGTGAAGAAATTGCCCACTCCGGCCGCAAGGTTACCGGCAACATCCTGAAGGCAATTCGCGCTGCTGGCATCGACAAGATCGAGATCGAAACCGCGGAATTGGATGGCGCTCTTACCGCTGCCGACGTGGTCGATCTGGCTACTGGCGAAGTGGTCGTCGAGGCCAACGTGGAACTCACCGCCGACCGCCTGCACAAGGTGATGTCGAGCGGCGCGACCAGCTTCGAGGTCTTCTTCCCCGAGCGCGACGACGTGGGCAACATCATCACCAACACACTCAAGCGCGACTCCGTGCACAAGCCCGAAGAAGCTCTGATCGAAATCTATCGCAAGCTGCGCCCGGGCGATCCGCCGACGCTCGACACGGCAACGGCACTCTTTGAAGGCATGTTCTTCGACGCGCGCAAGTACGACTTCTCGCGTGTGGGCCGTCTCAAGTTCAACATCAAGCTCTACGAGAACCAGGACGCCACGCAGCTCGACCACCGTACGCTGACGCCCGAGGACTTCTACGCAACCATTCGCTACCTGCTCAAGCTGCGCAAGAACATCGGTATGGTCGACGACATCGATCACCTTGGCAACCGCCGTGTTCGCGCGGTTGGCGAGTTGATGGAGAACCAGTTCCGCATCGGCCTCGTGCGCATGGAGCGCGCCATCAAGGAAAAGATGAGCGTGTACCAGGAGCTGTCGACGGCCATGCCGCACGACCTCATCA
>Ga0207706_10005489_pt1 | contig 11824 bp, 17 predicted proteins | sample KBSC53metaG_FD_184318 | JGI IMG/M metagenome (GOLD analysis project Ga0207706, IMG submission 184318) | Corn rhizosphere microbial communities from Kellogg Biological Station, Michigan, USA - KBS C5-3 metaG (SPAdes) (version 2) | ecosystem: Host-associated > Plants > Roots > Rhizosphere > Soil ... | reverse complement strand
TATAGCTCGGGGCGCAAGGTCTACGACCGCGGGAATCGGCCGCTTCGGACGGACCCCGCCGACCCGCCGGCCAGACGCCACGGACGCCCCGCGGGACCGCAGCTCGAGGTTGCGCCCGGCCTGCTCCATGACCTCGGCGCCGAACGTGAGGTCTACCTCGTGGATCTCCACGGGGAGCTGGTGAGGGCCAGGGGATTGCGGCATGTGCGCCAGCAGGGCCACCCGCCGGCCCGGAGCGACCCCGCCCTCCACGCCCGTCAGGCTCCAGATCGGGGCGTGGTCCCAGTGCCCCTCGGGCGAGCGCGGGCCTTCCCAGACCCACGGCGCCGAGTCGTAGCCTTCCTGCTGGCCCGCGATCTCCATGTAAGACCAGAACTGGCGCTGGGTTTTGAGGTCCAGAATCCCGACCTGGCCGGTCCGCCGGCACATCACGCCGAGGTCCAACGTGCCAATGATGCCGTAGCGCGGGTTGCAGACCACCCGCTCCGACCAGCCTGGAATGACCTCCAGATCGTGATCCTCCAGGGCCTGGAAGAGCGATTCGAGCTGGAGGCGCATCGTGCGGTGGCCCGTGATGACGCCGGTCTCCATCTTGACCTGAAGCATGGTGTGCCGCGCCGTCCCGCGGCGCGCGCCGACCCCGCCGCCAGCCCGGTCGATGGCCTTCTGAGCGTGCTGCTCCAGCCAGTCCTTGGCCTCCTGCGGGTCCATCATCTCCAGGCCCTCGGCGCACAACTCATCGAACAACAGGCCCTCGTCCTCCCGTAGGCCGAGCTGGAGCAGGCGCTCGCGCCAGTGCTGGAGCCGGATCTGGTCGGAGAAGGCGCTGGCCTTCTTGGTGCAGCGCATGTAGCCCCGCGGCGGCCGCACCGTGTCCGGCGGCGCCGGGAAGTCGTACCGACCCGACCGGACGCCGTAGTAGTGCTCCCCCTTCTTGGCGTCCAGCCGCGCCGGCTTGGTCTCGGCCTCCACGTAGAAATCGTCCTGGTCGCTCACTGCTTGGCGATCCTCTCGCACTGGTCATCGGCGTGAATCCAGCCCCCGCGACCGTCCGCCCTGGTGTCCTCGCCCGACTGGATCGGGTCCTCGCATGACTCGCACTCGGTCTCGTAAGCGGCCGTGAAGATCGGCCCCAGGCGAGGCTTGGCCGGGGGCGCCAGATCCTCGGCAACGTCGTAGAAGTCGCTCATGAGATGTCCTGTCCGCAGTGAACGGCAGCCGCCAGGAAGAAGCGGCCCAGCTCGGCCAGGGCGTCCGCCGTGATCTGGAAGGAGGCCGAACCGTCCGACCGGACCCAGGCACCGTCCAGGACCAGCTCCACGCCGTAGGGGGTCTCGGTCCGACCGGTCAGCTTCCCCTGGCCGGACGACACGACATCGATCCCGAGGCCCTGGTGAGCCGTGTCGATGGTGGTCAGCCGGATCACAGCTGCCACCCCTCACGCTTCCAGTACAGCGCCACGTCCTCGGCCGTGGCGCCGCGGTGGAATGTGATCTCTCCACCGGTCGGAGTGGTCGCTGTGATGCGCCAGTCTGTGTCTGCGGCCTTGCCTCCTGGCGCCAGCGCGTCCAGCCCTTCCTGGCCGAACAACGCCCGCGCGGTAGCGGCCACGTCCTCGATTTTGATCTTCATCAAACCCTCGCTTTGATCTTGGCGGCCACGGGATCGAGCACCCGCGTGGCCTGGACTCTATCGATCAGGTCAGACAACTTCCCGGCCTTGCCGCCGGCCCGACTCTCCATGATCGGGAGCGTGTCGATGCCCAGTCGCTGGGCGTGCTCGATCATCGCCGTGGACGGCACGGCCTTGCGCCAGGCCCGGCCCTTGTCCGCCAGCAGGGCGCCGATGTCCCCGCCCAGCTCCTGAGCCTCGTCCTCGGCCAGTGCCATGGCCAGCTCCAGGTCCGGGGCCTGAGCCAGCTTCCTTGTCCGCATCCGACCCAGCGACGTATCAGGCCCTCGATCCCAGATCGTCCAGGCCCCATCCCGCTCCACCACGAACACGTAGCCCTGGGAGCGCTTGGCCGTGGGCAGGAACGGCACCCCGCCCTCTGTGTACTTCCAGGCCTTCGAGCTGGCCTGGACCAGGGCGTCCCACCGCTCCACCTTGAGCGGCCCGCGGTACTCCACCAGCTCGTCCGGGGTCAGGTCCCGGCCAAGGTCCCACTCGTCCTCCATCTGGGTCAGCGGCTTGCCGTCCTCGGCGGCCATGCCCGGCCGGTCGGACAGGTCCGCCACGGTGGCCAGCGACCCGCTCATATCGGACAGGCAGAGGACCGTACAGAATTGGTCCTCCCGCGGCGGGGCCTCGGCCTCCAGCCAGGGCCGGGCGCCCCGGCCGACCATCTGGATGAAAAGCGGCGGCGCCGAGCCGTTCGGCAGGCGCCGGCAGGGGCGGGCCACGATCACGCACATGGTCCGCGGAGAGTCCCAGCCCTCGGTGAGCACCATGGCGTTGCATACCACCGTGGTCACGCCGGCCTCGTACCGCTCCAGGATGGCCCGGCGCTCGTCCGGGTGCGTCCGGTCCGAGACCACCTCGGCCTTGACGCCGGCCTCGTTGAAGGCGTCCGCAAAGCGCTGGGCGCTGGCGACCAGGGGAGCGAACAGAACCGTGGAGGGACGCGGCCGGTACATGGCCGGGTTATCCGTATCCAGGTTGATCTGGACGGTGTGCTCCAGCCAGGCGTCCACCACGGCCTCGGGCGCGATCGACTCGGCCACCTGGGCGTCCAGGGCCGCTGGATCGTTGGAGAACGCCACGTCCGGGATCGTGATCGTGTACGGCACGAGGTCGATCAGGTGGCCCTTGCGGATAGCCCAGGGCAGCGACCGCGTGAACGGCAGGGCCTGCCAGACCTGGCCCAGGTTCGCGCCGTCCGAGCGTGCCAGCGTGGCCGTGAGGCCGAGCACGGGAATGCCGGGCGCCCGCTCGCGCTCGCATGAGCACGGCTGGTCGCCCATATCGCACCCAGCCTCCTTGACGGGCTGAGTGAAGGCGCCGAAGTGCGCCAGGATCGCCTGATACGTGGGCGCCGTGGCGTGGTGGCACTCGTCCACCACGATCAGGCCCACGTCCTTGATCTGCTCACACCGATAGAGCTGGCGCAACGTAGCGACGCTGGCCACCACGATGTCCGAGTCCACCTCGTTGCGGGTGGCCTTGACCACGCCGACCGTCCAGCGGTTGCCCACCACGGCCTTGAGCGTGGACACGGACTGGCGGACCAGCTCGTCCGTGTGGACCAGGAACAGGACGCGGCCTGCGGCGTAGCCCCGGAAAATCCCGGAGCCTGCCCGGTCCATCGCGTAAACACCGGTCAGCCACTCGTCCACGGCGCCGGCCGCGGTCACGGTCTTGCCCAGGCCCGTGGCCATCTCCAGAGCCACGCGGTTGACGGGCTCACCAGCCAGCGTGTCCCAGAACGCCCGGACGGCCTGGCGCTGGTAGTCCCGCAAGATCTTGGCGCTCACTTCTTGAATCCGCACCGTACGCAAGGCGACTCGGCGCCGTGCTCAGGAAAGATCAAATTGGGGCACGCTTCTGACGCAACATAATCGGCACTATGGTGCAGCTCAGGGTGATAGTCCGCCATGTGCGCAGGTAGATCCTGTGACGTGGCGGTGCAGCGGGGGACCGGACAGTCAACCGTCACGGGCGCACCATAGTGACCCTTATGTTGCGCCGGGCTAGCAGCACAAAGACTGTCGTCCGTAGTGTTTCCCGCACACTCGCCATAGGCGCGGCGATGCGTCCGACACCACCAATCGGCTTGCGCGGCCGATGCACCATAAGGTCCGCTATGGTGCGCATTGAGCAGGCGCGCGACCAAGGCCGCATCCTCGGCGCTGTCCATCATGCCGATCAGGTCCTCGCCACGGTAAAGGGTCCGGCCCAGCTTCCGGCCGACCCGATATTGCTCGCTCATCAGTCCTCGCTCTCGCTTGCCTCGGGGTCGGTCGCCGGGTCGTGCTCGGCGAAGGTCGGGCCGTCCATCATGTCCACCTCGCGCGCCGTGCCGTAGCCACCGGCACCCGACCACATCACGGTGGCGAACAGGTCCACGGCCTGGCCGGTCTTGCCGCGGCGCACGCGGCACGGCGTGTCGCTGGGCTTGATCACGTACGGCGGCCGCGGGGGCTTGGTCTTGACGTTGCCGATCGCCGGCATGGTCACGCGGGTCTGGCCGCCGTCCAGGTTGACGCTGGCAGACACGTCAAACCACCTGCCGGTCTTGGACCAGAGCTGGTCACCCTCCACGATCTGGCCATAGGTGACGTCCAGCTCGTCCAGCTCGGTGGGGGTCTTAGTCGCACGCTCTTGGATCAGAGCGTCCGTAGCCAGAAGGAGCGCCAGGGCTTCCTGGCCGCTGATCACGTCACCGAGCGGGCGCCATATCTCTGCCAGCCGCTCGGCCGCTTCGATCACAGCGCGCTCTCCGGGGGTCACGACTCCGACCGTTCGTTCTGAGCTTGCATGGTCTCGGCTAGAGCGCAGGCCCGCCCGAGCGCGGTCAGATACTTGCGCATCTGCTCCACGTCCCAGGCTCGCTCGTGACCCATGGCCGGGTCCTTGGTCTGGATCACGATCCGGCCGTCCGCCGTGGGTACGATCTTGGCGTATTCCAGGCCAGGAACATCGGTGATCGTATAGCCCTCGTCCTTGATCTTCACTGGTCCTCGCTCTCGTCTCGTGGTCCGTACGGCCGCAGGGAGCGGCACAGCGGAGAGGGGCTGTGCTCGGGCGTGCCGTCCCCGAGCCAGTCACAGCGGCACCCCTTGCCGTAGTCGTAGGGCTGCTCGGTGATGGCCTCGGTGATGGCCTCGTTCACGGTCTCGTTGGCGACCAGGAAAATGGCGGCGCCCCATGCTGCCACCGCGCCGGTAGCCACCAGCGCGGTCAGCCAGTCCGGGCCGTCCGTGACGATGTTGCACACGGCGCCGAACGCCCAGAGGGCGGCCGCGACGCGAAACAGTCTCACCATTGGTTTGCCTCCCATTTCTCCACGGCCTCGGCCTCGATCGCGTGGACATGGCCCACGTACTCGCCACACAGGTGGTCGTAGCACGCCCGGCACATCGGCACGTAGTCCGTGCTGACCCCGGAGTCCTTGAGCATCGCTAGGGGGTTCAGGCGCTCGCCCTGGGCCTCGCCCGTACACATGAAGGTCGCCTGGGCCTGGCAGGATCCGCCGACCAGGGGATTGGGGAGGCCCCGCGAAAGCTCGGCCGACAGAGCCGGGGCGTTGGCATTCAGCTGGGCACCGACACGGGCCGCGGCCCGCTTGATCATTGCCTTGCGCTCGCTGTTCATACGCTGACTATAGCACACCTAGAACGGTCATGGACACCCTACAGAAATGATGGATCTACGTGTGCTATAGTCAGGGACATGACCAACCTCACGGCCCAGCAGGCGGCCGGAATCCAGAAGATCAGGGACTGGTACCAGTCCGCGGACGGCACGTTCGGCGCCGATGTGTTCCGGCTGTTCGGGCCGGCCGGCACCGGCAAAACCACGATGGCCAAGGCCATCCCCGAGGCGCTGGGGATCGCGCCGGATAACGTGCGCTACGGCACCTTCACCGGCAAGGCCGCTCACGTGCTGCGCAGTAAGGGTGCGGCGCCGGTCTCCACCATCCACTCGGGCATCTACTTCCCGACCCAGGACGCCGAGGCCGTCCAGCGCCTGCGGGACGCCCAGGCCGAGCTGGCGGACCTGACCAGCATCGTCACCGACCCCGAGTCGACCCAGGAGCACGCAGGGCACGCCCAGGAAGAGATCGAGCGCCTGGAGCAAACCCTGCCCGGTCTCCAGGCCGACGCCCGCCGAGTCTCGTTCGAGCTGAACGCCGAGAGCGAGTGGGCCAGCGCCAGCCTGATCATCCTGGACGAGGTGTCCATGGTCGGGCCCAAGCTGGCCCAGGACATCGAGAGCTACGGCGTGCCCATCCTCGTGCTCGGCGACCCGGCTCAGCTTCCGCCCGTGGACGGCGGTGGCTATTACACGGAAGCGACGCCCGACTTCCTACTGACCGAGATCCACCGTCAGGCCCTCGAGTCGCCCGTGCTCGAGCTGGCCACCCGGGTACGCCTGAGTACCGGAGACCGGCTCGGGCTCACGCCGGCAGACCTAGCGCCGGCCAGCGTCCGGGCCGCCCTCAAGGCCGATCAGGTGCTCACCTGGAGCAACAAGCGCCGCTGGGCGTTGATCACGGCTATGCGCAAGGCGCTCGAGCGGCCCGCCGGCCAGGTCGTGCCGGGCGACCGGATCATGTGCCTGACCAACAACAAGAACCTTGCCGTATTCAACGGCCAGCAATTCGAGGTGTTGGAGGTCCAGACTGGCGATAGCCGCGGACCCGTCCTGCGGCTGCTCACGGACGAGGACCAGGAGCGCCTGATCCAGGTCCACCCGGACGGCTTCCAGGGCCAGAAGGAGCAGCAGGACGCCAAGGACGGCGGCATGGGGGTGCGCAAGGGCCAGCCGATGCTGGCCACCTACGCCAACGCGATCACGGTCCACAAGGCCCAGGGTTCCGAGTGGGGCCACGTCTACGTGGTCAACGAGACGGAGGACATGATGTGGGCCTCGCGCCAGCGCCGGGGCAAGGAAGCTGCCATCCGCGAGGCCCGTCAATGGCTCTATACCGCGGCGACACGCGCGAGCGACCAGCTCACGATCACTCGGCCCAAGCGGCACTGACCGGGGCTACGCTGACCCTCCCTGGATATGAACGAGCCCCCGGCCTAGGAAACCGGGGGCTCATCCAACGCACGAACATCGACAAACGCAGCGAGGACAGGCTATCAAATGGACGGACCATACGCTCACGCAGCGTTGCTCTACTACAGCCGTGGTTGGTCGGATGTGTTCCCGGTCGGCACTGACAAGGACCCGTACGCCAAGAGCCCGGTCCCCAAGGGAGTCACGGGATACGACGCCGGCCCGATCGGCTGGGAACGGATTAAGGCGGGCACCCAGCAGTTGTGCGGCCGCCGCAACCTCGGCATCCGGATGCCGCGCCAGGTCATCGGCCTGGACGTGGACGAGTACGCGGACCACGCGGGCGCCGAGACCCTGGCCAAGGCAGAGGCCGACCTCGGCCCTCTACCGCAGACCTACCGCAACACTGCCCGCGGCCGCGGGGACTCCGGGCACCGGTTCTACCGCACGGGCATGGGTCGGATTGCGGTCCCCGGCGCCGAAGAGATCCTGGAGAAGGCCTACGGCCCGAACATCGAGGTCTTGCACTACGGCCGCCGGTACGCGGTGGCGTGGCCCTCGCTGAACGCGGCCGCCGGCATGGCCATGTACCGCTGGTACGGACCGGACGGGCTGGAGCTGGACGGGCCACCCCCGCGGGTCACGGATCTACCGATCCTGCCGCCGGCATGGCAGGAGCTGATCACTGCGCCGATCGGCTCCCCGGCGGCCCAGCGCGGCTCGGGCGGCAACCTGCGGGCCGAGAAGGTTGCAGACGAGAGCGAGGACGCCTTCTGGGACGACGCCGGCTCGGTGATCAGGCGCTCGGTGGCCGAGGCCCACACCTGGGATCAGGTCCAGAATGTGCTGACCATGAAGGTGGGCAGCGTCAACAAGACCCTGGGTGCGGCGGCCATCTGGCTGGCCCGCATGGCGAACGCCGGCCTACTCACCCTGGAACAGGCGCGCGAGATCCTGACCGCGGCCGTGGTCAGCAACGGCGTGCACTCCGACTCATGGAACGCGGCCAATCGGCGCCGCTGGACCATGCGCAGCAGGATCGAGGACGGGCTCAGCCAGGGCCTCAACAGGGACCCGTACACCCTGATCGATGACCACGCGGCGATCGATGTCCACGCCCAGCTCCTGCGCGAGATCAACAAGAACGGAAGGCGGGCCCGATGAGTGAGGCGTTCGAGCCGAGGATGGCCAGGGAGCTCCCCCACCCCGCCCAGCCGCAGTTGGTGGCCAGGGTGCTGGAGCCGGACCACGAGAATCCGCTGGCGTGGTGGCAGGACGATTTCTACGAGCACGTGGGCACGCACTGGGCGCGCATGGAGCGAGGCCGGATCTCCACCTGGCTGCGGCTGGCCACCGAGCGGGCCTACTACGTGGTGCCGTCCAAGAAGAAGGACGAGGAGGACGAGAAGCGCCCCTGGGCGCCCAACACGGCAAAGATCAACGAGGTGGCCAACGCCCTGGGCGAGGCCGTGGTGCCGCGGTTCGGTGAGCCGGACGAGTGCATGGCCCTGGAGAATTGCGTCCTGGACGTGGCCACCCGCACCGAGAAGGAGCACCACGTCTCGCGGTTCAACCTGACCAGTCTGCCCTTCCGCTACGACCCCGCCGCGACGGCGCCGCAGTGGCTGGCCTTCCTGGATCAGGTGCTCCCCGGCGACGCCCAGGCCCAGCAGTTCTTGCAGGAGTGGTTCGGCTATGTCCTGTCCGGGCGCAAGAACCTGCACAAGATGGCCGCCCTGGTCGGGCCCCGGCGTTGCGGCAAGGGCACGATCGCGGGCGTGCTCCAGGCCATGGTGGGTGCCGAGGGCTACGCGGCGCCGATCCTGACCCAGCTCGGGGAGCGGTTCGGGACGGAGAACATGATCGGCAAGCAGTTGGCCGTCATGGGCGACGTGCGCTGGTCGGCGAGGGAGACACAGGCGGCCATCCCCGTGTTGCTGGCCCTGGGGTCCGAGGACAGTCAGGACGTCCAGCGCAAGAACCGCGCCACCTGGACCGGGAAGCTGGGCGTCCGCGTGGTCATGATGAGTAACGATCTGCCCAGCTTCAAGGACACGTCCGGGGCGCTCGCCGGCCGGCTCGTGCTCGTGGAGTTCAAACAGTCGTTCTACGGCCGGGAGGACACCGGGCTGTTGCCGCGGCTGCTCACGGAGCTGTCCGGCATTCTCAACTGGGCCCTGGACGGGCTGGACCGGCTGAACGCCCGCGGGCACTTCCTGGAGCCGGACAGCGCCGTGGAGGCCCGCAGCGAGATGGACCGTGAGACCAGCCCGATCCTGGGCTGGGTGGACTCCTGGTGCGATCTGACGCCCGGCAACGAGGTCAGCATCGGCGCCCTGTTCGAGGACTACCGCAGTTGGTGTCAGCGCAACAACATCACCCACGAGGGCACCGTTTCACGGTTCAGCCGGGACATCCGTAGTGCGTTCGGCGCCCAGGGCGTGACCACCTACCGCACCCGCGTGGGAGGCGAGAAGACCACGATGGTCGTGGGTATCGCGCCTCGGATGGGCCGCACGATCGAGGGGCCGGCCGAGACCTCGGAGAGTGACCAGGAGGCGTTCTACGACGTGCCGTAGTGGACACGCAGAAATTCTGCCTGTCCGTCCAATCTGAGGATTTCTCGGGTTGGCGGACAGGCAGACCTGTTTTGGACAGGCAGCCGGACAGGCAGCGGACACGCAGACAAATCGGACAATGGACTGGTCAGATACCCTATGGACAGCTAGGACAGACAGAATCTATGTATTACTAGAGAGAGTAAAAAAGAGCTATGTATAGGAGCTCTGACCGAGGTGGGAATCTGCCTGTCCTACCTGTCCAGCTGTCCAGGGCCTAACCGCCCTCCCGGGGCTACGGTGAGTGGCCGGGGAGGGGTGGACGCCTGCTCTACCTGTGCTATAGTGAGGGTATGACAGACGTAGCGTACGACCTCAGCGAGACGGACCAGCGGTATGCCACGCGCGCCGCGGCCCACGCCCGCGAGCCCGAGACCCTACGGCCGGCCCAGCGGTTCGAGCCGTACGTGACAGACCTCGCGGTGGCCCGCGTGCTGCTGGCCCTGGAGCGCGGTACCGAGATCCGCCGTAACCGACTCGGCCGATGGTTCGCTCCGACCGGTAGCCCCCTGGGTCGCTCGGTCTCCACCGTGGTCAGTGAGATGATCCGTACGGGGCTGGTGCGGGACTACCGCAATCCGTCCGGCGAACACGTCCTGATTCCGGCCAAGACCCACAAGCGCGTCTGGGACGCTCCGGGCGTCCAGCGCTCGCTCTGCTTGTTCACGGGCGAGGATCTGGGCCCGATGCGCTCACGGCTGGTGGACGATCTCGATCTCGTGGACTGCTTGGAATGCGAGCACATCGCTATCCACGGCACCTCATCCTAGGCTATAGTCTAGCTATGACTACTCACCTCACGGCGCCGGACATCCCCAACCCTCTGTACCCGGACGGTGGCTACCCCACCAAGATGCGCCGGCTCTCCAAGCCGTGGGCCGAGCTCTGGAACGCGCTCGCCCACCAGCCGGACGAGTTCAAGGACATCTACCCGATCGCCGAGAAGCTGGCAGCCGAGCATGACGTCTCGCCCACCACGTTGATCGGCCTGGCCAAGCGCGCGGCCGCGGCGGGCCTGCTGGAGAAGACCGGTCGCATGGTCAACACCGGCAAGCGGGGCAACCGCGAGCGCACGCACTACCGCATCGCCGAGCCGGAAGAGATCTTCAAGTCATGACTACGACCGTGGACCTCTGGACGCCTCCGGCAGGTATGGGTACGGCGGCCGTCACGGCGTGGCGCGCGTTCTACCGCAAGGCGCTGAGCGGGGAGGCCGGATACACGGCCACCCCCGCTCAGTACCGATTGCAGTACATCGCCCAGAAGGGCCGTTGCTGGATCTGCCGGACGGCCAAGGGCATTCACCCGGACGACCCGAAAGCGCGCGGTAGCCGCCGTCTGGGCTGGGACCATAACCACACCACGGGCCAGGTCCGCGGCCTGCTCTGTACGGGCGGAGATAAGACGTGCAACCGCATCATCGGATGGCTGAACGCGGCCGCCCTCAAGCGGGCCGCGGACTACGTGACGAGCCCGCCGGCCAAGGTGCTGGCGTGGGTGCGGATCCAGGAGGAGCTGGCCAATCGCCAGGGCATCACCCTGGATCAGGCCGAGCTGGACAAGCTCGCCGTGTCGTATCTGTGGCTGCTGGATACGGCGGAACAGCCGTGAATCCCATGCGTTTTTTCTGGGTCTGGTTTGCGATCATCGCCACACTGGCCGCGGCGATGATCGTGCTTGTCATTCTCCAGACGGCGGGGTTCCTGCCATGACCCGGCCGCCTCAGGTCCGCACGGTCCATCCCGTGTGCCACCGGGACACGCAGCCATGCCGCCACGAGGGCGTGGTGGAGGTCTTTCCTGGGCCGATCATCACCATGGGGCCGGACCCGATCGATTGGGTGGACGTGCAGGAGCGGGCGAATGAGGCTCTGGCCATGGACCTCGGCGGGGAGGCGTTCACACCACCGCCCGTATGGGTGGGTAACGGCGCGGCACCGTGGGATCCGGCTGTCCTGGTCCGCCATGATCCCGTTCAGGAGTCGTTCCCGGCACCGGCCGTGACCTCGGATCTGATCGGTCCGGTCCAGGACATCAAGACGCCCGTAATCAACCTCGCCACCAAGGCCGAGGTCATGGGCTGGACCACGCACATCACCTACGCCGAGGGCCACGCGCCGCATTCCACTACGGGCCGCCCGGGACCGCGCCGGCCGAGCCTTGCCGTACGGATGCGCCACAGCGCGTACGGCGCGGTGGCCGTCTACGTGGGCGGGTCCAGTTCGTGGTCCTGGGATTTCATGTACCTGTGGGGCCCGGATCTGTCATGGCAGAAGCACAAGACCCAGGCGTCCTTCCTGGACGGGCTGTCCATGGTGACCGCGCGCATCATGGTCAAGGCTCGACTGCAGGAGCTGGGCATTGGTACGGTGTCCACCGCGTAGCCCGCCAGCACGCAGAGAAGGCCCCCGATGTTCCGCATCTCGGGGGCCTTCTCGTGCGCCTAGCATGGGGGCCATGGTGAAGCAGGGGCGCAATGAT
>Ga0207706_10005487_pt1 | contig 11827 bp, 10 predicted proteins | sample KBSC53metaG_FD_184318 | JGI IMG/M metagenome (GOLD analysis project Ga0207706, IMG submission 184318) | Corn rhizosphere microbial communities from Kellogg Biological Station, Michigan, USA - KBS C5-3 metaG (SPAdes) (version 2) | ecosystem: Host-associated > Plants > Roots > Rhizosphere > Soil ... | reverse complement strand
TGGATAGATCATCTACTGTCACAGGATCTTGCGGAACTGTACGACGCGGCCGACCTCATCGTAGCCGATGCGCTTGTGCGCCGCGTGACTGACCTCGTTGTCGAGGAGCGCGTCCGAACCCATCTCGGTGTACCCCTGCCCGCGCGCCCATTCCTCGGCCGCTTCGAACAGGGCGCGGCCGTACCCGCTCCGTCGCACATCCGGGTCTACATACCATGCTTCGATGTATCCGACCGGGCTTGTTTCACAACCGTCGGCGTACGACCGGGAACCCACCTCCACAAATCCCGCTATCGAGCCATCCTGACGCTCCACGAGGAATACCTGGTAATCCGGGCGCCCGGACATCTGCCGCATGAACCTCGCGATCTCGTCAGCATCTTCATCGGGGAAGAGCGCAACGCTCATGCGTAGCCATTCCGGCCAATCCGCATCCCGGTAAGCACGCACTTTCATCAGATTTCTTCCATCGTATCGGACCGCCTATGAAACCCGATCTCCAACCTACGCTGAAGGGAAAGCTCGTCGAGCTGCGGCCGCTGAAGCCGGAGGACTTCGACGCTCTCTATGAAGTAGCGAAAGACCCGCTGATCTGGGAGCAACATCCCGCCAGCGATCGCTACAAGGAAGATGTCTTCCGCGCATTCTTTCGCGAGGCGATCGCCTCAGGAGGCGCCTTTATCGCATATGATGCAAAGGATGGCAGCGTCATCGGCTCCTCACGCTATCACGGGTATGACCCGGCGAAGAGCGAGATCGAGATCGGCTGGACTTTTCTGGCGCGATCACGCTGGGGTGGCCGGTACAATGGCGAGATGAAAGAGCTGATGCTCCGCCACGCGTTTGGATTCGTCGACCGCGTCCTCTTCATGATCGGCCCCACCAACCACAGATCGCGCCGGGCTGTCGAGAAGATCGGCGGCACTTTCGTTGGCTCGCGGCCCGACGAGAAAGGAGTCGACCGGGTCGTTTACGAGATTACCGCCGAACGATTCGAGAAGGGACCACTCAGCTACGCTGATCGGTCCGGCTGACTTCGCTCGAGAAAGGTGGCCAATATCCAGGCGGCAACGAACGCTGGAATTCCAGTCAGCAGCGGCCAAACAATCAGCGCCACGAGAAGTCGCCGCGGTGTTCCCTCTACCAGCGTCGCCCGGGCAGTCGCCATGGCCGCCAGCAGAAATCCGCCGAGTGCTACGCCAATCGCGACGTGCCGGGCGGTGGTGAGAGCGTTACGAAAGCGCTGGAGGTCGAAGCGGACGTGGACGAGGAATACTACCAGACTCAGGGCAAACGCGGCCCAGCGCCAGGCTTTGAGTCCCAGAGTCGATCCCGAGGATCCGGCCAGCGCCCCGAACACGACGCCGATTGTGAAGTACGCCACGCCGGCGATTGTTGCGATTGGCCCCCAGCGGCGCCGCTCCCGGGTGACTTTGGCTGGAATGTCAGTCATCGCGGACCGACTTTGCGCCTCCGCCACACCTTGTGTCAATAGCGGCTGTCAAAATAGTGGCGCGATACGGCTCCCCGCTGCATTCTAGACACCCAAACCGCTCCACCTTCTGAGGGACAACAATGCGCTCGATCCTTCGTGCTTCAGCGTTGCTGCTAGTCAGCGCCTCGATACTATCGGCGCAAACAAAGACTGTCGCCGAGCGACTCGGACATCCGCGCGATGCAAAGCTGCTGATTCTGCACGCCGATGACCTCGGTGTTGCTCATTCAGTGAACTCCGCAAGCCTCGACGCGCTCAGCAAAGGTTTGATCTCTTCAGCAAGCATCATGATGCCGACTCCGTGGGTGACGGAGGTCGCCGCTTACGCGAGAGCGCATCCCGAGGCCGATCTGGGATTGCACCTCACGCTGACGAGCGAGTGGGAGACGTATCGCTGGGGCACCGTTGAATCGAGCGAGAAGGTGCCCAGCCTATACGACTCAGCAGGCACCGGCACGTTGCCAAATGACGTCGAGCCCGTCGCCAGGCGCGCCAAGCTCGATGAGGTCGAGCGCGAGGTGCGCGCGCAGGTTCAGCGCGCGCTGGCGCTGGGGATTCGTCCAACGCACCTCGACAGCCATATGGGCTCGCTGTTCGCGACCCCCGCGCTGCTCTCGACATACATGAAGGTTGCCCACGACTATCGGCTCCCCTTCCTGATCATGCGGGAGAATCCGTTCGGCCCGCCGCCGGTATTGGCGCCTACCGACATCCCAATAGACGCATTGATCCAGGCGATGCCGGAGATCCCGCCCGATAAATGGAAAGACTTCTACCTGAATGCGATCGCCAACCTCAAGCCCGGTCTCAACGAGATAATCGTCCACCTCGGCTACGACGACGCCGAGCTGAAGGCGGTGATGGTGAATCACGAGCCGTGGGGATCGGCGTGGCGCCAGCGCGACACCGACGTCATCAACAGCCCTGAATTCAAGAAGGCGCTGCAGGACAACCACGTTATCCTGGTCAAGTACAGCGATCTGCGAAGGCTGATTCAACAGCCGTAAAAGACAACTGAACGGCCGAAAGCTGCAAGACGGAAAGCGGCAAGTCACAGGCTCACGGCGTCGGGACGTTTCAGAGCGCCAATCATGGCACAGACGGCGCGCGCAGTTAACATCGAGCCGAAGAGATAGGTCTGAGCGCAGTTACTTACAGCTTGGGACTACTCGCTTACAGCTTTCAGCCGTTCAGTTGCCTCTCGTTACCGGTAGACCGCCTCGAGATGTGCCACCACCGATCCAGCGCTGTCCAGCAGATCGAGGCCCTGACCCGTGATTCTCCACCGGTAAGTGCGACTGAGCGCTCTCAGAAAGAGCTGCTCGGTGTTGTTGGCGACCGGATCCGCACACGCCCTCATCGTGCTCATGACGCGTGTAAACGAAATTCGGTCTCCGTTCAGATTGTAACTCCCCGAAAAGCTATTGCAGCCGCCTGTCCCGCTGATTGTCTGATCAGATGCGCGCAGGACAAAATTCGCTTCCCGCTCGGGTGTTCCTGTTCTCACCACCGAGTTGGGCATGCTGATCAACTTCCAGGTGGTGCTCTCGAGCAATGGTGAGCCGCTGCCGGGCGATATCGTGCCGGTTCCGCTGACCCGAATCAGCGTCAGGTTGACCTCGTTGCCGCGACCTGATGTGAGAACGGTCGCTCCCTGATCGCTCGAGAACCACAGCGCATTGTCCACATATATCGAAGCGCGCACGGCGTAGCTCCGATTGCGAGCGATTCGCGACGGATCGAAGGCGATCACGAATGGAATGGGGAAATTGCCGGGCTGCTCGTTGCGCACGCGCGCGATGACCTGGGTCTGTGTATTCGACGACGCCATGTCAATGAGGACCGCCTCGAACACGGCGTTGCGCGGCAGGGTGATTCTTTCACGAGATGTCGCCCAGCCGTGAATCGGTCCGATGGTGTTGCTCCCCTGGTTATTCATCGGCTCGAACTCGTAGGTCCCGGCGTCAGCCTGCAACGAAAGAAAGAGATGCCCGTTCCTGGTCGTATAAGTGCGCACGTACGGCCAGTGGCGGACGAGCATGTCGTGCAGCGAGCCCCGCGGGCACTGCGCCCTCGTCAGCGCAAGCGGCCCAAAGCTGATTTGGTTCGCGCCATTGCTCGTCCAGTTGCCGTTGCCATGGTTGCAGTCGAACCGCGCGCTCAGCTGGCCGTCGGTGCCAAACGAAATGGTGTACTTCGACCTGACGTCGGGCGTCACCACTCTTCCGTCGCCGCCTTCGAATCGCACGAGCTGCCACGGCGTGGCCGATAATCCAATCGCACCCAGCCGGCCGGGGACCTGCGCAGTCAGGAGGGCGGGAACGAGCGCACAAACAAGCACCAGCTGCGGACAGCACACTCTACGCGACCTCATTCGGTCCTCCGTTTCACGTGATGGTGTTCGGTGCGGAAGGGAGTATACAAAAAAGAACGGCCACTGCGAGAGTGGCCGCCCTTGCTCCAGGAGAGAATTTGTTAGAGAACGCCCCCGCTTCTCACCCTGAAGTCGACGTTGTCGTTGATCCACTTCCACAGCTCGGCCTGCTCTTCAGGAGCATCGCCGGAGTGGTAGTGCGAGCGCCACGTGGCCATCACCTCGTCATCGACCGTCCAGATTCTGACGCGACGACGGGGTACGTTTTTCTCCCAGTGGACCGCAACCGTTGGCCGCGGATAGAGCAGGCGCAGCGTGGTGTTCTTCGACAGATACTCGAGCCCGCTGACGCTGATCTTCTTGTACTTGCTGAGACTGTCGTTCTTTTGCGTCGGCGTGTCAGGAATTCCGTCGGTGAGCATGACGACGTTGATCGGTGACAGCACCAGATTCTGGCGCTTCACCAGCGTCGCGACTCGCTCGAAGAACGGATTGAAGTCGGTAAGACCGTCCCGCGGCGGATACTCCTTTCTCAGGTACGCGGCTATCTGCGGCACCGTCATGTTCTGAAAGGTGTGGATCGGCTGGAACGACTTCGTCTCACCCGGCTTTTCACCACCGAACGAACCCACGAACACCGCTGTCGGCTCTTTTAGACCGCCGAGACCATGAAGGTGCGCGTAGAGATAATTTGCGGCGAAATCGACCGCGCTTTCATAGCCATGCTTGCCCCTGAACGAGCCGCTGACGTCGATCGCCAGGACCAGCGTGGAGCGCGCGACTCTGGGAGCATCTCCCGCCGCGGACGAGCAGCCGGCGGCCGCGCCGAGCGTGACGGCAGCACTGAACAGCGCCGCGACATGCCACGCTCTTAAAGTGTGAGCTTTACGGGAGCGACAGCGCGTGACTGTACTATTCTCCCCAGCCGCGAAGATCAGGCTGCCCAAACGGCGAAGCTTCATGACGCTATCCTCGGCATCGGATCCATCGGTGTGCGCATCTTGCCCTTGTCGCGCTCGCGGTGCGAGTGGAACGGCGCCGGCGTCGCCTCGAGAACGTCCTCGAGCGACTTGAACGGCAGCACGAACCTCGGACGCGACTGAACGACGATCACTGCGAAGTTGATCGCGGCTGCGAGCAGCTGGAGAACCGGTAGCGTCAGAAGCTCGAGCATGCGCTTCGCTTCCTGGTGGAACCACTCGGTCTCTTCCTTCAGGGCCTTGATCGGGCCGCGCCACAGCTCGGGGCTCGCTGCAGCAGCAGCCGGTCGCGCCGAGCCTTCGTGTTCAATGGATTTGCGTGACAGTACAGCCAGCAGCGCCGGCGTACCGAATCTGCCAAACAGGAACCACGACATTCCACGCACACCCAGCCAGCCGAAAGAGGCCAGCGCGAGCGTGGCACCAATTCCAAGGTGCACGGAGTCGCCCGACTGCTGGGCGATCCACGGCGTGATGGCGTCGATGAGCTCGCGGTAGAGGAAGATCACCTCGAAGAACATCACCGCGCTCTCGACGACGAGCATCTGTACGATAGTCCCGACTTTCTTTTCCTTGATCGCGTCGGTCACTACCTGGACGCAGGCAAAGCTGCCTGCGACGAGCAGGAACAGGAACATCCACAGGAGCGGAGCCATGACGCGCGGATTCGGATCGAATCCGGTGAGGCTGCCGAATACTTCGACCAGCGTCGGCTGCAGAGTGAACGTGAAGATCGTCGCCTCGATCGTGCACCAGACGGTGAGAAGGAGGAAAGCGACCCAGGGTACACCCGGCTGGAAGTAGCTGCGCGACGCGCCATCGAGGAGCGTCAGAGGCGAGCGTACGACCGCCATCAGAAAGTTCTTGATCATGAGAAGGCCGAAGCGCACTGACCCTATGATCCAACCAACCAGTGCAACACCGACCCTCAGCATGCCCGCCCAGAACAGCCAGATGCACCTACCTGCATCCCACCAGGTCATCAACATGGCGGTGAGGAAGGTGCCGCGGCCCGAGCGGAACGGCAGTGTATAGAGCGAGAGAGCTGTGCACCACGCGCCCGCTGCGAGAACCAGCACAGGCATGAGCAGCACGGCCCACGTCAACAGTCGACCAGCGGGCTGTCCATCAACCAGCGCCCCGATCAGATTCGGCTGCCATTGGGCGAGCCAACGAAGGGGAGACAGTAAGAGGAGCACCGCGCCCTGCCATTGGGCGGGGAATAATTGCGCGATCGTTTCGAACATGATTACCTCTTGGGGAGGTGCGCAGCGCTCCGGAGTACCGGGATGCTGCAACAACTAGGCGGCGGACATACTGTCTGCCGCTGTTAGGATTTGGACGAGCCACAAGCTCAGCAGGAAACTGCGGGCCGAACAAACGCCGACAAGAGGCGGGACAAGTACCCACAGGATAGGATAAAGCCCGATGAAACTTCTTTCATTCTTGGCAGTCGCGACCGTCCTGCTCGCGTCGAGAGAGACCGACCTCTCGGCTCAAGAGCATCAGCACAGCACGGGATCGGGCGAAAAGCTCGGAACCGTGCATTTTCCGACGTCGTGCAACCCGGGCGTCGCGCCGCAATTTGATCGCGCCGTCGCCCTGCTCCACTCCTTTGAGTTCGGCGAGTCGATCCGCGCATTCAACAGCGTCCTGGCGGGGGATTCCACCTGTGCGATGGCACATTGGGGAATCGCTCTCAGTCGCTGGACCAATCCGATGGCCGCCGGCAATCGTCCGCCCGAGCTTTTGCAGCGTGGGAGTCAATCAGCGGCTACGGCGAGGCGGCTTGCTTCAAACGCAACCGAACGCGAGCGCGATTATGTCGACGCCGTCAGTCAGCTGTACGACGATTACGAGCACAAGAATCAAACAGCGCGGATCGCCGCCTACGAGCGCGCGATGGCCGGTGTGGTAGCGAGGCATCCGGCCGATACGGAAGCGAAGATCTTCCATGCGCTCTCGCTCGTCGCAGCGGCGGACCCGACCGACAAGACTTTCGCGAATCAATTGAAAGCGGGCGGCATCCTCGAGGCACTGTGGGAGAAGCAGCCGAACCATCCGGGCCTGGCCCACTACATCATCCACGCCTACGACTATCCGCCGCTGGCGGAGAAGGCGCGGGCCGCAGCCGCGCGCTATGCGAGCATTGCACCGTCCGCTGCGCACGCGCTGCACATGCCTTCGCACACCTTCACGCGCGTCGGAATGTGGAATGAGTCAGTCGACGCCAACGCGCGATCCATGAAGGAAGCAATTAGCACTGGCTCGATTGCCGAGGCGTTGCATGCGGCTGACTACGAGATGTACGCCTATCTGCAGCTCGGAGAATTCACTGAGGCAAAGCAGATTCTTGACCTGCTGCCTTCGCTTGCGGCGCGTTTCGATCCGAATGCGATAACCGGGGCGGCGCCTGGATTGGCTGGTGTCTACGCGCTGGCTGCGATACCCGCGCGGTGGGCGTTGGAACGCGGCGCATGGGCCGAAGCGGCTGCGCTGGAGCCAAAGGCCAGCTCATACCCATACACTGAAGCGATGACTTACCTCGCGCGCGCGCTCGGCGCATCGCGCATTGGGGACATACCGAAAGCCAAAGCCGCCGCTGATTCGCTGGCGTCGATTCAGCAGCGACTGGCGAGTCAAGGCGAAGCTTATTGGGCGGAGCAGACTGCCATTCAGACTCTGGAAGCCCGGGCCTGGGTTAGTCTGGCTGAGCGTCGCACCGACGAGGCATTGGGACTGATGCGTCAGGCGATCGCACGCGAGGATGCCACCGAGAAGAGCGCCGTGACGCCCGGGCCACTGGCTCCGGCACGAGAGCAGCTGGGCGACATGCTCGTTGAGCTGGGCCGCCGCGACGAAGCGAAAACGCAGTATCGGGCGACTCTCGAGAAGGAACCCAATCGAAGGCGCTCTCGACTCGCGGCGAAGTAGCGCGGGGTGTAGCCAAACACCAACCCCGATCACCAATGAACAAAAAACCCCCGGGATTTCTCCCGGGGGTTTTCGTTGTATATGCTGAGAGCTTAACGATTAGTGGTGTTGTCCAGACAGGTCCGGTTCGCCGCACCGCAAGCCTGGCTCGACGCAACGGTGATGTCACCGCGCGCCGTTATGGTATAAACCCGGCCGCCGGCGAACTGAATGCCGGTTCTGGCCATGGCGTTCGTCGTGACCCCTGCGTATCGCGTACTCAGATCGTACGCGCCAGCCGGGATGGTCACGAATCCCGTGGCTCCCTTGTAAGCAACCTCTGAGCCGATCGCCGTTTCCACGCCCGAAGTCTGATTCTTCGCGTACAACGTCATCGGGTTGGCGTTCGAGATGGCGTGCACGAATCTCACCGACGCCGTCGCCATATCAGTTGGCGCGGTGAACGGATCTTCGACGATAAAGCCATCTACCGTCTTTGTGGTCGAATTGTAGAAACCACTCTGATAGTACGAATAGAACTTCCCGTCCTCGATGTTCTGATTGACCGTCGAGATCGGCAGATCCTTGTCGGTCGTGGCTGCAATTCTACCCGTGAACGTATGAGCTCCGGGAGCAATCGCACTGTAATCCCCGCCCGACCCGACACCGCCATAACCGACACCGGTTGTGGCCTCGGTGCCGGTCGTCGATACTGTCGCCGTCAACTTCTGCTGATCAGCGTAGAAGTTCACGCTCGGCGCGTTGACGCCGAAGTTGAAGAATCTGATGCCGCTGTTTGACGGCGGCGGTGCGGTAATGTCCCGCGTGACTTTCTCGCCGCAGGCCGTGAGCGCGCCGATAAGGAGCAGCGCCGCTATAGATGCATGTCTTTTCATAGTCATCATTATGGTTGGATGATCCACAACGGCTTGGTGTGATAGTCAGTGGCCAGGCCGCCGATTACGTCCAGCGCTGCCCGGTTCCAGACGTACTCGGAATTGAAGCGTGGTCTGATCCGCTCGACGAGCTTGCCGGCATTGTCGGGGTAAAGCGGGCTCGGCGGCGAGAAGCCGCGGAAGATCTCGACTCCACTGACCGGATCGACGTCGGTGTAGTGATACCGCCGCATGTCCATCCACATCTCGTTGTGTCCCCACGCCCACTGCGCGATGTACTTCTGCGACATGATGTGGGAAAGCGTAATCACGGCGGGAACGATCGCGGGGTTGGCCAGGAAAGCGGCCTTCTCAGCCGCGGTGATCTGCGGCGGAGTCTGACCGGCGTCGAGGTTGCGCGCGTTAACGAAATCAATGTGAGACGAGATTCCGTTGATGTAGGCAGCGCGGGCTGTTGCCTGGTCTCCCATCTTGAGCGCGGCTTCGGCCTTTACGAACTGGAGCTGCGCGTAGGTCATCACCGGAATCTTCGACTTGTCATCGAAGATGTAGCGCGACGGCAATCCGACGCCCGCGCTTCCCGCGTAGCCGAAGAAGTTGTTCGGCTGCTGCGCAGTCGTCAGTGTGCCGAAGCCGAGCACGTTCGGATCCAGACCCCGATACTGGCCGTCCGGGGACGGCGACAGCATACGCGTCAACCGGGGATCCTGAACGCCGCCGAACTGGTTTCCATTCAGCAGGTTGAGGATGAACTGCGTCTGTCTGTAGAGCGTGATGTTCGCGCGACTGGCGCCCCAGAAGTTGCGATCGGCGTTGTCGGCGCTGATACCCGGATACAAAAGGAGAGGATCGTCAGCATTGCTGGCAAACGACGCATTGACCTCGGCGATGACCGCTGCCGGATCGTACGTGGACTTGTTGGAGTAGTGATTGAGATTCAACGCCTTCAACCCGTGGGCAAACTTCAGCCACTTGAGACGATCGCCGTTGTAGATCTTGTCGCCCTTGGCGAGATAAGCCGGATCGACGGCACCCTCGCCTGGCGCCTTCTGAAGCAGTACCATCGCGCTGTCCAGCAGGCGGCGAACCTCTTCGTACGCGAACTGCTGCGTGTCGTAGTCGAAGGCGGTCCGTGACTGGTCGATGGCTTCCTGGATGACGATCTCGCCGTGGAGGTCGGTGAGCACCTGCCATCCCCAGGCTTTGAGAATCAAGCCGACGCCGAGCAGATCCCAGCGCTGCTCGTCGGTGGCCTTCTGGTTCATGTCGACCAGGTTCTGACCCAGCGACCAGTACACGTCACGCCACTGCTGCGCGCCGTTATCGCTGCCTGGATCATAACCCATTTTGCCCCACGTCTGCGCGGGACTGACAAGAGTGGAAGTCGACACCCACTCCTGGGTGTAGTGCCCGACGTGACGGCCATCGAACTGCGGCGACGTCACCAGCCAGTGCAGCATCGGCGGCAGGTAAAGGTTCGCCGTTACCGTCTGCGGGCCGTTGGGGTTCGTGTTGACGTCGAGGTAATCGCTGCAGGCGCTCGCCAGCGTCATGCAGCCGGCGAGTACCGCTATATGTCTCATTTTCATCATTAGTATCCCAGCCTCAGTCCGAAATTGATGCCACGCGGAAGCGGGAAATTCCCGAAGTCGATGCCGGCGGCACCAGAGCCGCCCACCGCCGCGGTGTTGCCGTTGATAACCGGATCAAGGCCGGTGTAATTCGTGAGCAGGAAGAGGTCGGTTCCCTTCACGAACACGCTCGAGCTGCGCGAGCCAAGGAATCTGGCCGGAAGCTCATAGGCGAGCTGGATGTCTCTCAGTCTCAGCCAGTTGATGTTCCGCTCGATGAAGAGCTCCTCACTCATGTTCACGTAGTAACCGGTCTGAACCGCCGGCACGACGACGATGGTGTTCTCCGTCGGCGTGGCGCTGTTTTCCTTGCCGTCTCTCAGCACGCCCGGAATGATGCGCGGGGTGTTCCTGTCGAGAGTCGACATCGCCAGACCTCTCGTCGTGAGGTAGTGCTGGGTAGCGTTGAACACATCGCCGCCCCTTCTCATATCGAGCAGGAAGTCGAGGGAGAGACGGTTCATCTTGAAGGTGTTCGTCAAGCCGAGTGTGAACTTGGGCTGACGATCGTAGCCCGCATCGATGAAGTCCGCCGACCGGACAGGCAGTCCGGTTGCCGGATCGATGAGCAGCTTGCCCTCGTTGTTGTGAAGGTAGAAGAAGCCGGTGAGCGACATCGTCGACATGCCCGGCTTTGTCCCGTTGCGAACGTTGCCGTACAGCCATGTGTCTGACACGTAGCTCTCGGGCAGATCGTGCGGCAGCGCCAGAACCTTACCATGCGCCTTCGCGAAGTTGGCCACCACATCCCAGGAGAAAGAGCTCCTGAGCACGGGTGTGGCCCGAGCCGTGATCTCGAGACCGGTGTTCCTGGTTTCGGCACCGTTCAGATTGAACAGAATGAAGCCCGTGCCGTAGCTGCCACGGATGTCATTCACGATTTGATCCTTCGTCTGCTTCTTGTAGACCGTCGCGTCGATGCCGAGACGATCGCTGAGGAAGCTGAGCTCGGTTCCAAGCTCGTAGGACTTGGCGAACTCTGGCTTCAGGTCGAGGTTCGGGCCCCAGAAGTTGTAGCCATAGCCGCCGTATGATGTCGTCTTGTACTGAAGCGCCGGACGATATGCGTACGGGCGGGCATCCTTGCCGACTGCTGCGTATGCGGCGCGCACCTTACCGGTCATGAACTTCCGGACACTCGGGAAAGCATCCGAGAACACGAAGCTGGTCGAGACCGAGGGATAGAAGAACGAATTCCGCTCCTGCGGGATCGTCGATGTCCAGTCGTTTCTGCCCGTGAGCGACAGGTACAGATAGTCGCGCCAGTTGAAATCAACCTTGCCGAACAAACCGACCAGCCTGCGCTGCTCGGTCGTCGTAACGTTCGACCTCAGGTTGGTGTTGTTCATCGAGACGAAGTTCGGATCGAGGAAGTCGCGGCCGAGCCCCGCATCGGTTGTGACCTTGTCGTCCTTAATCGCGTTGCCCAGCAGACCGCCGATGGAGAGGCTGTTATTCAGCTGGCGAGCATTGACGTTGAACAGCGTCTGGTACGTCGACATCAGTCCGGCGGTCACGACCTCGAGCGGGAAGTACTG
>Ga0207706_10005485_pt1 | contig 11829 bp, 9 predicted proteins | sample KBSC53metaG_FD_184318 | JGI IMG/M metagenome (GOLD analysis project Ga0207706, IMG submission 184318) | Corn rhizosphere microbial communities from Kellogg Biological Station, Michigan, USA - KBS C5-3 metaG (SPAdes) (version 2) | ecosystem: Host-associated > Plants > Roots > Rhizosphere > Soil ... | reverse complement strand
GATGCGGCCTGGGGCGCCTACTTCCTGGCCGGCGGCAAGCCGCGCCAGGTGGTGCCGACCGGCCTGCTGCGCACGCTCGCCTGCCAGGTGGCGGGCATCTCCGACTGGTTGTTCGAGGAGTGCTACCAGGCGGTGGGCGACCTCGCCGAGACCATCGCGCTGGTGCTGCCCGAGAACCCAGGCGCCAGCCCGCTCGGCCTGGCCGAATGGGTGGAGCAGCGCCTGCTGCCGCTGCGCGGGCTGCCGCCGGAGGTGCAGGCCGAGCGGGTGGCGGGCTACTGGCAGCAGCTCGACGCGGCGGGCCGCTTCCTGCTCGTCAAGCTGATCGGCGGCGCGTTCCGCGTCGGCGTCAGCAAGCTGCTGGTGCAGCGCGCACTGGCGGAGCAGGCGGGGCTGGATGCCAAGCTCGTCGCGCAACGCATGATGGGCTACACCGACCTGCGCACCGCCCCCACCGCCGACAACTACCTGCGGCTGCTGTCGGCCGAGGCGCTGCCGCATGCCGATGCCGGCCATCCGTATCCCTTCTTCCTCGCGCATGCGCTGCCGCATCCGCCCGAACGCTTCGACGAGGCGCTGGGGCCGACCACCGACTGGCTGGTCGAATGGAAGTACGACGGCATCCGCGCACAGATCGTCAAGCGGGCCGGGCAGGTGTGGATCTGGTCGCGTGGCGAGGAGCTGGTGACCGAGCGCTTCCCGGAGATCGTGGCCCATGCGCAGAGCCTGCCCGACGGCACCGTGCTCGACGGCGAGATCCTGGTCTGGAAGGACGATCGGCCCGCGCCCTTTGCGCTGCTGCAGCAGCGCATCGGCCGCAAGACGCTGACGAAGAAGGTGCTTGCCGATGCGCCGGTGCGCTTCATCGCCTACGACCTGCTAGAGCGGCAGGGCGAAGACCAGCGCGCGCTGCCGCAGCACCGGCGCCGCGGCCTGCTCGAGCAGGTGCTCGCCGAGCACCGCGCGCTCGACGGCGAAGGCTTCATGCTCTCGCCGCTGGCCGGGCGCGGCGACTGGGCCGGCCTTGCATCGCTGCGCGAGGAGTCGCGAGAACGCGGCGTCGAAGGCTTCATGCTGAAGCACCGCGAGGCCGCCTATGGCACCGGCCGGACCAAGGCCGAAGGCACCTGGTGGAAATGGAAGATCGAGCCCTACAGCGTCGATGCGGTGCTGGTCTATGCGCAGCGCGGCCACGGCCGGCGCGCCAGCGTCTACACCGACTACACCTTCGCGGTATGGAGCCGCACGCCGGCCGATGCGGCCGAGGCGCAGGCGGTGGTCGATGCGATCGAGCGGCGCGAGCCCCCGGCCGAGCAGGGCCTGCAGCTGGTGCCTTTCGCGAAGGCCTACTCGGGCCTGACCGACGAGGAGTTCACCCGCATCGATCGCGTGATCCGCGCCACCACCTTGGAGAAGTTCGGCCCGGTGCGCAGCGTGAAGCCGACGCTGGTGTTCGAGCTCGGCTTCGAGGGCATCAACCGCAGCGGCCGGCACAAGAGCGGCATCGCGGTGCGCTTTCCCCGCATGCTGCGCATCCGCGACGACAAGCCGCTGCACGAAGCCGACACGCTGCAGGTGCTCGAAGGCCTGCTAGCCGGCTCCGGCTGATGCTGGGTACGGCGCTTGCCTTTCGCGAGGTATAACCAGAATCGATGCAACACCTTCTGAATCTTCTCGCGGCCATCGCGCTGCTGGTATGGGGCACGCACATCGTGCGCACCGGCGTGCTGCGCGTCATGGGCGGCAGCCTTCGCCGCGTGCTCGCGCTGAGCACCTCCAACCGGCTCTTCGCGGCTTCGGCCGGCATCGGCGTCACGGCGCTGGTGCAGAGCAGCACGGCCACCGGCCTGATCGTCTCGTCCTTCGTTGGCCAGAAGCTGATGGCGCTCGGCTCGGCGCTCGCGGTGATGCTCGGGGCCGACGTCGGCACCAGCCTGATGGTGGCGGTGTTCTCGCTCGACCTGTCGTGGCTGTCGCCGCTGCTGATCTTCGTCGGCGTGGTGATGTTCATCCCGCGCCAGTCGAGCACGGTGGGGCAGATCGGCCGCGTGCTGATCGGGCTGGGCCTGATCACGCTGGCGCTGCAGCTGATCGTCGGCGCCACCCGGCCGCTGATGCAGGCGCCCGGTGTGCGCGTGATGCTGGGCTCGCTGAGCAGCGATGCGCTGCTCGACATCTTTGCCGGCGCGATGGTGGCGGTGCTGTCGTATTCGAGCCTGGCCACGGTGCTGCTGACCGCGACACTGGCCGATTCCGGCATCGTGCCGATCCAGGTCGCGCTCGGGCTGGTGCTCGGCGCCAACCTCGGCAGCGGCGCGATGGCCTTGCTGACGCTGGCGCGTGCGGCTCCCGAGGTGCGGCGCGTGCCGATGGGCAACCTGCTGTTCAAGGCGGTGGGCTGCGTCGCGGTGGCGCCCTTCCTCGGGCTGCTGCTGTCCGAGACGCGCTTCCTGCAGCTCTCGCCGGCGCAGAGCGTGGTGCTGTTCCACCTGGCCTTCAACCTGCTGGTCGCGCTGGTCTTCCTGCCGCTCACCAGCCCGATCGCCGAGCTGCTGCAGCGGCTGCTGCCCTCGACCGAAAAGCGAATGATCTCCGATCGCCCGCGCCACCTGGACCCGGTGGCGCTGGCCACGCCCTCGCTGGCGATCTCGTGCGCCGCGCGCGAGGCGCTGCACCAGGCCGACATCGTCGAGACCATGATCGCCGGCATGCTCACGGTCATCCGCAACAACGACCAGCAACTTGCCGAGGCGCTGCGCAAGATGGACGACACGGTCGACGAGCTCTACTCGGCGATCAAGTACTACCTGACCAAGATCTCGCGTGAGGCGCTCGACGAGCGCGAGAGCCGGCGCTGGACCGACATCATCTCGTTCACGATCAACATGGAGCAGATCGGCGACATCGTCGAGCGCATCATCATCGACATCGAGGACCGCAAGATCAAGCCGGGCCGGGAGTTCTCGGAAGCCGGCATGAACGAGATCGTCGAGATGCATGCGCGCCTGCTCGACAACCTGCGGCTGTCGATGGGCGTGTTCCTGCATGGCAGCGTGCGCGATGCGAAGAAGCTGCTCGAGGAGAAGGCGCGCTTCCGCGACCTGCAGCACAAGTACGCGGCCACGCACTTGGCGCGGCTGCAGGAGAACACCGCATCGAGCATGGAGACGAGCTCGCTGCACCTGGATCTGATCAGCGACCTCAAGCGCATCAACTCGCACATCTGCTCCATCGCCTACCCGATCCTCGAGTCGGCCGGCGTGCTGGCGGACACGCGCATCCGCCAGTCGCGCCTGATGGAGGACGTCCCCCAGCGCTGAGCGCGGGTTCAGCCCTGCGGGGGATCCTTGCTCCGCGTGCGCGACACGCCGGTGAAGATGCCGATGCCCAGCAGGATGATCACCGCGATCGCGATGTACATCTGCGGCACACCCAGCACGGTGAGGCCCCAGGCCAGCCCGCCGAGGAAGATGGCGAAGCCGAGCAGGTAGAGGAAAAACGACATGGATCGCTCCGTCGCGGGAGCACAGGTCCCGCTCGGAGCTCGTCCGGCAAACGCTGTTCCAGCCGGCTGGGCGGCGGTGAACGAGCGCTACCGCCCTTCGGGCGCCGCGGGGGCGGAAAGGTGCACGTGCCGCAGCTGCCACGCGCCCGCTTCGCCGCTGCGGGTCCACACCATCGTGAACGGCTGGCGCGCTTCGGCGGGCGGGCGGTCGGCCGGCCCCACCGAGCCCACCCGTGTGCCGGTGACCACCGCCACGTCGCCGAAGCCGCTTTCGCTCAGGTCTTCGGCATGCAGGGCGATGCGCAGGTCGGAGCGGAAGAGCCGGTCGAACGCGGCCGCGTCGAGCCGGTGCCATGCGGTGCTGCCGGGCGAGAGCTCGTCGAAGCCGTCAGCAGGCACGTACTGCAGCACACCGCGATCTCGGGCGCTGATGCGGGAATAGAGATCGCGGGTGGCGTCGGTCGCGCTGCCCGCCGCCAGCGATGCGGCGCTCGCGGCGGCGAGTGCCAGGCCCAAGAGGCCGGCCGCCAGGGGTCGAGGCGATGTCGAAGTCGTCGTCATGAAGAACCTCCGTCGAGCGGGGGATGCAGAAGAGGACCTCACTCTAGAATTTCAAACGTGCGTTGATAAGCCGATGCGCAATGCATCACTTTCAAATGAAGATTGAAAATGTGGCGACGCTACGCGGCGTCGCTCCACAGCGCCTGCATCGCCGCGTCGAAGCGTGCGGCGATCCGGTCCTGCTCGGCATGCCGGCGGTGGCGGACCACGGCACGCCCGGCCACGTAGACATCGGCGATCGCGTCGCAGGGGCTGGAGAACACCAGCGCATCGAGCACGTGGCGCGGCGGCAGGCCGCACAGCGCGGGGTCGGCGGCGTCGAGCACCAGCAGATCGGCCCGTGCGCCCGGCACGAGGCCCCAGCGCGGAAAGCCCGCGGCGTGGGCGCCGCCCGCGCGCACGGCCTCGAACAGGCGTGCGGCGGTGGAAGGCTCGCCGCGATCGGGCGCGGCCGAGACATTGCGCGCGCGGCGCAGCAGGCGCTGGCCATAGTCGAGCCAGCGCAGCTCCTCGGGCCATGCGCGGGTCACGTGGCTGTCGGAGCCGAGCGCCAGCGGCACGCCCGCTGCCAGCCACCCGGGCACGTTGGTCAGCCCGTCGCCAAGGTTGGCCTCGGTGCTGGGGCAGATCACCATGCCGGCGCCGCTGCGGCCCACCGCCTCGATCTCGCCGGGCAGCGCATGCGTGGCATGCACCAGCTGCCAGCGCGCATCGGGCTGCAGCTCGCGGCACAGCCACTCGATCGGGCGGGCGCCGGTGGCGGCGAGGCAGTCGTCGACCTCCTGCACCTGCTCGGCCACGTGGATGTGGATCGGGCCGTCGTCCATGCGCTCGGCCAGGCGCTGCAGTTCGCGGATGCCGTCGGCCGAGGCCGCGCGCAGCGAATGCACGGCGATGCCGGCGTTGAGCAGTGGCCGGCCGCTGCGCTGCAACGCCTCGCGCGCGGCCCACACGCCGGCAGGCGTGGTCGCGAAGCGGCGCTGGTCGTCGCGCAGGCCGCTGGCCGCGAAGCCGGCGCGCTGGTACAGCACCGGCAGCATGGTCAGCCCGAGGCCGGCTTCGGCGGCGGCATCGGCCAGCGCCCATGACAGCGCCAGCGGGTCGGGGTAGGGCCGGCCGTCGGGCTGGTGCTGCAGGTAGTGGAACTCGCAGACCTGCGTGTAGCCGCCGCGCAGTAGCTCCACGTAGAGCTGAGCGGCAATGGCCTGCAGCTGGTCGGGCGTGACCCGCAGCGCCACGCGGTACATGCGGTCGCGCCACGACCAGAAGTCGTCGGCCTCGGCCTCGCGCCGCTCCGACAGGCCGGCGAAGGCGCGCTGGAACGCATGGCTGTGCGCATCGACGAGGCCGGGCAGCGCCGGGCCGCGCAGCACGGTCGCCCCCTCGGGCGGCGTGGGGAGGCCGACGCCGATCTCCGACCAGCAGCCGTCGTGGCCCACCTGCAGGAGCACACCGGCCTGCCACTGCCCGTCGACCCAGGCCTGCGGTGCCCACAGCCTCATCGCTGCGGCCGCCATGCCAGCATCACCGAAGCCAGCTTGCGCAGCAGCGGCTGCAGCCGCGCCGCGCCGTCTTCATCGAAGGCGAAGCTCGCGCCTTCGCCGCGCCGCTCGTCCATGTAGAGGCACTGGCATTTCTCGAGCTGCACCGCATGCACCCGCTCCTCGGGGCGGCCGTAGTGGCGGGTGATATAGCCGCCCTTGAAGCGGCCGTCGACCACCTGGGTGTAGTCGGTCTGTGCCTCCAGCACGTGCTGCAGCGATTCGCGCAGCGAGGGCGCGCAGCTGTGGCCGTCGGCGGTGCCGAGGTTGAGGTCGGGCAGCTTGCCTTCGAACAGCCACGGCAGCTCGCTCTGGATGCTGTGGCCGTCGAACAGCACCACATGGCCGTAGCGCTCGCGCAGCCGGTCGAGCTCGGCGCGCAGCGCGTCGTGGTAGGGCTGCCAGTAGGCAGTGCGCCGGCGCGCGACCTCGGCGGCCGAGGGCGCCTGGCCCTCGCGGTACAGCGGCTCGCCGGTGAAGAAGCGCGTCGGGCACAGCTCGGTGTTCGACGCGCCGGGGTACATCGGCGTGTCGTCGGGCGGGCGGTTCAGGTCGATCACGTAGCGGCTGAAGCGCGGCACGATCAGGCTGGCGCCCAGTTCGCGCGCAAAGCCGTAGAGGCGGTCGAGGTGCCAGTCGGTGTCTTCGCTGGCGAGCGCGCGCGGCACGTAGGCGTCGCGCAGCTCGGCCGGGATCTCGTGGCCGACGTGCGGCAGGCTGACCAGCAGCGGCGCGCTGCCGGCATGCAGGGTGTAGAAGCGGTTCATGGTGTTCCTTCGGCGGGGCGGACCACGCCGCCCTGGACCACACGACGGCAAGCGTTGCGCCCGAACCAGTAGGCCAGCTCGCGCGGATGCTCCACATCCCACAGCGCGAAGTCGGCGCGCAGGCCCGGCGCGAGCCGGCCGCGGTCGGCCAGGCCGAGGGCCCTGGCCGCATGCACCGTGACGCCGCGCAAGGCCTCTTCCGGTGTCAGCCGGAACAGCGTGCAGCCCATGTGGAGCATCAGCTGCAGCGAGAGTGCCGGCGAGCTGCCCGGGTTGTGGTCGGTGGCCAGCGCGATCGGCACGCCGCGCGCGCGCAGCGCCGCCACCGGCGGCAGGGTGGTGTCGCGCAGGAAATAGTAGGCACCCGGCAGCAGCACCGCCACCGTGCCGGCTGCGGCCATCGCGGCGATGCCGTCGTCGCCCAGGTGCTCGAGGTGATCGCACGAGAGGGCGCCGAATTCTGCGGCCAGCGCCGCGCCGCGCTGGTCGCTCAGCTGCTCGGCATGCAGCTTGACCGGCAGGCCCAGCGCCCGCGCCGCCTCGAAGACGCGGCGCGTCTGGGCCGGCGTGAAGCCGATGCGCTCGCAGAAGGCATCGACCGCGTCGACCAGGCCTTCGGCGTGCAGCGCCGGCAGCCAGCCGCACAGCGCGGTGATGTAGTCGTCGGCCCGGCCGTCGAACTCGGGCGGCAGCGCATGCGCGGCGAGGTAGGTGGTGCGCACCGACAGCGGCAGCTCCGCGCCGAGCCGGCGCGCCACGCGCAGGCAGCGCGCCTCGTGCTCGGCGGCGAGGCCGTAGCCGGATTTGATCTCGATCGTGGTGACGCCCTCGGCCATCAGCGCCAGCGCGCGGGCGCGGGCCGAGGCGAACAGTGCATCGTCGCCGGCGGCGCGCGTGGCGCTCACGGTGGAGCGGATGCCGCCGCCGGCACGGGCGATCTCCTCGTAGGTGGCGCCTTGCAGCCGCAGCTCGAACTCGGCCGCGCGCTGGCCGCCGTAGACCAGGTGCGTGTGGCAGTCGATCAGGCCGGGCGTGACGAGGGCGCCGTGCAGGTCGTGTTCTTCGTCGGCGCGCAGGCCCGCCGGCAGTGCCGAGTCGTCGCCGACCCACACCAGACGCTCGCTTTCGGCCAGCAGCGCGCCGCGCTCGATCCAGCCCCAGGGCGCCGGCCCATCCATCGTGGCCAGGCGCAGGTTGCGCCAGAGCGTGCGCCGGGTCATGACCGCACCACGATCCACCACGCGCGGCCGGCGCCGGGGGGCGGCGCTGCCCACTCGTCCTGCGGGTCGTCGGCCCACCCCAGGCTCATCGTCGATGGCGTGAACAACCCGCGCCAGCGGCCGGCGGGGCAGGGGCCTTCGGCCTCGAGCACCTGGACATCGAGGCCGGCGCGGTGCATCACGTTGAGGTCGCGCGTCGGGCCGCCGAGCAGCCGGCAGGCGGGGGCCTCGGCGCCATCGAAACGCAGCATCGGGTCGCCGGGGCCGAGCCGGCAGGCCCGCCCGCCGAAGCGCAGCTCCACGCCATCGCCCTGCAGCACCGCGAAGTGCCGCACGATGCCGGGAAAGGCCGAGAACGGCCCGTCGGCCTCGATGTCGGCCACGCTGATGCGCAGCTGCCAATCGTCGGCCACTGGCCAGGCCAGCAGCTCGCGCGTGAAGCCGCCGCCGTTCTTCCAGCGCTGCGGCGCCACGTCGTGGGCGGCAACCATGTGCCTCACGGCTTGAACTGCCCCTCGATCTGGTAGCGCGAGCCGGGGTGCACCAGCCGCGCCAGCGTGACGGGCACGCCGCGGCTGACGGTGCGGCGCACCAGGATCAGGCAGGGATCGCGCTCGGCGATGCCCAGCAGCTTGGCTTCCTGTGCGGTGGGCGCGCTGGCCTCGATGGAATATTGAGCCTCCCACACCGGCGCCACCTCGAGCAGGTGCTGTGTGGGCGTGGTGGTGCTGAAGTCGACCGACAGGTAGTCGGGCGCGCAGGCCGGGTTCACGTAGCGGTCCTCGCACTGCAGCGGCACGCCGTTCTCGTAGTGGACGATCAGCGTATGAAAGACCTCGCCGCCGGTCTTCAGCCCCAGGCGCTGCGCGAGCGCGGCGGGGGCGCGCTCGCGGCGCTTCAGGTGCACCTTGGCTTCATGCGTATGGCCGCGCGCGCTGATCTCCTCGTTGAGGTCGCGGATCGTCAGCGTGGACGACACGCGGTTGAGCTGGGCGGCGAAGGTGCCCACGCCCTGCACCCGGTCGACCAGCCCTTCGGCCAGCAGCTCGCGCAGGGCGCGGTTGACCGTCATGCGGCTGACGCCGAATTGCGCGACCAGCTCGGCTTCCGACGGCATCAGCGCGCCCGGCGGCCAACGGCCACGGGAGAGCTCGTCCTTCAGGAACTGCTTGACCTGGGCGTAGGGGGCTGCGGCCGGTACCGGCTTTGCTGCAGTGCGGGAAGAGGCGGGGCGGGTGCGGGAAGAGGGCATGGTGCGCGATGCTACTTGCACGAGCTTGTATAGACAAGTAGAGTGAACGTGGTTTCGATGGTCACAAGAACGGAGACATCCTTTGTCCGCCTCACTCGCCTCCCACACGCAACATGCCGGCCCGCGGCCGGTGAGGGCCCCGCGCGGCACGCAGCTGCATTGCAAGAACTGGCTGATCGAAGCGGCCTACCGCATGATCCAGAACAACCTAGATCCCGAGGTGGCTGAAAACCCGGATGCGCTGGTTGTCTATGGTGGCATCGGCAAGGCCGCGCGCAATTGGGATTGTTTCGAGGCCATCCTGCAATCCCTGCGCCAGCTCAATGAGGATGAATCGCTGCTGATCCAGTCGGGCAAACCCGTGGGTGTGTTCAAGACGCACCCCGATGCGCCGCGCGTGCTGATCGCCAACTCCAACCTGGTGCCCAAGTGGTCCACCTGGGAGCATTTCCACGAACTCGACCGCCGGGGCCTGATGATGTATGGCCAGATGACGGCCGGCTCCTGGATCTACATCGGCAGCCAGGGCATCGTGCAGGGCACCTACGAAACCTTCGTCGAAGCGGCGAAGCAGCATTACGGCGGCGACTGGACGGGCAAGTGGATCCTCACCGCGGGCCTGGGCGGCATGGGTGGCGCGCAGCCGCTGGCCGCCACGCTGGCCGGCGCCTGCTCGCTGACCATCGAATGCCAGCAGACCCGCATCGACTTCCGGCTGCGCACGCGCTATGTCGATGAGCAGGCCCAAGACCTCGATGACGCGCTGGCCCGCATCGCGCACTACACCGCGCGCGGCGAGGCCAAGTCCATCGCGCTGCTGGGCAATGCGGCAGATATCGTGCCCGAGCTGGCCAAGCGCGCCGCGGCCGGTGGGCCGCGCCCCCACCTGGTGACCGACCAGACCTCCGCGCACGACCTCGTGCACGGCTACCTGCCCCAGGGCTGGACGGTCGAGCGCTGGCAGGCCGCGCAAAAGGATACGGGCGAGCATGTCGCGCTGCAGGCCGATGCCGGCCGCTCCTGCGCGGCGCACGTGCGTGCGATGCTGCAGTTCCACCAGATGGGCGTGCCGGTCATCGACTACGGCAACAACCTGCGCCAGGTCGCGCAGGACAACGGCGTGGCCAACGCCTTCGACTACCCGGGCTTCGTGCCGGCCTGCATCCGCCCGCTGTTCTGCCGCGGCAAGGGGCCGTTCCGCTGGGTGGCCTTGTCAGGTGATCCGGAAGACATCCTCAAGACCGACCGCAAGATGAAGGAGCTGTTCCCGGACGACACGCACCTGCATCGTTGGCTCGACATGGCCGAGGAGCGCATCGCCTTCCAGGGCCTGCCGGCGCGCATCTGCTGGATCGGCCTGGGCGAGCGGCACCGTGCGGGCCTGGCCTTCAACGAGATGGTGAAGTCGGGCGAGCTGAAGGCCCCGGTCGTGATCGGCCGCGACCACCTCGATTCCGGCTCGGTGGCCTCGCCCAACCGCGAGACCGAAGGCATGCGCGACGGCTCCGATGCCGTCTCCGACTGGCCGCTGCTCAATGCGCTGCTCAACACCGCCGGCGGCGCCACCTGGGTCTCGCTGCACCATGGCGGCGGCGTCGGCATGGGCTATTCGCAGCATGCGGGCGTGGTGATCGTCTGCGACGGCACCGACGCGGCGGCAAAGCGCATCGAGCGCGTGCTGTGGAACGACCCGGGCACCGGCGTGATGCGCCATGCCGATGCCGGCTATCCCGAAGCCATTGCCTGTGCGCAGGAACAAGGCCTCAACCTCCCCATGCTGAACAAGAAGGCCTGAAGACCCCATGACGATCGAACTGACCCCCGGCGCGCTGACGTTGGAGCAACTGCAGGCCCTCCACGCCGAGAAGCAGCGGCTCACGTTGGCCGCTTCCGCGCGCGAGGCCATCGCGGCCAGCGCCGCTGTCGTGCAGAAGGCGGCCCACGGCCAGGCGCCGGTGTACGGCGTGAACACCGGCTTCGGCAAGCTCGCCAACCAGCGCATCGCCGAAGCCGAGCTCGACCTGCTGCAGCTCAACCTGATCCGCTCGCATTCGGTGGGCATCGGCGAGCCGCTGGAGCCGGCGGTGGTGCGGCTGATGCTGGCGCTCAAGGCCGCCAGCCTGGCGCGCGGCTTCTCGGGCGTGCGGCAGGAGGTGGTGGATACCTTGCTGGCCGTGCACAACGCGGGCCTTGTGCCCTATGTGCCGAGCCAGGGCTCGGTGGGCGCCTCGGGCGACCTGGCGCCGCTGGCCCACATGACGCTCGCGCTGCTCGGCGAAGGCGAGATGCTGGTCGACGGCGAGCGCGTGCCGGCGCTGCACGTGCTGCGCGAGGCCGGCATCCCACCGCTGAAGCTGGCCGCCAAGGAAGGCCTCGCGCTGATCAACGGCACGCAGACTTCCACTGCGCTGGCGCTGCATGCCTTCTTCCGCTTCGAGCCGGTGCTCGAGGCGGCGCTGGTGATAGGCGCGCTCACCGTCGACGCCGCCCGCGGCAGCGACGGGCCCTTCGACCCGCGCATCCACATGCTGCGCGGCCAGCCCGGGCAGATCGACGTGGCCAAGATCTACCGGGCGCTGCTGCAGGGCAGCGAGATCCGCCGCTCGCACCTCGATGGCGACGACCGGGTGCAGGACCCGTACTGCCTGCGCTGCCAGCCCCAGGTGGTGGGCGCCTGCCTGGACAACCTGCGCCACGCGGCCAAGGTGCTGCTGATCGAGGCCAATGCCGTCACCGACAACCCGCTGGTGTTCGCGGAGGACGGCATGCTGGTCTCGGGCGGTAATTTCCATGCCGAGCCGGTGGCGCTGGCCGCCGACGGCATGGCGATCGCGATCGCCGAGGTCGGCGCGATCGCCGAGCGCCGCATCGCGATGCTGATCGATGCCGGCGTGTCGCGCCTGCCGCCCTTCCTGGCGCAGGACGCGGGCCTGAATTCCGGCTTCATGATCGCCCACGTGACCGCGGCCTCGCTGGCCTCGGA
>Ga0207706_10005483_pt1 | contig 11830 bp, 11 predicted proteins | sample KBSC53metaG_FD_184318 | JGI IMG/M metagenome (GOLD analysis project Ga0207706, IMG submission 184318) | Corn rhizosphere microbial communities from Kellogg Biological Station, Michigan, USA - KBS C5-3 metaG (SPAdes) (version 2) | ecosystem: Host-associated > Plants > Roots > Rhizosphere > Soil ... | reverse complement strand
GAAGGTGGAGGAACAGTTAGGCTACAGCGGCGACGCCAGCCTCGTATACGCCGGCTATCCGTTCGATCCTTTTCGGCCCGACAAATCGGTACACTGAAGTGTCGCCGTCATAATCGGTATGAATCGCGCCGCCGTGAACGTCTGGGCTAGCAACACAGCCCTTGGTCGCCAGGGAGAGGAAGCGACCAAGGCTTGGGGGAGACGGGCCAGCTAACCCGCAGATCGATGATCCGACCGCACGATCAGTTAGTAAATGGTGCTGTAATCGTCGTAGTGAGATTGCGGTAGATTGGTCGTGGTGACCATCATGCCGTGGGGATCGAGGGAAACGGTGGATGGGGTTTTGCCAACGGTCGGTTCGACTGACCAGGCGGTGAATGCGACGAGGGCTACGATCGCGATGCCGAACAGGATACGCATGGGTATCTCCTTTTGGGGTTTTCGCCAGCGTCTAGCGCTCTTGAATTGACATTGACCCTAATTGCGTTCGTCTCGCTTGGCTGTGCCGTGCATCACAAAAAAACGCATTTGCGCGGTATTGGCGTAGTCGCGTTTGCGATTCGGTCGCGGAACCGTCGCTAACGTCATTGGCCTCCTCATCAATGTCGCTGGTCGTCTCCCTAACGACTGGCGTCCGGCATGACCTGCAGGAGCGGCCCGGGCCCAACTGAGATTTCGCCCGTGAATGGCCGATCGTGCGCGGCGATTAGCAACACGGACGCGGCCACACCGGTTGCAAAGAGACCGACCGTGATGGCAGAGGCGATCCGATTGTCGCAGTGGATCATGGCAATCGCGAATAACGCAGCAGCCGCCTGCACGAACAAGCAGAGCCACTTCACCAAATTGACTTGCGACTGACTAATGATGATGCGTTGCCGACGGGCATCGAAGGCAGTTTCGAGCGCAGTTACGATTTCACGCTGTGCAATTTTCTGGCCTTCGCTATTGGGGGTCAAAGCAAGTGTCAACTGGAGCGCCTCGGCAAGCAAGGTTGGCGTAAACCGCAAGGTGGCGGTGCCTCGAGCCATCATCGGCCATTCCTGAGTTACGGCTTGATCAATGTGGCGTCGGACGAGGGCGCGGAATTGCGATTGCGGTTCGCCCGGAAAAGTAGCGGCAAGGACCACGACGGCTCTGAGCGCGCTCGCCTCGCGATCGACCGCCGCGTTTGCCCGTTCGTTGTCGTTCCAGACCTGCGCAGCAGTGAACGCGACAAACAACCCGAAAATAATGCCCAATGGCGGCAGCATTCCGGGCGAAATTGCCTTGAATCCACGCGCTCGCTCGCCCTTCGCGAGGCCCGTGACGAGCCAACAGATTCCTGCAGCCAGCAAATACGTGAAGCCGAAAACGACCAGCGCCATCCAAACAATTGGCAAATTGTGCAGCCAGTCGCTCATGTTTAGGTTCCCTCTTGCCAATCGTTGAAAATTATTAGATTGGCCAATGCATCGCCCGATGATGTCTGGTTTGGCACAAAGCGGACAATGCAGCCGCGCCGACGCTTGTCGCTTCTGAAATCAAAGCGGACAAAAGCCGGCGACGTGCAGTCCGCTAATGACCTAAAGTGGACATCAGTGGCTGCGCTGCGTATATCACGGCTTAGTCTTCATCCGACCAGTCAGGGTTTTGCCAGAAACGCCAATGGCCGTCCTGCTCACGGCGCCAAGCGCCGCCCCGGACCTGCGTGGCGCCTTTGGAAATCAGATCGGCGAAGCTATCGACATCTTCGTCATCCAACATTGTCCGCAGCTCAGCTTCCGTGATGACCTGCTCGGTGCGCTGTAGTTTTTCGGTCATGCTGTTCATTCCTTTGCCAAATAGGTCAAGAAGTGACCCAGCCAGATAGCGGATTTTTTTAGCGTACTTGGGTCATGTCGAGTTGGCCCAAGGTCCAACGCTCGGGCAGGAACCGGGGAGAGCGATTTTGCGCCAGAGTTTCCACTATTGCCCCTGGCGGACATCATAAGTTGTCGATTTATGTCTGCTTTCGGGGAACAAAGCGGAAGACGCTTGGAAAGGGTCCAATGTCCGCTAATGACGCCGAGCTGACATTGTCAAACTGAATGGGCCGGATCAGAATTGAAATTCCGGAGGTGGGTTGAATGCTGCTGGGTCAAATAAAATGGGCACCGAAAGCGTGGACCTGATTGACGCGTGGCACGATCTCTATGTAATGCTGGGCACATCGTCAGCCGCGCTCATTGGCCTGCTTTTCATCGCTACATCGATTCATCTCGGCGAGGTCGTGAGCAATCCCGGGTTTCGCGTTCGCTCCTACAACCAAACGCTTTATCTTCTCACATTACTTGTGGAAGCAGTTCTTATTCTCGTTCCTCAGCCGGTACCGTTCCTCGGTGCTGAACTAATGGCCCTTAACCTGGCGGGACTATGGATTGCTCTCAGCACCTCTTACATTTTCATTTATAAACACCGGGACGACAGTCATCGCGGCGGCATGAAGATGTCCCGCGCGATTCCATTAAGTGTGTCATATCTCCTCGGAATAGCCGGTGGCATCGCCCTCATCCAGGACTCTCGCTGGGGGATGTACATCGTGACTGTTTCGTACACCACACTTCTCGTCACGGTCGTATTGGGTGCTTGGTCGACCATGTTGGGCATTGAGCAAAGGCAATTGGACGTAGAGCAAAGGCAAAAGGCAGGCAGCTGACCTGTAGCCGCCGGTACATGTCCGCTTGCAGGGGCAGAGCAGACATCACGCTTCGCTTATGCACCGTTGGATTTCTCTTCCGCCTGCGTCACAGCGGAAGGTTCGCGCCTACTGACTGCTTCGGCACCATTCTTGTCTCGTTCCCAGATGCGCCGAACGATAGTGTAGGTGATCAGCCCCACAATTGGGGGAACGATTAGTGTCACTAAGAACTGGCCCATGGCCGCGGCCTTTTAATTGCCGAACAGCGTAAACCTGTTTTGTGCGTTTCGCTACGTGGGTGTAGGTCGGACCGCTGCTGGGGCCTATCTGAAGTTCATCTAAAGCCCGGAAGGCCAGAAAATTTCGGCCAAGAACTATTACCGCCCGCGCAACTCAGCGGTAGCGAAAAAATACGTTCACGAGCTGTCACAACCATCACAGCACAGTTACGTTGTTTCCGCGACCGACTGGAGGTCGAGATAGCGCATACGTTTGGCTTCGCGCCGGCTGCGCGTGACCGCATCGAGTACAAACCCAATGGCGAAACTGAGTACGCCGAGTTGTACGATGCCGGTCGCAAGGATGGCGGTCGGCAGGCGCGGCACAAGTCCCGTCTCCAGATAAGTCCCGGCGAGGGGAAGAGCAAGTCCGAAAGCCACGAGCGTCAAACTCGTCCCAATCGCGCCAAAGAATGATAATGGCTTGAGTTCCTTGTAAAGCAGCAGCATGGTGCCGAAGATGCGCAAGCCATCACGATATGTGCGCAATTTGCTGTGTGAGCCGGCCGGCCGCGCGCCATAGCGTAGTGGAACTTCGGCGGCTGCGATCTTGAGGTCGAGCGCGTGCACAGACAGCTCGGTTTCAATCTCGAAGCCAGTTGAGGTCACTGGGAACGACTTGGCGAAACGCCGCGACAGCACACGATAGCCAGACAAAATGTCGGAAAATCCCGGCCCAAAAAGGTGTTGAATGACGAGATTAAAAAAGCGGTTGCCGGCTTGATGGCCCTGGCGGTAAGCACCCTCAGCGGCCGCGCGGGTGCCGACGACCATGTCGAGATTGCGTGTTATCAGGACATCGATCAGCTTCCCAGCGGCGTCCGTATTGTAAGTCGCGTCGCCGTCGGCGAGCACGTAAATGTCGGCGTCTACGTCTGCCAGCATTCGGCGTACGACATTTCCTTTACCCTGATAGGGTTCGGTGCGAACGATCGCACCCGCCTTTTCCGCGGTGGCGCTGGTATCATCGGTCGAGTTGTTGTCGTAGACGTAGATCTGTGCCGAAGGCAAAGCGCGCCGGAAATCGCGCACGACATCTGCAATGGCGGCAGCTTCATTATAGCACGGGAGCAGAACAGCAATCGAACGACCGCTGACCCACGAGGTCTGCGGGAACAACTCGCTGATCTCCTCGCGAACATGGTCAAGCTTGGGCAAGGCTTACATTCTCCCGTGGCGGAGTGACTTCGTGGCGGGCGCGATCGAGCGACATGCCAAAAAGCACGATCTGCGCAATCAGGCCGAGCGGAACACCCGAGACCTCAGCGAGCGGGCGCGCCAGTAGCGGTGCAATCGAGACAAAGGCCAACAGTGACAACTCGAAATCCCGGAAGCCGCACGCGAGGCTGTGGCGGGAATAAAACGCGATCGCCACGGCGAGGATCATCAGATCGTAGTCGAGGACATAGGGCGTGGCGATCAACGTGGCGACGGCGAGCCCTGCAGCTTTGAGGTCGAAGGCTGCCTCGCTGCGCCAAAGCCATATCAGGCCGGCGGCCACGCCGAGTGTGAGACCGCCTTGCGCGGCATAGGCCAGATCAACGCTGCCGCCCCACATGCGGACGGCCGAAAATACACTCTGGATTTTTTCCCAGCCGGTATCGCCTGCCTCGAGAACGATATGACGGGTCAATGTCGTGGAGACCGCAAAGGCAATCCACACCTTGGTGCCAAATAATGCGAGTGTTGCCACACACGTGGCGAGTACGGTTACTGCCGCAGCAGCAATGACAGTCCAGCGGGCAGTTGCGAGGAGCACCAACGGAATCAGCACGCCGAATTGCGGTTTGTACGCTAGCAGGCCGATCAACAATCCCGACGCGACGGGACGGCGATCAATTAGGAACAACGCACCGCCGAGCAACGCGGCGCTAATGAAACCATTCTGGCCGTGGCCGAGATTGACGAAGACCGCCGGGTAAGCGAGTGCGATCAAGGTCGTCATTGGATGCGGCACGATCGCCCTGATCACCACGATGTAAGCTGATAACGTTGTGGCCATCCACAGTGCCACCGCCCAACCGTAAGGAAAAAGTGCCAAGACGGCCGCCATCATCAGGAATTGCGGCGGATAATGCCAACCGAAGAACGGCACATCCTGCCCGAACGTGGCCTTTTCGACCGCATGCTCGCTGGGCCAGTCGTACGCGAGGTCCGGCTTGCCGACTAACGTCAGCGTGCCTGCGGCATAAACATTGGAGAAATCAGTACCGATTGGCTTGTTATTTCGGTCGACCATGCCGTGGGCCAAGCCGATCCAAAGAATTGCCGCGACTAGGTAAGCGGCCAACAAGAGCACCGAATAGCCGCGCAACCGTTCTGGAGTAAGCCACGCGCCAGTCCTGATTTCCTGCCAGACGGCCGCCATGGGACGCTCGCTCTGCTTATCTGCTGATTGGATTGAGGATGGCGATCATCACGACCGAGATCCCGATAGCAACCAAGAGCCATTCAATCGCCGTGGTCGGTGATCTGTCCTGCAGAAAAGCAATAACCCTCACAAAGGGGCATTCCTCTGTGCCGCGACCTCAGCGTGTAGATAGCCTACGGATTAAAAATTAATAAATTATACCATTGACGACCGCCACCCCGGTCGCCCAGGCGAAGATCGAACCAGTCTCCACATCTCGACTCCGCAAAAGGGGAATTTCTTAGAGATAGCCAGAGCCTTCGCGACAAGATGACCGAGCAACTGCGCAGCCGCGTTGGTGTGAGCCATGCGCCTGTTTTGCTTTCCCGCCAAACAGCCGCCATGTCCGGCTCGCAATAATTCGAACTGCGGCGGAGTTTAAAAGCCGCATATCTGATACTTCGTCAGCTAGCTCGCAGGGTTGGCCGGACGACTAGATATAATTTTAATTCGCGAGTCGTGCCTAAATCTTAATTCCTTGATTCTGTGTAATGCGCGCTGCCCGAAAACAAGGGAGCGCTCCGTGCTGCAGCCGTTTGTTTTTGAAAGACAAGTCAGTCGGCGCTGGCGTGACGCTTAAGCCTTTAGCAATCGCCCGATCGTACGGTACCTGAGGTTTTGCGGCACAATTCAGTGGAAGCGGCCCAAGCATGTCTGAATCCGCGTTACCACCATCTGCCCCTAATAGCCTTTCGCGGTCCGCGCGCTTCGAGCGCCGCGTTATAATCTGCCTAATCTGGTCGGTCGCCGTCATTTGCCTCTGGCTTTCGTTTGGGACAAGCAGTCCATCGACCGATGATGCGACGCGACTGGTGGAGATACGCGATTTCCTCGCTGGGCAAAGCTGGTTCGACCATACCCAGTATCGTCTAAATCCGCCTGAAGGCGTCGTGACCCATTGGTCAAGGCTGGTCGACCTACCAATCGCCCTTCTGATCAAAACCGCGGGAACAATGGTGCCGACTGCGCTCGCTGAGCGCATCGCCATGATGATCTGGCCGGCCGCGCTGCTCGCTGGTCTGTTAGTCGGAATTTCGCGGATTGCAGGCGCTCTCGCCGGCAATGGTGCGGCCTGTGTGGCTGTAGTCATGGCCGCACTGATGGCGCCGACACTGCAGCACTACCGATTTGGTTCCATACACCATCACAACATCCAAATCGTACTGATCGTCTGGTCGCTCGCCTTCTTCATTGATAACCCGCGGCGTCCAAATCATGGCGCGCTCGCCGGTTTGTTCTGCGCCCTTTCCGTCGCAATCGGCCAGGAAACGGCACCTGCACTTGCCGCACTGGGAACCATTGCTTCGTTGCGCTGGGCGTTCAACGGCAAGCCATACGCGGTAACGACCGTTGCTTTTGCCGGCTCACTCGCCACGGGAACCATTGTGCTTGCCGCTGCTACGATTTCACCTGCTGACTATTTCTCGGTGCATTGCGACACGATTTCGATCGCCCAAGTCGGTGTGCTTGCAGTTGGCGGATTAGGGTTAGCGGCTTTGGCCGCAATGCCCTGGCTTACCTCAGTGTCGCACCGCTTGGTCGCCTCGTTCGGCCTAGCAATATTGCTCGCCATATACACGCAATTCGTCGCTCCACATTGCCTAGGCGATCCGTATGCACAGCTTGATCCGAAGCTCGTCGATTTGTGGCTTTCCTCGGTTTCAGAAGCTCGCAACCTGTGGTCGATCGCACATGACCTGCCGCAACAAATCCCGGTCTATTTTGGCATCCCTTTGGCCGCCCTTTTGCTCGGAATTATTCGCTGTATGCGGGAGGAGAGCGATAGGCGTTGGAACTGGATAGCCGTGGCTGCCGTGCAATTGGCTTTTGTCCTCGTCTCATTTTGGCAATTACGAGGTGCCGGCGGCGCCAATGCAATTGCCGCCGCTTTGTTTCCGGCCGCCTTGCTGCGGGCAATCCCTGCGGCGGAAGGCCGCCCGACTTATTTCGGCATGACCCGTATCACTGCGCTGGTTATGCTAGTTTTCAATCCCGCTACGCTTTTGGCTCTTGGTACCGGTGCAACGCATGCATTCGCCGCCCCCACCCAGACGGCCCGACGCATTATCAGTAGCGGCGATGCGGGCACATGTCAGCGGGCAGACGACTATACACCGCTAGCTCGTCTGCCTCGCGGGCGCATTTTGGCTTTTATCGATTCTGGACCGTTCATCTTGATGCAATCCGAACACTCTGTTCTGGCAGCGCCTTATCACCGCAATCAAGCCGGTAATATTGCCATGCTTGACATGTTTCTCGGCAGCCCGGACGACGCTAGAATTCAAATGGAGCGTCACGGCATCGATTATGTGGCGTTCTGCCCCGGCGCTCCCGAGCGCTATCAATACGCCAGCTTGGCTCCGCGCAGTCTAGCGGCAGCGCTCGCCTCAAATGAACCCCTCAGATTTCTCGAGCGGTTGAGGCTCGTGGGCACGGACCTCGCCGTTTACCGTCTCGTGCACTGACTTGTGGTCCGCAACACTAGCGATTTTCGCACTGAGCTCAGGGCAGTGTATTTGCGGGGCTCCACTGATTGGTTCCGCCTTGCAGTGCATGAAGTGATGACAGGTTCTCGAAAAGCCTCGTCGCCAGTCGCTAGAATAACGATGACGTCTGCCCAATTCTTACGACGTGCTCAGTTCGCGGTCGGTTAGTGCTCGACGAGACCGCACGAAGCCAAGCGCATGCCGTCTCGACTCCAGGCAGTCGCTAAAAGCTCATAGCCAGAGCCCCTGGCGTTTTCGAAGTCAAAGCTCATTTGTTGTCAAAAAGAGGCGGCATTTCGAATGCTATTGATGGACGGTAGACAGCATCAACTTGCGCCAGAACGCGCCGACTATGTTTGAATAGTTGTCGGTCCACACCCTTTTGCTCGTGTCGGGCGCGGTCAGTGTCCAGCGATCAGACTTTGCGATCGAGCCAATATCCTCCGGCTGTTCCGCGGAGACAACGACTTCCGATGGGTACATCATTTGCCCAAGGTTTATGCCAAACAGGGGATCGTTCCACGCCCACGATTGCATTCCGTTCGCGGCCGCAATATTGACTACAACGCTTTTGAGTTCGAGATGGCGGTTAGAAATGTGCATCACAACGGCACCATGCGGCGCGAGCTTCGACTTGTAGATTGCCATTGCTTCGCGTGTCGCAAGATGCACCGGGATCGCATCCGATGAATAGGCATCAACAATGATCAGGTCGTAAAACCCTGCCTGTTCGGCGCTCATCGTCAATCGTGCATCGCCCAATGTGATCGGCAGGTCTGGCGCGCATTTGCTGACGAAACTGAATCGATTCGGATCACGCGCAATCTCTATCACGATTGGATCGATCTCGAAAAACCGCCAGGTTTCTTCTGGCGCGATGCGACAGGCGAGAGCTCCGGCACCGAGACCGATGACCGCAACGCGCAACGGGGCGGCTTTGCTGGCGCGTATCGCGTCGATCGCGGCTGCGATGGCCCCGCCGTCGTAATAGTAAGTTAACAACCGTGGTTGTCCGACCCAGGGTTTGCCATCGTCCGCGACAAGCTGCTGCGCGCCGTGGATCGTCGATCCGTGTTCGAGAATGCGGAAACGTTTATCGGCAGTTTCGTAAATGCGGTGGACACCGAAAAAACTGCGCATCGAATCGGTGTGACCTTCGCGAGTCTGGCTCAGATGTATGGTCGTCAGTGCCAACACCACAACCACGGCCGATTTGCGCGTATCGCGCATGATCAGGATGGAAAGCGCTGCGAGACCGAGCACCGAGATGTCGAGCTGCCTTGCCGTCACGTTTGGCAAGTTGGCCAGAACATAGCCGGACACGATTAGCGCAGCGGCGAGCCCCACGGTCGTCAGCCAAAACAATCTTTCGTTCTGGCGGTTCGACGTCTTAGGCCGGCAAAGCACGGCTAAGGTAATGAGGATCGGGTACTCAGCAATCCAGGAAAAAATGTAAGGCGCGAGTAAGCCAGCGAAGAGCCCGCCAAGCATCCCGCCAAACGATAAAGAGACGTAGAACGAGGTAAGGTCCGCCGGTGCCGGCCGGTTGCGCGCAAGTTCGCCATGGCAACTCATTGCTACGATAAAGAACGCCAACAGGTGTCCTGCCAGGCCGGGCAGCACCGGTACGCGGTTGCCTAGATAGAGCAATGCCGCGATCCAGGCCACGGCGAACGGCTGCAGAAGGAGCACGAGCTGATGCGAGAATGTCGGCTTTCGCTGAAAAACCAGGACCCACGTCAAGAGGTAGAGCGACAGAGGCATGACCCAGAACAACGGCGCTGAGGTAAGGTCGGCAGAAATATGGGCTGTGACGGCAACGAGCAGGCCGGATGGTACGGCGGCGAGGAGGACCCAGCGGCCGATCCTCAACCAACTCGGCTTGGCGACAGCCGTCTCCGTTAAATGTTCGGGAAGAGTCTCCGAACAAAGCATTCGCGCGGCACAGCCTGCGATCAAAAGGACTAGCACCACAAAGCCGCCGCTCCATAGCCACCCTTGCGTATGCAGCGAGAAGGCCGGCTCTAGCAACAGCGGGTAGGACAGCAGGGCCAGGAAACTTCCCACATTGGACGCGGCGTAAAGGAAATAGGGATCGTTGCTGTCACGATGGCCCGTGCGAACGAACCAGATTTGCAGTAACGGATTGTTCGCGGCGAGTGCGAAGAACGGCAAGCCAATCGAAATCGTGAAGAGGCCGAGCAGCCATAGGGCCGTTCCGGACGCCGGAGGGTTGCCCCAACCTTTTGCGACGGACAGCGGAAGCATCAAAGCCGCGCCGACCATGAGACTGAGATGTACGGCCACGGCCAGCCAACGCCTTTGCATCTGCGTAAGCAAATGTGCATAAGCATAACCAGCCAAAAGCATCGACTGAAAGAACACCATCGCGACTGACCAAACCGATGGCGAACCGCCGAGCTGGGGAAGGACCATCCGTGCGAACATCGGCTGCACGCCGAACAGCAGCAACGCGCTCAAAAGCACGGCCGTAGTAAAAAGCCACAGCACCAATGTTCCGCCACGCCCAATGGCGCTCAGATCCGTCGACAGTCGGCTCATTGTTGAATCCTAGGCGGGGCGAAGAAGCGGGCGAAAAGCGACTCGACGGCAGGTCGCACAATATAGATCGGCCCCTATCAGTGGCATCATAAACCGGACTAGTTAGCTAATCGTTTCCCGCTTCTTCAGTCGCTCCGCAGCCTTCCGCACGTCCTTGATAGATCAGCCCGGTTTGAGATTAACTTCAGTGGACATGGTGGATCCGATCGCGCCAGAGAAGCCGTCCCTTTGGCAACAAGAGTTTTTTCGTTGTGAACTCGATCACCATTGCCTAATGCGGACGGCTGTTTAGGGGCAGTCTACCTCAGATCGATGCCCACAATTGGCACAAAGCGGACATGCCAGTTCATCCGAGCATGGTCCGCTTTCGGGGTAGCAGCGGACATCGCGCGTATTGTCGCCATGTCTGCTAAATCAAAAGCAGACATCGACCACAGGATGTAGGCGATATCGCTGTTGCCAGTTCATCGACACAATTCCTGCCGTTGAACTGGATCATTCACAGTGAATTCAGGACAGAAGATTGCAGCTCTGACCAATGACGGCATTGCCGGTACGTTGAACTTTGTCGAAATCGAATAAACAATTTGAAAAAGACAAATGAAAAAGTGTATTCGCCGCTACTCCTGGGTTAACCGCGCTGCCTGAATGGTGTTTGGGTGTTGTGTGCACCAGTTTTGACGCGGTTTATCTTCATACCGTCATGCATGGTTGGAAGTTTTTTTGGAAATGAAACTCCACCTATCCGTCCCGTCCCACGCGCTGTTGTTGCTTGGAACGATCTTCATTGGGTGTAGCACCGGCGTGCTTTGGCCGATGAATGGCTTTTTGTTAAAATTTATCGTTGGATTTACAGAGACTCTGTTCGCCATTCTGATTATCGCAAGTGTGGTTTGGTGCGCGAGCACGTTCTATATTTTTGCATGTCGTCCATTTTTGAGATTATTTAAGTTTCAGAAAAAAATAACTTATGTGCGACCATCCGCTACGCACGATGAGGTGAAGTCAATAACCGCGGCAAGCACCCCACGAGGAGACGAAGTAACGGCCGGAAGATGGATCGGCGTCGCCATGCTCACAGGTGTCGCTGCTCTATGGTCACTCCTGTTGGGATGGACATTATCGACGGCCGAAAATTCGTTCATCGTGTTTTCGGGCTGGAGCGCTGTTGGATGCGCTGCCGCTGGGTTTGGATTGAGTGTGATTGCGGGGGCGTTCGATAGCGACGACGTGGGAACGCTCGGATTCCTGGTCTTAATGGCCGGCATAATCTTCACTATGCTCGTTCTTGCCGCGTTATTCGCGTCAATCGCTTGACTGTCCATTGCTGCAGATTAAGTGTTCCGACTTATTTGAATAAGCTCGCGAATGCGGCTTGGGGAAAAGAATGTTTGGGCGCGTCGCGTTGATCGTTACATTTACCCGGGTCCATAGA
>Ga0207706_10005482_pt1 | contig 11830 bp, 13 predicted proteins | sample KBSC53metaG_FD_184318 | JGI IMG/M metagenome (GOLD analysis project Ga0207706, IMG submission 184318) | Corn rhizosphere microbial communities from Kellogg Biological Station, Michigan, USA - KBS C5-3 metaG (SPAdes) (version 2) | ecosystem: Host-associated > Plants > Roots > Rhizosphere > Soil ... | reverse complement strand
GGACGAGCCTCAGTACGGCATGATCGAGCTCGAGGAAGAGGACGGCGCCTGGAAGGTCGGCCACCAGAGCTGGACGAATAAAAAGCCCTGACCCCGGCAAGAAGCCTGACGCTCTTCGGAAGCGCCGGCCCCGGCCCCGCTCAGGCGGGGCCGGGCTCCACACGATGCTCGCGAATCAGGCCGCCCGGCGAGTCACGACCTCAGCGGGTCTGTCCGCCCGGCTGGGCGACCGCCGGCATCGAGCAACGGTAGGCCACGCCGGCGCGGCCTTCGGCGTCGGAGACCAGGACCGTATTGGCGCCCTTCTCGCGGGCTTCCCGCTGGAGTTGGAGCTCGGCGTCGGTCTGATCGAAACGGCCGGGCACGGCCGTGAGATCCGCGACTTTCTCGCAGCTCGAAACGACCGAGGCGTCACGGGTCATGGCGATGTTCTCGAACCCCTTGTTCGAAGAAGCACAACCCGCGGCGGTTGCGAGCGCTGCGGCCGCCAGGATGGAGAGGGAAAACCGGGACATGGGAAACCTCCTTGGGATGGACACCAACGCCCATCGCCCCCGAGTGGCAGCAAGAGACAGGCCAAGGGACGATTCGGGGCCGCCGGTAAGATCGAAGTAGGGACTTGGTCGGGGCTTGCGCAGTCGCATGGACGGGACTAGGATTTTCTCGAGCCGCACTCCGGCTTTCACCCGCCTGATCCGACCCCTCTTCGGATCCACGGCGCGGGGAAAAGGGGGATGTCCCCGGAGATGGTTGGTTCGTCTTTGACCGTGGGAGACGCGGGGAGGGGACGCGGCATCCCGCCGTTGAGGACGACATGCCGACCAACCTGAAGAAACTGGTTCGAGCCCGGATGGAGAAAACCGGCGAGAGCCACGCCACGGCTCTCCGATATGTCCGCCGCAAGGCCGAGCCTCGGACACCGCCGCCGGCTCGCGACTCCGTTTTGAAGCGCCGCTATCGCTACCGCGGGACTCTTCGCCACGATCCCGCGATCGACGCGTACGTCGGGTCCGTGAGGGGCGAGCTCGGCGCGCTCGTCGCTCGCCTCGTCGCGCTCGTGCGCTCGAACGTGCCGGGCCACGACGAGCTCCGAGTCCACGGGGCGCCGCAGTTCTGCGTCCGGGGCGAACCGTTCTGCTACGTCGTGGGCTACGCAAAGCACGTCAACCTGGGGTTCTGTGACGGCGCGAGTCTTCCCGACCCCGAGGGGCTCCTCGAGGGCACCGGCAAGGCCATGCGCCACGTCAAGATTCGGCCCGGCGCGGAGTTTCCGGGCAAGACGCTGTCGCGGATGGTCCGGGACGCCGCGCGCCGCGCGCGTGCCCGCCAGGCCGCGGACGGCGATGCGATCCCCGAGAAGGTGCGCGATGCGCGCCGCTGAGATCTCGCCGCGTTCGCTGAAAGGGAAGGTCGCCCTCGTCGCCGGCGCCACGCGGGGCGCCGGGCGAGGGATCGCCTGCATGCTGGGAGAGGCCGGCGCGACCGTCTACTGCACGGGCCGCAGCACGCGCGCGCATCCGGCAACCGGTGTGTATGCGGGTCGGCCGGAGACGATCGAGGAAACGGCGGAGATGGTCACGGCGCGCGGCGGCCGTGGCGTCGCGATACGCGTCGATCACCTCGTCCCCGATCAAGTCGAAGCGCTCATAGCGCGGATTCGCCGCGAGGAGAAACGCCTCGACATCCTGGTCAACGACATCTCCGAAGGCGTCATGCACGACTTCCGGCCCTTCTGGAAGGTTTCACTCGAGAACGGTTTCCAGGCACTGCGGCAGGCCGTGCACACGCACCTGATCACGAGCCACTACGCGGCGCCGCTCATGATCGAGAAGCGTCGCGGCGTGATCGTCGAGATCACCGACGGCGACTTCCTCGGATACCACGGCACGATCTTCTACGACCTCGTCAAGACCACCGTGAACCGCCTGGCCTGGGCGATGGCGGGGGAGCTGCGCAAGCACGGCGTCGCCGCCGTCGCCGTCACGCCGGGCTACATGCGGACCGAAGGCGTGCTCGACCGACACGGCGTGACCGAGGCCAACTGGACGGAGGGTGTCCGGAAGGACCACCACTTCGCGCACTCCGAGACGCCGTTCTTCGTCGGCCGGGCGGTCGCGGCGCTGGCCGCGGACCCGCGTGTGCTCGAGAAGTCCGGCGGGCTCTTCGCCTCCTGGACGCTGTCGGACGAGTACGGCTTCACGGACGTGGACGGCCGCCGGCCGCACTGGGGTCGTGCGTTCGGCCATCTGTACGGGAAGGGCATGCCGGCGTCGAAAGAGATCCGTTACGAATGGGCCCTGGTTGGCAACGCTTTCGCAGGAAATCCGGCGACGTCCGGCACAGAGGAGCCCGGCATAGAAACATGAGGAGAGACACCATGAACGAGTGGAGCGCCGGTCGAAGCCGTATCGTCGAGATCACCTACGCCTTGCTGCGGTTCTTCGCGGGCGCTCTGCTCGCCTGTCACGGCGCGCAAAAACTTTTCGGCGCTCTCGGGGGCCAGGTCGCCGGAAACGGGATGATGAAGTTGGGAGGCGTCATCGAGTTCTTCGGCGGCCTCCTGATCGCCGTCGGTCTGCTCACGTCGTGGGCGGCGTTTCTCGCCTCGGGAATGATGGCCGTCGCCTACTTCATGGCGCACGCGCCCCAGGGCTTCTGGCCGATCATCAACAAGGGCGAGCTCGCCGTGGTCTACGCGTTCCTGTTCCTCTTCATCTCCGCGTACGGAGGCGGGCGATACAGCCTGGACGCGGCGTTTCGGAGATCCCGGACGACGGTGGTTCCGGCGCGCGCCTGACGCTGACGGCGCCCTTGGGGGCGCCCTGGGCATCACCGGATCCGGCGCAGGAAGTTGTTGTTCTGCGTGTAGCGCTCGGGCGTGCCGTCCGGGCCCATGACGAACACGATCTCCTCGCCGAGCTCTTTGTCCTTGCGGATGCGCCGGAAGCGGTGCTCGCCCGTCTTCTTGAGCTTCTCGAGGTCTTTCATGGGGCTCATCGTGGGCAGCTCGAGCATGGCGAGGCCGTCTTCCCACGGCAGGATGAGGACCTCTCCGGCCCAGGGCTGCGCGTCGTAGGTCCCGGCATAACGGGAGAGCGCGGGATCCGGCGCCTTCGCCTTCCCCGGTTCCTTGACCGCCGCGACCACGGCCGGGGCCACGATGTCGTAGAGGCGCATCGCCCACTCGGGCGAGTCCACGCTCTGGGCGTTCGCGAGGAAGACCGTGGCCACGCCGTCCTTCGGCCCGACCAGGACTGCGCTTCGGAATCCCGGGCAGCTTCCCCCGTGGCCGGGCAGAAAGACGTCGTCGTTTTTCCAGATGCGGAACCCGAGGCCCCAGAGCGTGTTGAAGTCGGGCTCGACCCAGTGGATGCGCTGCATCTCGGCGAGGGTCGTGGCCTTCAGCACGTCTTTGCCGCCGCGGGCGAGCAGGCGCAGCTGCCACGAGGCGAAGCGGGCCAGATCCTCGGCGTCCGAGGTGAAGCCGGCCGCCGCGTCCACGCCCTTCATCGTGAAGAAGGGAATCGGCGACCGCTTTCCGTCCCGGTCGAGCGACGAGTAACCGGTTGCGAACCGCTTGCCGCGCTCGGTCTCCGGGATGAAGGGCGTCGTGCTCGACAGCGACAGCGGCCCGAGGATGTTCTTCCGCACGTAATCCGCGTACGGCTCCCCCGACGCGGAGACCACGACCTCGCCCAGGAGCTCGAATCCCAGGTTCGAGTACTGGTGGTGCTTTTCGGGCGGGTAGAGCGCTTCGATGGTCCCGCCCGCCGCGATGATCTCTTCGCGTGTCGGCATCGCGAAATCGGGGGCCGACCAGTAGGGATACGCCGGCTCCTGCGGCAGCCCCGAGGCGTGCGTCAGGAGCCCCTCGATGGTGACGTCGCCTTCTCCCTGCGTCGTCTTCAATCGAAACCAGGGGAGGTGCTGTCCGACGCTGTCGTCCAGCCGCAGCTTGTCCTCGTCGCGGAGCTGAAGGATCGCGATGGACGTGAAGAGCTTCGAGATCGAGCAGATGCTGTAGAGCGTCTCCGCGTCCGCCGGGCGGCCGCTCGCGAGGTCGGCGGCCCCGAAACCGCCGCTCCACAGCGTCTCGTCCCGGTACACGACCGCGGCCGAGATGCCGGGGATGCGGGCGTACGCCCGCTGCGCCTCGAGCCAGCCCCGGGCGAGCTGCACGGCGGAGACGACGCGCGGGTCCTTCGCGACAGGCGTCGCGACAGGAGGCGGGTCGGCCGCGCGGAGAGTCGCCGCGCCCGCCGTCGCGAACAGGAGGCCCGCAATGAAACCTCGCATGGAGAGTGTGACTCTATAGGATGAGTCCCGATGGACACCGTCCCGCCCATGGCCGGCCGGACCGTTCTCGTCACGGGCGCAACGAGCGGCATCGGTCTCGAAACGGCACGACTCCTCGGGGCGATGGGGGCGAGAGTCGTCCTCGGCGTGCGCGACGCGGCGCGGGGGGCCGCGGTCGCGCGAACGATCGCCTCCGAAGGCGGCGAGGCCGAGGTCCTGCCCGTCGATCTGGCCTCGTTCGCCTCGGTGCGCGAGGCCGCGGCCCGTTTCGGAAGCTCCCACGACCGGCTCGACGTGCTCGTGAACAACGCCGGAATCGCGCTCTCGCGGCGAGAAGTCTCGAACGACGGGCACGAGCTGACCTGGCAGACCAACTTCCTCTCGCACTTTCTCCTCACGCGCCTGCTCCTGCCCTCCCTCCGCCGCGGGAAAAAGCCGCGGATCGTCAACGTCAGCTCCGAAGGCCATCGGACGGGCCGGATCGAATGGGACGATCTCGAGCTCGAACGCGGGTTCGGCGGATTCCGGGCGTATGCGAACTCCAAGCTCGGCCAGGTCCTCTTCACTCGCGAGCTCGCGCGCCGAGAGCCGTCTCTCTCGGTCAACGCCCTCCATCCGGGCGCCATCGCGACCAACATCTGGCGGCGGCAGTCGCGCCCCATCGTTTCCGTTTTCGAGGTCCTGACCCGTCTCTTCGGACACCTCCTGCCGCCCGAGAGGGGAGCGGAACCGGTGACGCGACTGGCGAGCGCTTCCGTGCTCGACGGCGTGAGCGGACGCTACTTTCGCCGGTTCCGCGAGGCCGCCCCATCATCCCGGGCGCTCGACGACGCGGCCGCCGCGCGATTATGGGATGTCGCGGCCGCGGCCACCGGTTCATGAGCACCGCCGCCGTTCCGCGTGCGGTCGCCGGCCGGACCGTCCTCGTGACGGGAGCGACGAGTGGCATCGGCCTGGAAGCCGCGCGCCAGCTCGCGCAGATGGGCGCGCGCGTCGTTCTGGGCGCGCGGAATCCGGCGCGCGCCTCCGCGGTGGCGCTCGAGATCACGCGCCGGGGCGGCGCGGCCGAAGTGCTCCCGATCGACCTGGCCTCGTTCGAGTCGACCCGCGAAGCCGCCGCCCGCTTCTCGGCCTCGCACGAGCGCCTCGACGTCCTGGTCAACAACGCGGGCACGGCGGTCGCCCGCCGGGAGGTCACAGCGGACGGACACGAGCGGACCTGGCAGACCAACTTCCTCGGCCAGTTCCTCCTGACGCGGCTCCTCATCCCGGCGCTCCGGCGGGCGCCGAAGCCCCGCGTCGTCAACGTGGGCTCGGACGCGCACCGGACGGGGAAGCTCGAATGGGACAATCTCGAGCTCGAGAAGGGCTACGGCGGCTACCGCGCCTACGCCAACACGAAGCTCGCCCTCGCGTTGTTCACGCGCGAGCTCGCGCGGCGCGAGCCCGGCATCGCCGTGAACGTCCTCCATCCGGGAGCGATCGCGACGAACATCTGGAAGCCGCTTCCGGCGCCGGCGCGCTGGCTCATCGCGGTGCTCCTGCGGTCCACGGAAAGCGGGGCCGCTCCCGTCATCCGCCTCGCCGCCGACCCCGATCTCGAGGGCGTGACGGGCCGCTACTTCAGCCGGTTCCGCGAAGCGAAGCTGGCCCGGGCGGCACAGGACGACACGGACGCCGCGAAGCTCTGGCGGATCGCCGAGAAGGCGACCGGGCTTTCGCCGTCATCCTGAGCGTCGCTCCGTCCTACGTCTTCGACATCTTTCGCATCGCCGCCCAGACGAAACCCGCCGCCGTCAGAGCGGCCAGCGCGATCTTCGTCACGTCGATCACCGGCCGAACCTCGACGCCCTCGGGCGAGGAGACGATCACGGCCACGCTGCGGGCGAGCGTTTTCCCGCCGCCGCCCCCTCCTCCGCCTCCGCCCCGACGGGCGAGTCCGCCGCGCGCTCCCAGGTCGCCGGTCCCCGAGCCCATGCCGAAACCCGCGACCGCGAGGACTTCGGCGGCGGGGATCAGGAGACGGTCCCCATGCGCGATGGGGGCGGCGTAGACGCTGGAAACGTCGGCGGCGTCGATGAGCCGCTCCATGACGCCGGCGGCGCGTCGGGCCGCGAGCGTCGAGTCGTCTTCCGGCGCCTCGGGATCGCTCACAGAAACTTGCGCAGGATCCGCAGGCGCGGGCGCGGCTTACGGAGGCGCGCGCGTCCGACGAAAAACGCCGTGGCGAGCCCGGCCGCGAGGAGCCCGAGTTGGATGCGGCGCGTCGGGTCGGTGATGCGCAGCAGACGCGTTCCGGATCCGTCCTCGACGCGCACGCCGGCCGGCCGGTTCCAGACGAGCCCGCCGCTCTCTCCGGGCAGCCGGAGCAGGAACGACCGTGTCATGGGCACGAGCATGCGTCCGAGGTGGGAGATCCGTTCTCCCTGGCGGATGGTGGTCGACGTCACGCGTCGAGACTATCGCGCTTTATGATCCCGGACCATGAAAAGAGTCGTGATCGTCTGCGCCTGTCTGCTCGCCGCCGCCGCCGCGGCCGTTTCGGTGCCCGGCCCCGTGCTCGTCGAGGCCGGCGAGTTCGTGAAGATCTACGACCCGAGCGTCGGCGAGAAGGAGAAGTGGTACATCAACGACCACTGCTTCATCCGCGGCGGAGACGGCACCTGGCATCTTTTCGGCATCACGCACGCCGAGCCATCGGATGCTCTCGACGAGGACGAGTTCGCGCACGCGACTTCGCCGGCCCTCCTCGAGCGCCCGTGGAAGAAGCAGCCGTTCGCCCTGACCGTCGCGCCGGAAGCCCCCTGGAAAGAGGAGCACCTCTGGGCGCCGCACGTGGTCGCGCACGGAGGCACCTACTACATGTTCTATTGCGCGGGCGACGCGGACCACACGAAGTACAAGATCCATCTCGCGACTTCGAAGGACCTGAAGACCTGGACGCGGCACCCCAACAACCCCATGGTCGTCGACGGGTTCGACGGCCGCGACCCGTTCGTGATGCGCATCGGCGACGAGTGGGTCATGTACTACACGGCGACGAGCGCGCCCGACGGCGGCAACCATGTCGTCAAGTACGCGACGAGCCCCGACCTCACGCGCTGGACGGTTCGCGGAACGGTGTTCACCGATCCGAGCACCGGCAAGTACGGCGGACCGACGGAATCGCCGTTCGTCGTGCGGCGCGGGACGAAGTCCTACCTCTTCATCGGTCCCCGCGACGGCGACAAGGACGTCTTCGACGGCACCGACGTCTTCGTGTCGGAGGATCCGTTCCGCTTCCGGGTCCAGGATCGCGTGGGGCACATCCCGGCCCATGCCCCGGAGGTCATCCAGGACTCCGCCGGCAAGTGGTGGATCAGCCGCTGCGGCGCCGAGCGGGGGGGCGTCTACCTCGCGCCTCTCACCTGGAAGGATGGGCTGCCTTAGGCCGGGCAAGACCCTTGCAGGGACCAGCCCGGATCTCTCCGTCTCCTGAGACCATCCCCACCGGAGCAAGAAGGAGCGACATCGATGGCAGGTACGTCCAAGCGCGCTGAGACCGGTATTCCGGGACTCGACCATGTCCTCTCGGGGGGTCTTCCGCGGGGTCGGATCTACCTGCTCAAGGGATCGGCCGGCGCCGGCAAGACGACGTTGAGCCTCCAGTTTCTGATGCACGGCGTCGCCGCGGGCGAGCGCGGCCTCTACGTCGCCCTCTCCGAGAACCGCGCCGAGCTCGACGAGGTGGCGAGCTCCCACGGCTGGGACCTCTCCGGCCTCGAGATCCAGGAGATGGGGGAAGGCGGAGACATCCGCGCCAAAGACGAGAACACCCTGTTTCTGCCGGCGGAGGTCGAGCTCGGCGAGACCACGCGCCGGATCCTCGACGGCGTCGAGCGCAGCGGCCCCGCGCGCGTCGTCATCGATTCTCTGTCGGAGATCCGCTATCTCGCGGGCAGCGAGGTCCGTTACCGGCGCGAGGTCATGGCCCTCAAGCAGGCCTTCATGGCCAAAGGATGCACGGCGCTGCTCGTGGATGTCCAGTCTGCGAGATCGCCCGACGGCCTGCTCGAGTCCCTCGCTCACGGTGTGATCCAGCTCGAGCAGCTCATTCCCAAGTACGGGCCCGAGCGGCGCCAGATGCTCGTCTCCAAGCTGCGCGGCGTGCGATACCAGGGCGGCTACCACGACATGCGCATCACGACGGGCGGTGTCGTCGTGTTCCCCCGCCTGATCCCCGAGGAGAAGGGCGGCCGCTTCCGAGGGGAGCTGCTCCCGAGCGGCGTGGCCGAGCTCGACGTGATCCTGGGAGGCGGGCTCGACCGCGGCACGACCAACCTGATGATGGGACCGGCGGGGACGGGCAAGTCCGCCCTGGCCGCGCAATACGCGGCCGCGGCCGCCGGGCGAGGAGAGAAAAGCCTCTATCTCATTTTCGAAGAAAGCCGCGAGACGCTCATGGCGCGCTCGCGCGCCCTCGGGATCCCCCTGTCCGAGCAGGTGGAGGCCGGCCGCATACAGCTGCTTCCGGTGAATCCGGTCGAAATCACGCCCGGCGAGTTCACGCAGATCGTGCGGCAGGCCGTCGAGGCGCACGATGCGCGGCTGGTCGTGATCGACAGCCTCAACGGCTACTTCAATGCGATGCCCGAGGAGAATCTCCTCGAGCTGCAGCTCCACGAGCTCTTTCGCTACCTGCGCGATCTCGGCGTGACCGTGATCCTGACGATGGCCCAGCACGGCCTTTTCGGAACGCTCATGCCCGGCCCCATCGACCTGAGCTACCTGGCCGATACGCTCATCCTGCTGCGCTACTTCGAAGCCGGCGGGAGGATTCGCAAGGCCGTCTCCGTGCCCAAGAAACGGGCGGGACGACATGAGTCCACGATTCGGGAGCTCGCGATGGACGGAGGAGGGCTGCGCCTGGGGCCTCCGCTGACCGCGTTCCGTGGCGTGTTGACCGGCGTGCCGCAGTTCACGGGCGAAGCCGAAGAGGAGCTGCTGACGGAGCGCCCGTGAAACGACTCGATAAAACGGAGCTGCGAGTCCTCGTCCTGACGCCCGTCGGGCGGGACGCGTCTCTCGTGGAGGAGACGCTGCACGAGGCCGAGATCGAGTGCCAGGTCTGCCCCGACCTCGTCGCCCTTCGGCTCGAAATGCAGGAAGGCGCCGGCGCCATCGTCGTCACCGAGGACCTCCTCCGCCCCGAGGCGGTCGCCGAGCTCGGCGAGCTGTTTGCGGGACAGCTCCCATGGTCGGACCTGCCGCTGCTGATTTTTTCGGGCGGCCGCGAGACGCAGAACAGTCCGCTGGAGGAGCTCAAGAAGTTCGCGTCCTACACGCTCATCGACCGGCCGACGCGCAAGAAGACGCTGATCTCGGCGGTGCAGACGGCGCTGCGGGCGCGGCGGCGCCAGTACGAGGTGCGGGACCTGCTCATGGAGCTCGAGAAGAGCGTCCGCTCGCGCGACCAGTTCCTCGCGATGCTCTCCCACGAGCTGCGCAACCCGCTCGCCGCGATCCTCACGGCGTCGCAGCTCATGGAGCGGCGCGATCCATCCGTGTTCGTGTCCGAACGAGGAATCGTCCAGCGCCAGACCCGCCTGCTTGCGCGGCTCGTCGACGATCTCCTCGACGTGTCCCGCGTGACGCTCGGAAAGATCGCGCTCGCGCCCGGCCCCGTCGACATGGCCGCCCTGCTCGAGCGCTGCGTCAAGTCGTGGACGCCTGCCGCCGGGGACCTCGGCGTGGCGCTGACGCTCGCGCCCGTGCCCGCGTCGTTCGTCGTCGACGGAGATCCGGTGCGCCTCGAGCAGATTGTGTCGAACCTGCTCTCGAACGCCGTGAAATACACGCCCCGAGGCGGGCATGTGGTCGTCTCCGTGGAAGTGGATGAGCAATCCGGGCGCATCCGCGTCGCCGACGACGGCGTCGGGATCGACCCGGAGGCTCTGCCGCGCATCTTCGAGCTCTTCACACAGGACGACCAGACGCTCGATCGCTCGCGAGGCGGGCTCGGCGTGGGTCTGACGCTGGTCCGCACCCTCGTCGCGCTGCACGGTGGCACGGTCACGGCGTCGAGCCCGGGACGGGACCGGGGCAGCGAATTCGTCGTGCAGCTCCCGCGGGTCTCCTCCCGAGGAGTGTCCGCGGCCGCGGCCGAAGATGCCCCGCTGCCCGAAGGCACACCGATGCTCATCCTCGTCATCGACGACAACGCCGACATTCGATCGGGGCTGGGCGAGCTGCTGCGGTTCTCGGGACACGAGGTTCTCGAAAGTGCCGACGGACAGCAGGGCATCGCGCTGGCGCTCGAGCGGAGGCCGCACGCAGTTCTCATCGATATCGGCCTTCCCGGCATCGACGGTTATGACGTGGCCCGCCGGCTGAGAGCGGCGCTCGGTCGTTCCGTGCGTCTCGTGGCGCTGACGGGATACGGCTCCGCCCAGGACCGTGAGCGGAGCTTCGAGGCCGGATTCGATGCGCACATCACGAAGCCGACGACGTTCGCCGTCCTCAGCCGCGTCCTGGCCCCTCCGGCGCGCTCATCCGCCGACCTCGGCGCGCCACCGGCGCGACGCGCGGCCGGTCTGAAGACCTGAACGATCCGTAGCCGTAGCGATGCGGGTGGCTCTCCTCCACAACCCCTCGGCGGGCGACGAGACGTCTTTCGAAGAAGTCCATCGGGCGCTCTCGAGCGAGGGGTACGTTCTCGCGAGCGAGATCGAGAAGGATTCCGATTTCGAGCGCGTGCGCGACGAGGCGGTGGAGTTCGTCGTCGTCGCGGGCGGGGATGGGACCGTCCGCCAGGCCGCCCGCGCGCTCGCGGGATCGAGAGTGCCTCTCGCGATTCTTCCCCTGGGCACGGCGAACAACATCGCGAAGAGCCTCGGGATCGAGGGCGAAGTCCGCGAAGTCGTGGCGGGGTGGAAGCACGCCCGGACCGTGCCGTTCGATCTCGGCATCGCGCGCGGCCAGTGGGGAGAGAGCCGGTTTCTCGAAAGTGTGGGAAGCGGCCTCGTGAGAGCGGGCATCGCGGCCGCCGAGGAGCATCCCGAGCACGGGACCGAGGACGCGCGCACGGAGCTGGCGCGGGCCATCGAGCGCTACGCCGATGCGCTCACCCGTCTTCAGCCGCGCCGGTGGACGGGGCTTCTGGACGATGAGCCGATCGACGACGATTACCTGCTCGTGGAGATTCTCAACGTGCCCTCGGTGGGCGCGAACCTCCCTCTCGCGGCCGAGGCGGATCCGTCCGACGGGTGGTTCGACGTCGTCACGGCGGGAGAGAGCGAGCGGCGCCGCATCGCCGAATACCTGGAGGCGCGCCGCGGCGGGAGCGAGGCGCCCCTGGAGCTTCCGACACGGCGCGCCCGCCGCGCGGAGATCACGGGCTGGGAGCGGATGCACGTCGACGACGAGCTCCGCCGGATCGAGGAGGCCGGGAAGGTGACGGTCGAGATCGAGCCGGGCGCGATCCGCGTGCTGGTGGCCTAGAAAGCTCGGGATCCCTCGGGCGTAAACGCCGGGCTGCGCCCGGCGTTGCCTACTG
>Ga0207706_10005481_pt1 | contig 11830 bp, 8 predicted proteins | sample KBSC53metaG_FD_184318 | JGI IMG/M metagenome (GOLD analysis project Ga0207706, IMG submission 184318) | Corn rhizosphere microbial communities from Kellogg Biological Station, Michigan, USA - KBS C5-3 metaG (SPAdes) (version 2) | ecosystem: Host-associated > Plants > Roots > Rhizosphere > Soil ... | reverse complement strand
AACTACGAATACCCGATCCGCGCCGGCGTCGCCGTCAACCCGACCATTGCGGGCTACGGCAAGCTCACCGCCGATCCGACGCCGATCGCCAAGATCGTCACCAACCGCAAGGCGGCCTCGACGCTGGTGGACAAGGTCGGGTTCGATAATTGATCGCACCAAGTCGCCAAGGCACTTCCGCCAACATGCCCTCTCCCTCCCCGGGAGAGGGCATAATGCTGCATGGTCTTCCGGCTTCTTCCCGATGTGAGCCGGCGTGAACCGAACCTCGCAGGCCGGCCGGATCGCGGCGGCAATAGCGGTCGGGACCGCCATCCTAGTTGCCGCCCCCGTTATCTCGATCATTGCGCTGGCGATGCAGCCTGCGCCGGACGTCTGGCAACCCTTAATCGAATACGTGCTGCCGCGGAGCCTTCTCGACACGGCGCTGCTGCTCGGGGGCGTCGGCGCCTTGTCGCTCGCGATCGGCACCGGCACCGCGTGGGCGATCTCGCTGCATGAATTTCGCGGCCGGGCGATACTGCTGTGGCTGGTGCCGCTGCCGCTCGCGATCCCCACCTATCTCGCTGCCTATGTCTATGTCGACCTGTTCGAGCCGCTGGGCCTAGTCCATCGCACGCTTGCGATCTGGTTTCCGCTGCAGGACGCGGTGCGCATGCTTCCCAGCCTGCGCTCGCTGCCCGGCGCGATCATCGTGATCGCGCTGGTGCTCTATCCTTACGTCTATCTGTCGGCGCGCACGATGTTCCAGTTCCAGAGCGCGGAGTTCACTGAGGCAGCGAAGACGCTCGGCGCCAGCCGCTGGACCAGCTTCTGGCGCATCTCGCTGCCGATGGCGCGGCCGGCGCTGGCGGTCGGGGTCGCGCTGGTATCGCTGGAGACGTTGAACGACATCGGCGCCAGCGAATATCTCGGCGTCCGCACGCTCACGGTGTCGGTGTTCACGACCTGGCTCAATCGCGGAAGCCTTGCCGGCGCGGCGCAGCTTTCCTGCTTCATGCTGGCGATCGTGGCTGGCCTGATTGCGATCGAACGGTACGGCCGCCGCAATGTCACGACGGAGTTTTCCGCCGAAAGCCCGCGGCTGACGCAGCGGACCCCGCTCACCGGCATGCTCGGCGGCTTCGCATTCGCGGCCTGCCTGCTGCCGGTTGCGCTTGGATTTCTGGTGCCGCTGCTGTATCTCGCGCATCAGAGTTTCAAGCGCGGACTGTTTGCGAATTTCGACATGGCGTTGTGGCGCGATGCCTTCAACTCCGTTGCGTTCGCAAGCATCGCCACGCTGACGGCGCTGCTGCTCGGCTTTGCGACCATCCTGGCCTGGCGCTGGCGGCCGACGACGCCGCGCTTCGTTGCGATGAACATCGCGCAGACCGGCTACACGCTGCCGGGACTGGTGCTGGCGCTCGGCCTGCTCGCGCCCCTGCTCGCCATCGATAATGGGCTGAACACGCTCGCCGGGTGGCTCGGACATCCGCTGCCGGGACTGATCCTGATCGGCTCGGGTGCTGCCGTGGTCATCGCCTATGTGATCCGGTTTCTGGCGGTGCCGACCGGCTTCATCAAGGCAGGCTTCGAGCGGATTCCGCGCGATTACGACGACAGCGCGCGTGCGGCCGGCGCCGGCCAGTCCAAGACGATGCGGCTGATCCATCTGCCGCTGCTGCGCCCCGCCATGCTGGGCGCGGTGATCGTGGTGTTCGTGGATTGCCTCAAGGAATTGCCGGCCACGCTGCTGCTGCGGCCGCTGAACGTCGATACGCTGGCGACCTCGATCTACCAGTACGCCAGCCGCGGCAGTTTCGAGGAAGGCGCGCTCGCGGCCTTGCTGATCGTCGCCGCCAGCATCGGCCCGGTGGCGTGGCTGACGCGGTTTTCGGACGTGCCGGCAGGGCCGGCGTAGGTTGAGAACAACAGAACTGGATTTTCGTCGTCCCGGCAGGGACCCATAACCCCGGTCATCTGTTGCTTGAAGAAGGTCTCTACCTTCAGCGCGCTATCGGGAGGCCGCGGCGTATGGGTCCCGGCGCCCGTGCGCAATTGCGCACCAGGCCGGGACGACGATAAACCGAGCGTCGCTCACGCGTTCCACAATCCACGCGTAAAGCGGCGGAAGCCCGGCGCGCCCGTGATCGCTTCGAATACGGGATCGCGTTTTTCTTCGGCAAAGGCGAAGCCGGCTTTTGCGTAGCAGCGTTCCGCCGGCTCGTTGCCAATGAGAAACGAGATCGATGCCTGCTTGAAGCCCGCGGCCCTGCCGGCTTCCAGGGCGTGATCGATCAGGGCCTGCACCAGCCCTCGCCCGCGATATTCTTTTAGCGTGGCGACATGCTCGATCAGCCAGTCGCCCTCGCCGCCCTGAACCCAGCAATTCGCGGTGTAGGCGCCGCGCCGGAAGATCGCCGCCACGTCCGAAGCACTCAGCCCGCTCTCGCCGGCCGCCCCCTCGATCGCCGCCCGCACGGCGGCACGCGTGCCGGACGCGGGCAAGGCGCACAGCGACGCCGCCGGCTTTCCCTCGACTTCGGCGATGATGAATTGCGAGACGTGCCACCACGAGGACTGTTGCGCCGTGGCAATGCGTTCGACAAAGGCAAGACATTGCGGCTCCGGCCAGCCGAGCGCGATGTCAAACCAGCCGCGCGGCAGCGGGCCGCGCTGCGACGCCAGGATGTTTTGGGCAATGAAGCTTGCGTCTTCGGGACGCGCGGGGCGGATGGTCTGAGACGACCGCCCCATCGACCGCGCCTTTAAGCGTTCTTCAGCGCGACGCGGAACTCGGCTTCGGTCTTCGACTTCACCTCGTCCAGCGTGACGCCGTCGGCGAGCTCGATCAGCGCCATGCCATCCTTGCCGTGCTTGTCGATGGTGAAGACGGCGAGATCCGTCACCACCATGTCGACGACGTTTTCGCCAGTCAGCGGCAGGTTGCACTTCTTCAGTAGTTTGGGGCCGTCCTTGGCGGAGTGCTCCATGACAACGACGACGCGCTTGACGCCGGCGACGAGGTCCATCGCGCCGCCCATGCCCTTCACCATCTTGCCGGGGATCATCCAGTTGGCGAGATCGCCGTTCTGCGCCACCTGCATCGCGCCGAGGATCGAGAGATCGATATGCCCGCCGCGTACCATGCCGAAGGAATCGGCCGAGGAGAAATAGCTGGTGTCAGGCAGTTCGCTCACCGTCTGCTTGCCGGCGTTGATGAGGTCGGCGTCCACCTCATCCTCATAGGGGAACGGGCCCATGCCGAGCATGCCGTTCTCGCTTTGCAGGCTGACGTCGATGCCGTCGGGGATGTAGTTCGAGACCAGCGTCGGAATGCCGATGCCGAGATTGACGTAATAGCCGTCGCGCAACTCTTTCGCGGCACGAGCGGCCATCTGTTCACGGGTCCAGGCCATTTCAGTTCTCCTGTGTCGCGCTTATGCCGCGGGCCGCGGGCGGGTGTTGCGGAACTCGATCCGCTTCTTGCCGGTGCCGACCTCGATGATGCGTTTGACGAAAATGCCGGGCGTATGGACGTGGTCCGGATTGAGTTCGCCGGCCGGAACCAGATGCTCGACCTCGGCCACCGTGACCTTCGCGGCGGTCGCCATCATCGGGTTAAAGTTGCGCGCGGTCTTGCGGTAGATCAGGTTACCGGCGGTGTCGCCCTTCCAGGCGTGGACGATGGCGAGATCGGCGAACAGCCCGCGCTCCATGATGTACTTCTCGCCGTCGAATTCCTTCACTTCCTTGCCTTCGGCGATCAGCGTGCCGACGCCGGTCTTGGTGTAGAAGGCCGGGATACCGGCGCCGCCGGCGCGGATGCGCTCGGCCAGCGTGCCCTGCGGATTGAACTCGAGTTCCAGCTCGCCCGCGAGGTATTGCTGCGCGAACAGCTTGTTCTCGCCGACATAGGACGAGATCATCTTCTTGATCTGCCGCGTTTCCAGCAGCCTGGAGAGGCCGATGCCGTCGACGCCCGCATTGTTGGAGACCACGGTCAGATTCTTGACGCCGGAATCGCGGATCGCGTCCGACAGGGTCTCGGCGATACCGCACAGACCGAAACCGCCCGACATGATCATCATGCCGTCCTTGAGGACGCCATCGAGTGCCGATTTGGCGTCGGGGTAAACCTTGTTCATGGAAACAGGACCTGATGGAGGGGAGCGGAAGGCCGCCATTATCGAGGATTATTAGGCGAATTCTTCGCGGTGCGTCAATGCGCTCAGCCGCCAATAACGCCCTTGAGACCGGCATACAGGGACCCGGCCGCGGCCCCCACGACACCCACCATGGGACCGGCCGCCGTCATCAGATCCTGAATGATGCGCGCGCGGCGGCGCATGTGTTCGGCGCCGACATGCCGACCGAGCAGGCCCGCGGCCTTGTAGGCGAGCGGGTTGGGCTTGCCGCCGCCCTGCGTCACCGTTTTCGGCAGCACATCGACAATCAGGAAGCCGAGGATGTTGCCGGTCACGAAAGCGAGCGCGATGCTGGCGGTATATTCGATCACCTCTCGCCATTCGACCCAGGGCCCGGGCACGATCGGAACATTGTCGTTGATGCCGGTCACGGCGAGCATGCATGTCACCGCGATCGCCGCCGTCAAGAACCCGACCGCGATGGCGCCGCGCCACCCGACTTTCAGATGCGCATAGATCAGGAAGCCGAACGGCAGCGGTATGACCACCGAGGCAAGCCGGAGATAGAGCGGGGTAATGTTCAATATGATGGTGATGAGGATGTGAGCGGCCACCAGCAGGACGACCGGGATCAGGACATACGCGAGCGAATGAACGCCGTAGTATCGCACCGGGGAACGAATCCGTTCGACGCGCGCATTGGTCTGATCGAGTTCACGCTGCAGGGCGTCGAGTTCGATAACGATTTTCTCGATCTCGATGATGACGGGGCGTACAACCCGCAAATCCCGCGAGCAATGTTTGCAGACGACCGCCTCATCCTTGATCGTTTCGGCGCAGAACGGACATTCCATCAGGCTGATCGATTTTTTCTGCGGCGCATGAGCGTCTCAAGTTCGCTTTTCGCCCGATCCAGTTCGAGGCGCAGCGTGTCGCGCTGGTGCGCCAGTTCGTTACGTTCCGCCAGCAGCGATTGGGGCACCGCGATCTCCCGCGAGCAGTAGCCGCACACCAGCGCCTCCGGTGGATTTTCCCTCGCGCAGTATGGACAGGCGGCGCTCAGGGGACGACCTTGAGGATGAAACTCGTGGTCCCGACACGCCCGTCGGTGTCCTTGATGTCGACCCGCACCATGTGCTCGCCGGCCGGCAGTTCGACCTCCGGCATATCAATCCCGCTCGGCCCGACGAAGGATCTGACCCGCGACGTGAGATCGACGTTCGGGGTCCGGAGATAGGTCATCTTGACCGAATCCGGATCGATCTTCGCCCCGCCATAGGGCTCGAATTTAAGCTGAAGCCGCATCGGAGACCGGAGCTGCCCGCTGCCGGTCAGGAGATCGACCTTGGGTCCCCGCGTGATTCCGCGCCGCTCGGTCGCGATCGCGCCTTTCGGCGGCGGCAGCGCGGCTTCCTCGGCCGTGATCAAAACCTGCGCCGCTTTCGCCGGCATCGGTCCTGCGGCGAGAATCGCAGCAATTCCCAGCAGAAGCCCCAAACGGATACGCACGATCGTTTTCCCCCCGCCCTTCAACATCATCTCGTGCCGCCGTCGCCTATGATGGTGTACGGCGCCCAGAACAGCGGATGCGCATAGGCGAATTCGGTCTTGCCGTCGGCGCCGGCATAGCCCGGGCCGTCCATGAGGGCCATCGTCGCCTGCCGCAGCGCTTCGCCACGAGTCAGCTTCGGATCCTGCGCCTGCCGCTTGAACAGGTCCGTCACCAATTCACGCGCAGACTGCGAGTGAACCGACCAGTTGGTCACCAGCAGCGCGCGGGTGCCGGCGTAGAAAAACGCGCGGCCGAGGCCTGAGGCGGCTTCGGCGCCGGCGCCTGCTCCGGCGCCGGTGTTGCACGCCGACAGCACGACCCAGTCGGCGTCGAGCTTCAGCCCAAGGATTTCCTCCATCGTGAGCAGGCCATCGCCGTCACCGCCGGTGACGGTCGGCGACGACAGCGCCAGCGCCGGCTGCGACAGGCCGTTCAGCTCGCCGGGCACGAGGCCATGGGTGGCGAACGCCAGCACCTTGAAACCCGAAAGATCCATCGTCTTGACCGCCTGCTCGCTTGCCCGCTTGCCCAGGTTGAGGACTTTCGACGGATCGGCCTGCAGCGCCAGCGCGATCGACTTCAGCTCGTCCGACGTATCCGGAAGCCGCGGCAACATCGCCAGTTCGGCGCTGTCGACGCCATCGAGTTTCGGGCTGTTGCGCCGCTTCAGGGGACCGCCGCGCGTCGTGTTGCCGGAGGCATCGGCGACCCTGACCTTGTCGGCGTTGTCAGCCTCGGCTTCCTGCTCCTTGCTGAAGTAAGGATCGCCGAACGCGATCAGTTCGCCGCGGTTGGGCTTGCCGGGCGGCAGTTGACGCAAGGTACGCAGCGCCGCGGCCGAAGGGACGGTCGTGACCGCGTGTGTGCGCGCCAGCCACGGCACATTCTTGTAGCTTGCAAACAGCGGATCGTCGTCGCTGCGAATCTCGGCCGGTGCCGTTGGCAACAGCGACAATGGCAACAGGCCGAGCCCGCCATTGGTCACCAGGACCAGGTTCCTGGCCGGCTTCCATCCGCTCTCGACCGGCTGCAGTAGCAGCGAGTAGAGTTCGTGCGCAAGCTTGAGATCGAACGGAGGAATGTCCGAGATCATCGCCGCCTGCGGCTCCAGCGCCTCGCGCAGCTTGCGAACCTTGCTCTCGATGTCGCCGCTGGAAGCCTTGATCGCGGCGAACGCGACCGGGCCATTCTTCGGGACCGCCCAGACGAAACTGCTGGTCTGCCCGAAATAGAACGACAGCATCGCCTCGCCGTCAGTCAATGTCGCCTTGATCTGCTCGACCGATGGCGGCTTTGGCGCGACCAGATCGGCGTAGGCCGGGAATCGCCGGCTGATTTCCTGCCGTGCCTTGAGCCGTTCGGCGCGCAGCGCATTGATCGAGGCGTTGATCGCCTGGACGCCCTTGTCGTCGCGCTCTCCCGACGGCAAAGACAACACGTTGTTCAGCGTGCCCAGTTGCGCGTTCACCTGCTTGCCGAGATCCTGTTCCTTGCGGACCAGGTCGGCCAGCGCCGGATCCTTGGCGGCTGCGCGCGCGCTCGACGCCGCCAGCGCCTGCTGCACCGAGCGGCCGCGGATGGCGTCGGCGAGGCTGAAAGTTTCAGCGCCGACATCGCCGGACGCGTTCTTCTCGCGTGCCAGCATGTTCAGATAAGCTTCCACAATGCCCTGCAGGCGCTGATTGCGTGCCGCTACTGATGTGCTGTCATCGTCATCGGCGTTCTCGCGCGAGGACGCCATCAGGATCGGGATCGCCGTCTTGAATTCGCGGATCGCTTCCTGATCGCGCCCCGCCCGCATCAGGCCGACCGCCAGCGTGCCGCGCGCCGAGGCGGCATCGAAATGATTCTCGCCGACCCGGGACACCTGCTTCTTCACCAGTTGTTCGGCCGCGGCGATGCCGGCCTCGATCTGCCCCGAGTTGTAGAGTGAGGTAATCCGCCCGCCATTGAGTTCGAAGGCCTGCCGCCGCGCCGGTTCCCAATTGGCGATAGCCTTGTCGATCTGCGCATAGATCGCGATCGCGTCCCTGCCCTTGCGCTGCAGGTTCAGGATACCGCCGAGCTGCGACAACTGCTGTACGTTCGAGAGCGAGTCCTCGCCGACGCCGACCGTCCGGCTGATCTCGAGGCTCACCCGGGCCAATTGCTCGGCTTCGGCGTAACGGCCCTGCTCGACGAGAATGTCGGCCAGTCCCCCGATGAAGCGTGGCGTGACGGGACTGTACTTGCCCTGATTTTTCAACTGCGACAGCAGCGCACGACGGGCGTCGACCTCGGCCTCCGCGAACCGTCCCTGCCGTGCCTTTACGCGAGCCTGGCTGAGTACGGTAAAGTCGACAGAGAGCACCAGGTTGGACTCGGAAGGCGGATACTCTGAACCTAACAGGCCTTTGATTGCGGCTCGCCGGCGCAGTTCGCCAAGTTTGAACGAGGCCTCGGCCTCGCGGAACTGGCCCCGCGTTTCGAAAAGCGTGGCGCGACCGAGCTCGATTTCGGCCTCCCAGCTCTGGCCGTAGACGTTATAAGCCGCCCGCTTGCCGGGAAGGCCGCTGGTCCGGGCTTCCTGAATTTGCGGCTCGCTGCGGCGAAGATAGGCCTCCGCCTGGGCGATATCGCCCATCTGGATCAGGATTCCCGCAATCGCACGATTGGCGCCGAACAGGTAGCCTTTGGCCCCCTGCTGGCTGGCAACTTCGCGAAGCTGACGCTGATACAGCTCAAAGGCCTTCTTTGGATCGCCGGCAGCGGAGTACTGCTGCGCGGCAAGCGCGATCAGCCTCCCCATCATGAGCGGGCTAACGGCGCCGCGGCCGACTTCGATGGCCTTGTTGGCATCGGCGAGGGAATCGGCGAGCCGGCCAAGCTGCGCCCGGGCGTTGCCGCGATCGAAATAGAATTGGGCGAGATCTTCGCGGGATTCCTTGCCGGTCGGGTTGGCAGCAGCCTCGGCCTTCAACTTCTCAATCGTCTTGAGATCGGGCTTCTCGCTGTCCAGGATCGCAGTGATATCGGTGATCGTTCGCGGGGGAGCGGCAAATCCGGCGGGCAGCGCGCTGCCGGTCGGAACTTTCGGCGCGGCCTCGGTTGGAATGGCGACGGCGACATTGGCCCGGCCATTGGCGGCGTTCAGCGCCGCCATTACACAGGCGCGGACTGTCGGCGTAGCCTGGGCACGGCACGCTTCGATGTTTCCCGCCCCGCCGGAGGCTCGCATGCAGGCCTGAACGATCGGCCTGCCGACCGTCATCCTGCAGTTTTCGCGGGCGGCCTCGAGGCTCAGCGCTTGCGCTGAGGGCGCAGTTACCGCAAGGATTGCCGCCGAAACAACGTATCTTGAGGTTGTGAGGAAGCTTGCGGACTTGGAACGGAGTAAAAGAGAAGAATTAACAGAGGGCATGGTGACCCCGCTTAAACATAGACAATCTGCAATAGGGAAATACTAGCAAGTTTCCGCCGGGGTGTCATGAAATACTCCGGTCAACATCCAGGACCTCTGGCGGCATCCGGGGGTAGGCTGGCGATCCGGTAGTCGGCAACCGGCATTGACTGTTATCTCACACAGGAACTCGCCCTGATGGCCTTGAAAGTGTCAAGAAAACCCTTCAAGTTGCGTGGGTTGGCACGGGCTTACCAATGCGCCGCCTGCCCTAATCAAGAGCATCAAATCTCAACCCGAGTTCGGTTTAGTCAGATCCGGATATGTCATTGACGATGGCCCAAGGAATGAAGCGCCTGGGGATGCCGGTAGCGGCATTGTTCGGCGTAGCTTTGATCGGCCTGATCGGCACGTCCTGGTTCCTCAACCGCGATGCGCTGCGGCAGGCGGTCGAGGCGCAAATCCGCGCCGTGACCGGGCTCGACCTGGTGGTCGCGGGCCACATCGACGTTTCGGTATTTCCCGGCAGCTACGTTTCCTTTCACGATGTCGGCCTGAAGGGCGGCGGCACCACCGACTCGGCGCTGCAGGTCGATGTGCTGACCGCGAATTTGCGGCTGCTGCCGCTGTTGCTGCGCCGCTTCGAAATCGCCGACGTCATGATGTTGCGGCCGCATATCCGCGTCGTCAGGGACAGCCAAGGCGACAGCAACTGGACGCCGTTCGTCGAAAGGATCGCGCGCACCATGAAGCCCGGCGCCGAAAACCAGATGTCGTTTTCGGAAATCAGGATTCAGGACGGCGTGCTCAAATATGAGGACGCCGCCAACCATGTCACCGAGCAGCTCGGCGATATCGATCTCTCGCTGGCGTGGCCGTCGATCTCGCGCTCGTTCGCGGCGACCGGACAGTTCGACTGGCGCGGCGAACGCGTCGACGGCTCGATCTCGGCCGGCGACTTCGTGGCGATGCTGTCGGGCGACCGCTCCGGCCTGAAGGCGCGGCTGGTCTCGGCGCCGCTGAAACTCGCCTTCGACGGCTCGGTCGCCAACCGCACCAGCCTGATGATGGAAGGCACCGTCACCGTCGACAGCCCCTCGCTGCGCAATGCGCTGCGCTGGGCGGGACAGCAACCGCCCGGCAGCGGCGGCTTCGGCCGTTTCGCGCTGAAGGCCCGCGCCAATGTCGTCGGCGCCTCGGTCGCATTGACGAACGTGAACGTCGAACTCGACGGCAACGTCGCCGAGGGCGTAATGACGGTTGCCAATAACGGCCGCCAGACGCTGCAGGCGACGCTCGCCGCCGGCAACCTCGATTTCACGCCCTATATCTCCACCGTGCGGTTGCTCGCCAGCGGCGCGCGTGACTGGAACCGGCAATTGTTCGACCTCTCCTCGCTCTCCGCCACCGACCTCGACATGCGCCTGTCGGCGGCGCAGGTGACGGTCGGCGCGACCAAACTCGGCCGCACCGCCATCGGCGCCAATCTGCGCGGCGGCGCGCTGGCGCTCTCGGTCGGCGAGGCGCAGGTGTATGGCGGCATCGCAAAAGGCTCGTTCGGGATTGCGCGTTCGGACGTGGTGGCCGACATCAAAGCGCAGCTCCAGTTCACCGACGTCGACCTGCAGGCCTGCGCCAGCGAATTGTTTGGCATCAGCAAGCTGTCCGGCCGCGGCAATCTCAACCTCTCGCTGGTGGCATCCGGCGCAAGCCCGTTCGGGCTCGCCTCGTCGCTCGACGGCAACGCGACGCTGACCGGGCATGACGGCGCTATCGCAGGCTTCAATGTCGAGCAATTGCTGAAGCGGCTGGAACGGCGGCCATTGTCCGGCGGCGGCAATTTCCGCTCGGGTTCGACGCCTTACGACAATCTCACGGTTTCGGTGAAGTTCAACGACGGCATCGCCACCGTGGAAGACGTCCGCGTCGATGGCCCGACGACGCGCCTGACGCTGACCGGGACCGCCTCGGTGCCGTCGCGCGAATACGACCTCAAGGGTGTCGCCAGCCTGACCTCGGCGTCGGGCGGCGACAAGGGCTTTGACCTGCCCTTCGTGGTGCAGGGCCCGTGGGACGACCCGCTGGTGTTTCCCGATCCGGAAAGCCTGATCCGCCGCTCGCCCGGCGCGGCGCAGTTGCTCGAATCGATCAAGGACAGCAAGGCCCGCGACGCCGTGCGTTCGGTGATCGAGCGGTTTACGGGCGGCAGGCAAGCGGCGCCGGAGGCGGTAGTGCCGGCGCCGGCGAATGCACCGACCGGCGCGAAGGCAAATTAGCTTTTGCTTGGAGCAACCGTAGCCTGGATGAGCAACCTGTCCGCCGTAGCTCGAGGAGCGTAGGCGGAAGCGATACCCGGGTCTTGGTCCCGCATATCGCGGAGCCTTTCATCGGTGCGCGTTTGCGCGACCCGTTGGCTTATGCAGGCTGCTTGCTGGGCATGGCGAACCTGGCTGGACGTGCTGGTGGCTCGACCCAGTCGCGAATGCCCCATTTCAGATTTCGGAACTGGTGAGGTTTGGAGCGGTCGGGTCCACTTCTAACTGGTCGCCCCTGCGCAAAGTGCTAGGTTGCGGGCGGTTGTTGACGGGTGTCCTTCGGAGATGCCATGCCGCGACGCCAATTTGCTCCCGGTCTCGCTACGGTGACAAAGCGATGACCACTCACGATCCCGGCCCTCCCCTGCAGGTGGCGAGACGGCTGCGATTTGATCGTTACATATTGGATTTCGATCGCGGCTGTCTCCTATTTGACGGGAGCGAGATTACCCTG
>Ga0207706_10005480_pt1 | contig 11831 bp, 4 predicted proteins | sample KBSC53metaG_FD_184318 | JGI IMG/M metagenome (GOLD analysis project Ga0207706, IMG submission 184318) | Corn rhizosphere microbial communities from Kellogg Biological Station, Michigan, USA - KBS C5-3 metaG (SPAdes) (version 2) | ecosystem: Host-associated > Plants > Roots > Rhizosphere > Soil ... | reverse complement strand
GGTTGTAATAAAATCATTTCCTTTTCCAATAGGTTGTTTATACTCTCCGTTAAATGAACCGGTTTGATAAGGCGTAGTAACGCTTGCCCATTGATTTCTGTAAACCATCTGCACCCGAATGTCTCCTGCGAAAAGCCCCGCCAGTGAAGGATTGCGCAACAACGGCGCTTCAAAGAATTGGGAGAAATGCGGATCCTGCGCTTCGATAGAAGATGCAATAAGGAGAAATAAAAATATGCATAGGCTGCGTTTCATTTTAAGGATATTGTGCTTATATAAAATTACAATTTTCATTTCACTGAATAAGTTGTTCAATAATTGTATTACTTAATATTTTGATACCGGCAACAGTTCTTCGTGGCATCGCCTGTTGCGTCGCAATCACTTGATCATTCTGAACATTTATCATCGTTGTGAGTTTCGTTATTCTATTCACTAATTGACCATTCACTATTCACATTGATCTATCTTATCAAAGTAACGTTGCCTTTATAAGTCAAAACAGTTCCGTTATCACACATAATATCCATCACATAAACATACACATCAGTTGGTTGATCTTGTCCATTATATTTTCCATCCCATCCATACGATTGATTATTTGCAGGAAAATTTGATCTCTCAAATACCATAACGCCCCAACGATTAAATATTCTAAGCGATTTTATCGTGAACAATCCTTTTCCCTGCGCAAAGAAATAATCATTCCTTGAATCATTGTTTGGTGAAAAAGTATTTGGTATAAAAACATTCGCATTATTACATAAAACGCTAAAAGTAATATTATCTGATGCAGCGCAGCCAAAACCTGTTACCGCTGTTGCTTTGTAGGTTATGTTTCCTCTTGGTTGCGCCAAAGGCGTTGCACAGTTTGAACAACTTAAACCAAATGACGGAAGCCATACCCAGTTTACAACATCCGGTGATGAAGTTGTTTTTATCTGGTAGGTCGAACCAACATTCAGTGTAACAAAACTGTCACTAATATTAAACGTTGGAATTGGCGCAACAAGAATCGCAATCTGTGCAGTATCGGCAAAACATTTTTTATTATCTGCACCGATAACAGTATAAGTAGTTACACCAACTGTTGGTGGAGACGCAACAGGGTTGCTGATATTAGCATTACTCAATCCCGTGGATGGTTGCCATGTGTATTGTTGAGCACCGGTAACATTTAATTGCACTGAACCACCCAAACACACAGTATCTCCCGGTGTTAAAACAGATAATTGTGTTGGTTGTATAACGTTTATGTTTATTGAATCAGAAGCTTTGCATCCGAATGCATCGGTTCCTGTTACAAAATAAGTAGTGCTTGAATCAGGACTTGCAACAGGTGAAGTACAATTGGTGCAACTTAATGAAGATGATCGTTGCCATACATAAGATGATGCCCCTGCAGGTTGCAAGGTGATTGATTGTTTCAAACATAAAACTGAATCTGCTCCTGCATCAACAGGAGGAAGCGCAAGAATATTTATAATTTTATTTGCTGTATCTGCACATCCTGTTGAAGCGGTTGATGTCACACTCACATTATATTTACCCGGCGAAGTATAAGTATAAGAAGTGTTTTGCAAATTTGATGTATCACCGTTATTAAAGTTCCATGACCATTGAAGAGAGCCAGTTACATTCGCTGTATCTTTTGCAACAAAATTTATTGTTGTGTTTACGCAAACAGAGTCGGGAAATGTTGATTGTATTTTCGGGGCTTTATTTATTTGAATCGAAACAGGTAATTCATAGTGTCCTGTGCAACCTGAATCAGTAGTAACATCAAGTGTTGTTGTGTAAGTGCCGGGAGTTTTATAATAATGAACGGGATTGCTTCCGGTTGTTTGTCTTCCATCACCAAAATTCCATGACCAGTTTGCTATTCCATCAAAGCTTAACACAGCAGACGAATCAATAAAAGCAGCCATCGAAGAATCACAACCGGTTTGTGTGTTCGCAACAAATTTTGGAATTACTCCTGTTATCTTGATTGTATCTTTTGAAACAAAAGGAACTCTGCAACCTGCGGCATCCTGCAGAATAAGTTTAGGTATGTATGCTCCCGGCGTTTTGTATTGATAGCTGACCTGGTTTGTTACAGTGGATTGAGTTGAGCCATCATTAAAGTCCCAGGTATATAAGATCGCATTTTTGGCCACCGCATTAAACGAAACTGTTTGAGGAAAGCAACCGGATTGCGGAGTGAAATTAAAAGTGCCGCTTGGACCTTTTAATGTTATCAATTGTTCTGCTGTATCAAAACAATTTCCATAACCGTGAACAACAAGGGTTAAAAAATATTGACCGGGAATTGTATAAGAGTGAAAAGGCGTATCAATCGTTGAAGTATTTCCATCACCAAAATTCCAGAAAGAGCTTGTATAATTTGATGATGCATTTCTTGTTTGAACAGGAAGAGGAGGACACGTTATACTTGTATCATAAATGGCAGTAAAGGATGCATGCGGATCGGATACAGTAACAATATTTGGTTTGATGATACTATCAGTGCAACCAAACCTGTCACGCACTTTTACACCAACCGTGTATATACCTTCATTTGCATAAGCGTGATTAGGTGATGCATCGGCTGAAGATGTTCCGTCACCAAAATTCCATAAATAAGTTAGTGATAATCCAACGGAAGAATTAATAAAGCTATCAAGAGCCGTGGTACACCGGAGAGAATCAAATACAGTAAAATCTGCGATGGGTTTTGTTATTAAAACTCCTGGTTTCGATAAAGTATCTTCACAACCATTTGTATCAAACACTGTTAACTTAACATTATAGCTTCCCGTTGTATCATATACGTGCGAAGATGAGCCTGCAGTGAGTGTATCGATTGTTCCGTCACCATAATCCCATATCCATTTTGTTAATGAATGAATGCCATCCGATAAAGAAGAATCTTTAAAAGTTATTGCACTGTCTTTACATGCTCCCGCAGAATTAGAGAACAACGCCGTAGGGCCGTAAATATTAATTGCTGTTGCATTCTTTGCAGTGTCTGTACATCCGTTGATGTCAGTTGTAATCAATATAGGATTGTAAACACCTGCGTTATCATAATTGTATAAAGCAATATTATCTGATGCACCGGATAAATTATTTCCATCACCAAAGTCCCAATAGAAATTTGTTACGTAAGATGTATCGTAATTTGTTGTCGTAAATTTCATCGTGTCCTCTTTACAAAAATTTGTATGCAGTGGTGCAACAGTGAACTGCGGATTTTCATCCAATGCAGCAATCACACGTGTTGTAGTGTCGGCGCATGTTCCGTTTGTAACAATTAGTGTTGCGTTATAAACTCCGTTTTTTGTATAGGTATGTGTTGGGTTTTGTTCAGTGCTCGTTGTTCCGTCAGCAAAATTCCAATTCCATGTTACTGGTCCTACAGATCTATCTTTAAAATTTCGCGACATTTTATTGTTACAACTAAAAGGAGCTGCAAATGCCGCAACCGGGGGATTGATATGAACGTAATTTGGAATGGTAATTGAATCTTTGCAGCCATTATCTTTTACGATCAGCGTAACAGAAAAATAACCGGTGTCACCATATTTGTGCGATGGATTTTTATTATTACTTATCGTTCCGTCACCAAAATGCCACTCCCAATAATTAACTCCTCCTGTTGATTGATCAACAAATTCAACTTCCTGGAATGCACAAGTGTTTAATGGCGCACCTGAAAATTTTGCCGTTGGTTTTGAACTTGTAATAACCGCAGAATTTAAAATCAAAGTATCACTGCAACCGCTGTTTGAAACAACAATAAGCGATACATCATAAGTACCGGTATTATTGTAAGTGTGCACAGGAGATCTGCTTGTTGAAGTAGTGCCATCACCAAAATTCCAGAAAAAAGATTTTATTGGTTCTGTAGAATCAATATTTGCATTAAACGGAACAGTTGCGGGAGCACATTCTCTAAAAGGAAGATTTACAAAACTTGTTATAACAGGTGGCGAAATTTTTACAAAAGCTTTTTGAGTTATTGAATCGCTGCATCCACCCGCGCCATTTGAAGCAATTAATGTAACATCAAATACACCCGTAGTTGTATAAGTATGTACAGGATTAATATCAGTAGAAGTTGTTCCGTCACCAAATCTCCAGAAATAAGTTGTTGCACCTGTTGATGTGTTTGCGAACTGCACAGTTAAGGGCGGATAACAAGATGTTCTTACAGAAGGAGAGCTAAATGAAACAACCGGCTTTGATACAATGGTGATAATTTTTTTTATACTGTCTATACAATCTTCAAAGTTTGTTTTGTAAGTAATTGTATAACTGCCGGCATTATTATAAGTATGTGTAGTTGTTAAGCCTGTTGCAGTAGTGCCATCCCCAAAATTCCATGAAGCGCTTACCGGCACAGGCGTTGAAGAATCCCGCATAATAATCGGTTGTCCTATGCATCCTGTAGGTGGCAAAATAAAATTTGGAAATTTAGTTCCGACAGCGACGGTTTTTATCGCTGTATCGCTACAACCATTTTTATTTGTTGTAATCAAAGTGATATTGTAATTACCGGGCGAGGTGTAAATATGAGAAGGATTTATTGTTGTTGATTTTGCACCATCACCAAAATCCCATGAGTAAGTTAATGTGGTTCCGCTTTTTGAAAGATTTGTGAAGTTAAATGTAGAAGGCGTATTGCAAATACTTGAATAGGTATAAGAGAAATCAGAAGTAACTTTATCTGCAACGGCAATAAATGAATTTTTGAAATTAGATTGTGTGCAACCAAAACTATTTGTAACGGTGAGCGTGACATTGAATGTATCTGTCAGTGAATATATGTGTACAGGATTTTGTTCCGTACTGCTTGTGCCGTCACCAAAATCCCAATGCCAGCTTTGTTCAGTACCGCTTACAGGATTGGTTTTGTCATTGAACTTAACGGCGAGCGGAACACAACCATTAGAAGGGCTTGCGCTAAAATCAACAATGGGCTTTGCATAAACGGTGATGAATGAAGTTTTAGTTATTGAATCAATATTTCCTGCTGCGTCTTTTATAACCAGCTTTGCAGAATAAGTGCCCGGAGTTATATAAATAGTGCTTGGATATTTTTGATCAGAAACAGTTCCGTTTCCCAAATCCCAACTCCATGAGTTTGGGTTGCCGGTTGAAATATCTTTGAACGAAACAACAAGTGGAGAACATCCGCTGGAATCTGATGCACTGAAATCTGCTTTCAATTGAGTGTAGCCGGTTACATTAAACAACACAAATAAAATTATAAGAGTGCTGCTTTTACAAATAAACTTTACATGTAACAATATTTTCATCAACAAATAAAAAATAAAACAACTGCACTTTCTTTTGAAAATTTTTTGTTTACCGGCAATATCTCTTCGATACGCTTTGCACATTTTATAAAAGCATAGGGTTGTTGATTGTTATGGAAGATGTTTCTGAAAATAATATGCTCCAAATTTTTTCTCTCTGTCTGCAATTCAAAATCCTGGTGTAAAATGTTGTGGTCATTTGGCAAATAATGCGCCGAAAAAAATTTTATCTGTATTTCTTTTCCACATGAGTCATTGTATCAATCTCTATTGCTTTTAAATGAACTTTTTTTTGTTATTCAATTTTTAGTACTCAGGTTGCTGCCATGAAAACCGAAAGTACAAGTGAGTGACACAACAACAGCTCCGCAAAGTTTCTACTGCTTGTCCACAAAAAATATTAAATAACTCGCTGTGCGATTAAAGAGTTGCATTTTCTTTTTTGATTTTTTTGGTCTTTAACCTTAGTAGAAAAATCGTTCATTGATTATTTCAACCTTATTACCTTATTAAAAAGAGTGCTTCCGGAAAATAACGTAATAAAGTTGAACTTAAAAACTAACTTTTTCTACTAAGGTTGTTGTTGCTATGACTATAAAAACTTTAATCGAACAACGGGTTTAAATAAGTGTTTTTCACCTGCTCAGTAAATCAATGTAATATTTCCTTTGAACGGAACAACAACACCATTGTTGCACATCACTTCTATGATATATACATAAACATCTGACGGCAATTTTTTTGAATTGAAAGTTCCGTCCCATCCTTCGCTTTCAACATCAGGAGTAAAGTTTGTTTTTTCAAAAACCATTTGTCCGAGCCGATTAAAAATGCGCATTGATTTTATGAGATACAATCCCTGCCCACGCGGATAAAAATAATCGTTCACATGATCACCATTTGGTGAAAATGTATTTGGAATAAAAATGACTTCACTGTTGCACAGCCCTCTGATGAGTATATTGTCTGAAACGCTGCATCCGTAGGCGGTTGATGCAATGCCTGTGTAGCGGACAATCTTATTTCCTTTTGCAACAGGCTGCGGACAATTGGTGCATGACAGATCTGTTGGAGGCGACCATTGCCAGCTTATTACATCAGGTGAGCTGCTGGTTTTTATAAGATAAGTTCCTCCTGCTGCTATCGTAACGTTTGTATCAAGAATATTGAATTGCGGATATGGAGCAACAGTTAAAGTTGTTGAAGCTGAATCAGTAAAACAATGTATGCTATCAGTTCCAACTACCGTGTATGTTATCTTGCCCGTTTGAGCCGGTGTTGCTATAGGATTTGGAATGTTCGGATCGTTTAAACCAACCGGCGGCTGCCAGCTATAAAGTTCAGCACCGGAAGCTGTTAACTGCACTGAGTTTCCAAGACAAACAGTATCGATGCCTGTTAATGAAAGTGTGAAAGGTTGTTTCACTTCTACAAAAACTGAATCTGATGCACTGCAGCCAAATGCATCCGTTCCTTTCACATAATATGTAGTAGTTGCCTGTGGTTTTGCAACCGGGTTTGCACATTGTAAACAACTTAGTGAAGGATTGGCCGCCCATGCATAAGAATTTGTCCCTGTTGCGTGCAATGGAATTGATTGACCTAAACAGATTATTGAATCTCTTCCTGCATCAATAACCGGTAATGGTAATACGCTTACACCTTTTTTTGAAGTGTCTGAACATCCGGGCTCTGTGCCTATTATAAGTGTTACGAGATAATCACCTGTGAATGCATAGGTGTGTGAAGGATTGGCGAGTGTTGATGTAGTGTTGTCACCAAAATTCCATGTGCGCCCAAGTGCCGATCCCAGCGAATTATCCGTGAATACAAGTGAATCAGAAAAACAATTAGTCGTATCGCTGACAGCAAATGAAGAAACAGGTTTCAACACTGTTGTCAATGCATTTAATTTGGTAAGAGTATCCGTGCATCCGAGTGAATCAATGACCTTTAATTTTATGTTGAAAGTTCCTGTGGTATTATAAACATGAGAAAACGGCGGCGATGAAGATGTAACAATCGTGCCATCACCATAATCCCATGTCCATTTTTTTATCGGATCATTTCCGTACACCGTAGATTGATCTGTAAATATCACAGGGTTTTTTATACACGTGGCAGCCGTGTTTGTAAAAGCTGCTGTCGGGCCATACACGGTAATATTAGTCTTTACTGAATCAAAGCATTCATGATCATCTTCAAAAATAAATGAAACAGGATATGTGCCTGAAGTGTTATAAACATGAGAAGTTGTGTTGAATAAACTACTTGTTCCGCTTGAGTCTCCATCACCATAATACCATGCAAATGAAATAAGGTTTACAGGATTGTAACCACTCGCAGATAATTTTATGGTATCATTTCTGCACAATAGAGAATTATAATTGATCTTTGGTTGTTCGTCAATGATAACTACTAATCCGGAATCCGTATAATTACATTCTTTTCCAAAGGAAACAAGTTTGAGTGGATATTGTCCTGTATCAGGATAAATATGATAAGGAGATTTATCAATAGATGTTGGACTTCCATCGCCAAAGTCCCAATAATAGCTGACAGGTCCAAGATATTTCGCTACGAAAGTTCGCGCATAGGGGCTATCACAATTGATGATTGAGCGAAGTCTTACATAAGGTGGTTTTACATAAAGATTTGTTGTTTGAAAAGAATCAACACATCCGTTGTTTATAGCCCGTAAAATAATCTTCATATATCCTGTATCATCGAAATAATGAAGAGGATTTTGTTTGGTGCTTGAGTCTCCATCACCAAAGGTCCACAACCATGACGTAACGGTTCCTGTTGATCTGTCGAAAAATTTAACAGGATCAGATGCGCAGGTGTACAACACAGGATAAGTAAAATTTGCAGTAGGTTTTGTTCCGGTGTGAATGAGCGAATCAACCAACAGTGTACTACCGCAACCCTTTGAATTTTTCACGGTAAGTGACACTGTGTATGTCCCTTGATTATTATAAGTATGAATAGGATTTTGTACGGTAGATGTTGAACCATCACCAAAATCCCATAACCATGAAACAATTGTTCCGGAACCACCAACGCTTTGATCGGTAAACGTATCAATCAATGGAATACAACCGGCGATCGTTGAAAGAAATTGTGCCCGCACTGTATCTACAGCTATGTAGTTCAGTTTTTGTTCAACATCCCAGTTAATTGCATTTTTCACGGTTAATGTTACAGTATAAACTCCCGGAGTAGTATATGTGACTAAAGGATTTTGAGCAGTGGATGTTTGACCGTTACCAAAATCCCATAACCAGCTTGTAGCGCCACCTGTAGAAAGATCTGTGAACTGAACGTTCAAAGGACTGCACCCGCCGGTAACCGATGCGGTGAAATTTGCGTTCACCTGGGCAAACACAGTAATGCATGTACACGAGAAGAGCAGCCACAACAATAATGTATGATAAAATTTCTTTCTCAATAGATTAAGTTCCTTGTTTAGATATTAGATTAACATGAAATGTTGCTTGTTTAAACTTTAAAACAGGAGGGACGTTAAAGTGAAATCAGATAATCATTTCAGGCACTTCATCAGTAATGACCAATCTTCCTGAAGTTTTGGTTTTTATTTCTTCCACACTAACTCCGGGCGCTCTTTCTTTCAACAAAAAACCATCAGGAGTAATTATCATCACAGCAAGATCTGTAACGATCATTTTTACACATTTCACACCGGTCAGGGGCAGTGTACATTCAGAAAGTAATTTACTTTCTCCTTTGGGGTTTGTATGTTGCATTGCTACAATAATATTTTTTGCGCTTGCCACAAGATCCATTGCTCCGCCCATTCCTTTTACCATTTTGCCCGGAATTTTCCAGTTAGCAATATCACCTGTATCGCTTACTTCCATTGCGCCAAGAACAGTGAGGTCAATTTTTCCGGCTCTTATCATTCCAAAGCTTTCCGCGCTATCAAAAAAAACACCGCCGGGTATTATTGTCACCGTTTCTTTTCCTGCATTAATAAGATCGGGATCTATTTCCTCTTCTGTCGGATATGGACCTGTACCAAGAATACCATTTTCACTTTGCAGTATCACCGTTATTCCTTCAGGAATAAAATTTGATACCAGCGTAGGTATTCCAATACCAAGGTTCACATACATGCCGTCTTTCAATTCTTTTGCAATACGTTTGGCAATTCCAAACTTGTCAAGGGCCATATGCAATTGTTTATGCGCTCAAAAATAACTGATATAACGGAAGCAAACACGAATTCTTGCACACATACTTTTAACGAATATTGCAAAAAAATATTTCCCTGATGTGTTGTGGAAATATTTCTGCAAAACAATTCTTTATTTTTTTGTTACGAGCTTCATCTCTTCGTGGCATCACCGCTTGTGTCACTCACTTCATCGTTCAGAACTTTATTAAGCAAGCTGCGAGCTACGAGCCATGAGCTACGAGTTAACAGCCCAAAGCCCGCAGCTCATAGCTCACGGCTCAAAGCTTTCCCTTAACCAAAAAAACTCTTTCCCTATTTTTGTCGCCAATCGATGAAATAAAAATGAGCATAGTAAATACAATAAAAGAAGCTGCGGCAAAAGCTATCAATGACGTTTTTAAACTGGAAATAAATTCTTCGGATATTACAGTTAACGCAACAAAACCGGAGTTTGAAGGTGATTATACCGTTGTATTATTTTCTTTAATAAAGCAAATAAAAAGATCACCGGAAGTTGCAGGTAAAGAATTAGGAGAATATCTTTTACAAAATAATACTCATCTCTTCAGTTCATACAACGTCATCAAAGGTTTTCTCAATCTTGTTATTGCAAATAAATATTGGATAGAGTTTTTAGAACAGAATTATAATAATACTTCTTTCGGTTTGAAAGAAAAGACCGGAAGAAAAGTAATGGTTGAATATTCTTCACCCAATGCAAATAAGCCGTTACATCTTGGTCATTTAAGAAATAATTTTCTTGGATGGAGCACTGCGGAAATTTTAAAAGCAAACGGAAACGAAATTGTAAAAACATGCATTGTAAATGATCGCGGCATTCACATTTGCAAAAGCATGATCGCATGGAAACTTTTTGCGAACAGCGCAACACCGCAAAGCACAGGAATAAAAGGTGATCATTTTGTTGGCGATTATTATGTGAAGTATAACGACGAATATAAAAAACAGGTTGATGATCTTATTGCAAAAGGAATAAGCAAAGATGAGGCAGAAAGAGAAGCGCCGATACTCAAACAGGCACAACAAATGCTTGTTGACTGGGAAGCCGGAAAGCCTGATGTGATTGAACTTTGGAAGAAAATGAACAGTTGGGTGTATGAAGGCTTTGATGAAACATACAAAAGAATAGGAAGTGATTTCGACAGGATTTATTATGAAAGCGACACTTATCTTCTCGGAAAAAATATGGTGGAGTATGGATTGCAGAAAGGTGTTTTTTATATGAAAGAAGATGGGAGTGTTTGGATTGATCTTACAGCCGATGGTCTTGATGAAAAAATTGTAAGAAGGAGAGATGGCACTTCAGTTTATATAACGCAGGATATCGGACTTATTTTAAACAAGTATGAAGAATATAAATGTGATGAAAGTATTTATGTGGTAGGAGATGAGCAGAATTATCATTTCAAAGTTTTGAAACTGATCGCTCAAAAACTGCAATTGCCTTCTGCCGGTGCCATTCATCATTTGAGTTATGGAATGATTGAATTACCAACCGGTAAAATGAAAAGTCGCGAAGGAACCGTTGTTGATGCTGATGACATCATCGATGAAATGATGGAGATCTCTAAACAAAAAACAGAAGAGCTTGGTAAAGTAAAAGATTTTACAGATGCGGAATTGCAGGAACTCTACAACACAATTGGTTTAGGCGCTTTGAAATTTTTCCTGCTTCGTGTTGATCCGAAAAAGCGCATGATATTTAATCCTGAAGAAAGTATAGATTTTCATGGATTCACAGGACCTTTTGTTCAGTACACTTATGCAAGAATAAAAAGCATTCTGAGGAAGTTACAAGTTACAGGTTACAAGTTACAAGTCGGGAATGGATTACTGAATTTAGAGAAACAAGTGATAACACAATTAGAACAATTCCCGGCAATTATTAATGAAGCCGCAACAGAACATGATCCTTCAAAACTGGCGATATATATTTTCAATCTTGCGAAAACATACAATACATTTTATACAGAACATTCTGTAACAAATGCAGAAACAGAAGAAAAAAAAATTTTTCGTTCACAGTTAAGTCAACTAACAGCACAAACAATAAAAACAGGAATGGCTTTGCTTGGAATGAATGTGCCGGAAAGAATGTAAATGGAAAAATTTATTATTTACAGTGTACGATTCTTAAATCACTTCAAAAATGTTTTCCCAATCACATAACGATAGCGATTGTATGAATAAAGACTCTAAACTTAAGTTATGGTGGTAATTTCTACTAAACAACAGCAAGTAATTGGGAGAAGAGAATGTCCCTGGTTCATACACATAGCCTATTGAGGAGATATTTGGATTTCAAAATC
>Ga0207706_10005479_pt1 | contig 11832 bp, 10 predicted proteins | sample KBSC53metaG_FD_184318 | JGI IMG/M metagenome (GOLD analysis project Ga0207706, IMG submission 184318) | Corn rhizosphere microbial communities from Kellogg Biological Station, Michigan, USA - KBS C5-3 metaG (SPAdes) (version 2) | ecosystem: Host-associated > Plants > Roots > Rhizosphere > Soil ... | reverse complement strand
GTTCCACGCATGCGCAACCTATCCCCGCGCACCTCCCAACTTTGTAGCCGGTTGAGGAAGCTCATGCCGAGCAAATTATTCTTTAACTGGCCTGGCTGCGCTACTAGAGCCGGCACCGATCGTTCTGTTAGTCCGCCGACAGCGAGTCGGTCGAGCGTTACTGCAGCGGCGCGTGTGCGTCCGTTAGCTGTATCGATGTTGACGGTGTAGTTGAGAACCTCAATCGGCAACCCGGCCGCTTTGGCCGCTTCCTGCGTGAGCACTACCGAACTTGCGCCGGTATCAAGTACCATCGGGATCCTTGTGCCATTGACATGCGCTGCGACCGCAAAATCGCCGCCATGCCCGCGAACAACTTCAACATTGCGGCCATGACCAGCCACATGGCCGGGTACAAGTTCTGCGATCACGCGATCGGCAACCTCGCGCAATTCGAAACGGTAGCTGTATCCAACCACGAGCAGCAAGCCGATTACGGCCCAGAAAAGGGCTGCCTCGATGGCCTTCGACAGGCGTTCGCGAAACAGTGTTAGGACAAGACCACCAAGGAAAACAACCAAGACAATTTTGAGCGCGAGCCCGCCTACGTCGTGCCGCAGCAAATTGGTGATGGCGTCCTGGTCGCTGCTCGCGATCAGAGCTGCAAGCGACAGAGCTACACCGAGCAAGAGGGACCAGATGAGGCGGCGGCTCAAAGCATTATCTCGTCGCTGCAGAGGCTTTGCCGACATTGCGGACTGCCAGGCGGTCGGGCAATTCGCTCATCACTCGGCTGCGTTCGGACGCACTCATCGTGGCCCAACGTGCGATCTCGTCGATCGTGCGGCCGCAGCCGAGACACAGGCCATTACGGGCATCTAGGGTACAAATTTTGACGCAAGGGGTCTCAATCATGGAACTGTCTCGGCCGCATTGGCTGGGACCATAACCGCGGCGGGCGGGAACGCAATTGCGTGATTGTCGCAAGACTAACGCCTAAGTACCCGCTCTAAACAGTGGCCGGCGGCTGAACCGTTCCTTCTCATTCGGCGGCAGATTCCGCTCGTTGGTCGAGGCGATCGGCGGCGCTGTTTCGGGCATCGGTGCCATCGCCGCCACAACCCGCTCCGGCGGAAATGTGACGATAACCTCGGTACCAATCCGCAATTTGGACTTCAAGGTAAACGTACCGCCATGAAGGTCGACCAAGCTTTTCGCAATCGGCAGGCCAAGGCCGGCGCCCTGTTCCGCCGATTTGATCGAATTAGATCCCTGACCAAAGGAAGCGAGCACGATTGGAATTTCCTCTTCCGGAATGCCGGGTCCCGTATCTTTCACACTGATGTACTGGCCGCCAGAGGCGGTCCACCCGACCTTCAGCCAGATATCGCCCGTCTGTGGGGTGAATTTTATCGCGTTCGAGAGCAGGTTGAGGCAAATCTGGCGGATCGCGCGTTCGTCAGCCCAAAGCCGGGGGAGTTCGGGCTCAAATACTTCATGAAGCGTAATGCGGCGGCTGCTGGCGCGCAACTTCAGAAGGTGATGACAATCCTCGACGATCGCCACGAGTGAAACGGATTCCTCGTTGAGCTCGTAGCGGCCCGCTTCGATACGTGACAGGTCGAGAATTTCGTTGATCAGACCAAGCAGGTGCACCCCGGAGTTATGAATATCTGAGGAATATTCCCTGTAGGCGGGGACTGCATGCGCACCGAATACTTCAGTCTTCATCACCTCGGAAAAACCAAGGATCGCATTCAGAGGTGTTCGCAGTTCATGACTCATCTGGGCAAGAAATCGCGACTTGGCGATATTCGCCGCCTCCGCGCGCCGGCGGGCTTCGTCGGAGATCGCCTTCGCCTGCTCAAGTTCACCAATCAACGCATCTTTTTCCGCGCGCGCTTCCATTGTCGCCAGAGTGCTGGAATAGAGGCGATAAGTGAGGGCGGCGAAATATCCTTGGGCGGTTAATGCCATCATCGCGAGGATGTAGTCGCGCAATGTTCCCTGCAGGATAAAGTCCAGCGCGACCGCCGTCGTAACCGGAAAAGTTGCGGTGAAAACTGCCGTCGGCAAGCTCGAGGCCAGCATGCTGGACACCGCCACGACCAACAGCATGACGAAAAGCATGAAGGTGCTCGAGCTCTCGTCGGCGCCGACCGGGTGGATCAGGATGAACATCCAGGCCAGTCCATAGAATAGATCCAGCACCACAAATCGCAGACGCCACGCAGGCGCCGAAATCTCGCTCATCGGTCGTTCGAGAAATTGCCGGCACTTCCTGACCATGATGGCATGGATGACGAGCACGGCAGCAGTCCAGGCACCGGCTCTGAGCGCGCCGCTCCATATGCTGGACATGAAGCCGACAGTCGCGACGAGAAGCAGGATGACCAGTGAAGCGGAAAGTCGATTTTGCGCGTATTGCCGGAGCAGTTCGTAGTCGAAGGCCGGGCGAGTGCCGCTCGAGGATGTCAGGCGATCACGTGCTTCGCGCACATATTGCGCAGCCAGGCGCCGCTTCACGGGGGAGGTTTCCGGAGGCAGCGCGGCAAGATCGGGATGTTCGCCTGGAATTGGCATTAATAGGCACTGGTACTTACAAAGACCGCCGGCAGCGTTACGCAAAATCCTTAAGACCAAGCTTAAGAGCGACCTAAAGACCCTGGTTAACGATTGCTTACCGCCTTTGACAGCGGTTTTCGGCCATGTTCGGCTGGGAAATCGCTACCGGATTGGAAGTGCCATGAAGCTCTATGACAGCAAGTTGGCCCCGAACCCGCGCCGCGTGCGTATTTTCCTCGCTGAGAAGGGTATCGCGGTGCCAACCGAACAGGTCGACATCGCGCGGCAGGAGCATAAGACGCCGGAATATGCGGCGATCAATCCGTTGCAGCGCATGCCATCGCTCGTGCTCGATGACGGCACGATCATCACGGAGTCGATTGCGATCTGTCGATATTTCGAAATGCTGCGTCCTGAACCGCCGCTATTCGGCGTCGGCTCCAAAGATGCGGCGATCGTGGAGATGTGGAACCGGCGGACAGAGATCAATTTTCTGGCCAATGTGGCCGCAGTATTCCGTCACACTCATCCGGCGATGAAGGAGCTGGAGGTGCCGCAGGTGCCCGCCTGGGCCGAGGCCAGCCGGCCGCGCGTCTCCTGGTTTCTGGAAATGCTTGATCGTGAACTTGCGACACGCGAATTTGTTGCCGGCGACCACTATACGGTCGCCGACATTACCATGCAGGTTGCGGTCGATTTCATGAAGCCGGCACGACTCCCCATGCCAGACGGTGCGACTAATGTGAAACGTTGGCACACCGCGGTGTCAGCGCGGCCCAGCTCAGGCGCATGACAGCGACTTCCATGCGGGCGCCAATAATCAACGGTCCAGCAATGCAATCAGGCTGGACGTATCCCAGCGCTTGCCACCCATCGCTTGAATTTCCGAATAGAACTGGTCGACGAGGGCGGTGACCGGAAGGTGCGCGCCATTCTTGCGCGCCTCACCCAGACAAATCCCCAAGTCCTTGCGCATCCAGTCAACCGCAAATCCAAAGTCGAATTTGTTCGCCGCCATCGTTTTGTAACGATTCTCCATTTGCCAGGATTGCGCTGCGCCTTTGGAGATGGTGGCAATCAGTTTCTCGATATCCAGTCCGGACTTTTTTGCGAAGTGCAGACCTTCTGCCAAACCCTGTACCAGTCCAGCGATGCAGATCTGGTTGACCATCTTCGAGAGTTGCCCGGACCCGGGCGACCCCAGAAGATTGCAGGCACGCGCGTAAGCTGCGATGATTTTTTCGGCCCGAGCGAATGGTTCGGCATCGCCACCGCACATCACCGTTAACGCGCCATTTTCGGCGCCGGCCTGACCGCCGGACACCGGCGCATCGACGAAATCGAACCCGCCTTTTTTTGCGGCTGCGTAAAGTTCGCGCGCAATTTCCGCTGAGGCGGTGGTGTGATCGACGAAGACCTTTCCCTTGTCCATCCCGGCAAAAGCGCCGTTCGGACCCAACGTTACCTCGCGTAGATCGCTATCCTTGCCGACACACGCCATAACGACGTCCTGACCCTCGGCTGCAGATTTGGGAGTGGGCGCCGATTTGCCGCCGTGCTGCTTGACCCATTGGTCGGCCTTGGCGGCAGTCCGGTTGTAGACGGTTACATCGTGCCCGCCTTTGTTCTTCAAATGCCCCGCCATGGGGTAGCCCATAACTCCCAGGCCCAGAAACGCTACCTTCGCCATCGTAAATCTCCCTCACCAATTTCGAGTATCCCTTGGCCGGCCACAGCCGATGCCTATCTGCCAATAGGTCATTGCCGGGGCAGGCCCGTCAACCGGTCTTGGTCGTTGCTCTCCACATTGACCAGTCTGCTGCCTTGCCTATGGTGGCGCCGATAAAGTGGATGGTGATCATGACAGTGAACAAAGAGCAGGTGCTTGCAGCCTTGGCCAAGGTGCCATCGCCAGGCGGCACCGCCTTGCCTGATGCGCGCGTGCTCTCAGATGTCGTCGTTTCCGATGGCAAGGTCTTCTTCTCGCTGACGGTTGACGCGACCACCGTGAAGATGTGGGAGCCCGTACGCAAGGCGGCGGAAGACGCAGTGCGTGCCATTCCCGGTGTGCAATCGGCGTTGGTTGCATTGACTGCCGAGAGGTCCGCGGGTCCCGCCGCCCGTGCGCCGCAATCGGCCGCGCAGGCTGCGCCGCGCGCCGCCCACCCCGCCGACAAGGTTCAGCCGGGCATTCCCGGTGTCGACGCGGTCATCGCAGTCGCCTCGGGGAAGGGCGGGGTCGGCAAATCGACCACGGCCGTTAATCTGGCGCTGGGCCTGCGCGATCTGGGGTTAAAGATTGGTATGCTGGACGCCGACATCTACGGTCCGTCGCTCCCAAAGCTGCTGGCGATCAAGGAAAAACCACAGACCATTGGCGGCACGCGTCTTAAACCAATCGACCGCTATGGCCTCACTGTGATGTCAATCGGGTTCCTGATCGATGAAGATACGCCGATGATCTGGCGTGGGCCAATGGTGATGTCGGCCATCACCCAAATGCTGCGCGAGGTCGAGTGGGGCAAACTCGACGTCATGGTCGTCGACATGCCGCCTGGCACCGGGGACGCACAGCTCACGATGGCGCAGCAGGTCCCGCTGAAGGGTGCGGTGATTGTTTCTACGCCGCAGGATCTCGCGTTGATTGATGCGCGACGCGGGGTCGCCATGTTCAAGCGCGTGAATGTGCCGGTGCTCGGCGTGGTCGAGAACATGAGCTTTTTCCTGTGTCCGAGCTGCGGTGCGCGGTCCGACATTTTCGGCCATGGCGGAGCGCGGCATGAGGCGGAACGTCTTGGCGTACCGTTCCTCGGCGAGGTGCCCCTGCACATGACCATCCGGGAAAAATCGGATGCCGGACTGCCGGTGGTCGCAACAGAGCCGGACGGCGAGCACGCTCGCATTTATCGCGACATCGCGACCAAAGTCCTCGCCCAGCTTAAGGGCGCGGCTGCCGGCCGGGCGCCCCCCAAGATCGTTATTGAGGCTTAAATATTGGGATTTCGTCTCTGGCGAAATGACTAGGCGATTTACGTGATTTCTGCCTTGTGTGCTTTGCGGCTCCGCAGCATTGTACCTGTTCTGTCCGACGTGTTCGCTGATGAGGGGTGAAAGAGGAAACGTCCGGATGCCAGATGGAGGAACAAATGAAACGACGCCAATTTTTGACTGCGATGGGTGCCGGTGCCGCCGCCACCGCGATTGCCGCACCGGCGATCGCGCAATCGTCCCCGACCTTGAAATGGCGATTGACGGCAAGCTGGCCGAAATCCCTTGATACGTTATACGGCACTTGCGAGATGCTTTCGAAATATGTGTCGGAAGCAACCGATGGCAAATTCCAGATTCAGTCATTCGCTGCGGGTGAAATCGTGCCCGGCCTGCAGGTTCTTGACGCGGTCCAAAACGGCACGGTCGAATTGGGTCACAGTGCTCAGTACTACTACATTGGCAAGGATCCGACCTGGGCCTTGTTCTGCGCCGTTCCGTTCGGGCTCAATTCCCGTCAACAGAACGCATGGTTTTATCATGGTGACGGCCAGAAACTGATCGACGAGTTTGGTGCTAAATTCAACACCAAGTGTCTGCTCGCCGGTAACACCGGCTGCCAGATGGGCGGCTGGTTCAACAGGGAAATCAAGGAGCCCGGGGACTTCAAAGGACTCAAGATGCGCATTGGCGGCTGGGCCGGCAAGACGCTCGCCAAGCTTGGTCTTGTCGCGCAGCAGATCGCCGGAGGCGATATTTATCCGGCGCTGGAGAAGGGTACAATCGACGCCGCCGAATGGGTCGGGCCCTACGATGATGAGAAGCTCGGCTTCCAAAAAATCGTCAAGTACTACTATTACCCCGGCTGGTGGGAAGGCGGCACTGCCAACCACCTGCTGATCAATCTTGCGAAGTGGAACGAACTTCCGAAATCATACCAATCTATCCTGGAAGCGGCGGCCGCGGCATGCAATGTGAAACAGCAAGCCGACTACGATGCGAAGAACCCGCAAGCCTTGAAGCGGCTCGTTGCCAGCGGCACTCAGCTGCGTCCGTTCTCGCAAGCGACAATGGAGGCCTGTCTTAAGGCATCGAATGAAGTGAATGTCGAAACCTCGGCGACCAATGCTGACTACAAGAAGGTGCTGGACTCGATGGCGGCATTCCGGCGCGACGAGTATCTCTGGTGGCAGGTCGCTGAATACGGGTTCGACACCTTTATGATCCGCAGTGGCGCAAAAGGCTGATAGAAAGCCCAAAGCAGAAACGTTGAGGGGCCAGCCCAAAAGCTGGCCCCTTGCATTTTTGGCCAAGAAAATGGGGTGTTCTTTTCCATTTACAACTTTTGTTTAACCCGTGCAGACTGGATTTAGCGAGGGTGCTCCGTCATGGTCTAAACCAGCCCCGATGGCAATTCGTAGCCGGGGAGTGGCGGGAGCTTCCGTCACAAAAAAGAGGGGGAAATGGAATGAAACGTCGTCAATTTATCAAGACTGCCGGTCTTGGCATCGCCGCAAGCGCGGTTGCCGCGCCAGCGATCGCGCAATCGATGCCTGAGATCAAATGGCGAATGACCTGCAGCTGGCCAAAATCGCTCGATACGCTGTATGGCGCCGCTGAAGTTATGGCGAAAAACGTTGCAGAGGCAACCGACAATAAATTTCAGATCCAGGTTTTTGCCGGCGGCGAAATCGTGCCCGCGCTTCAAGCCTTGGATGCGGCATCGAGTGGAACCGTCGAAATCGGCCACTCGGCGTCTTACTATTATTTCGGCAAAGATCCGACATTCGCGTTCGGCACTTCGGTCGCGTTTGGCCCCAATCAGCGCCAGAACCAGGCATGGATGATCCATGGTGGCGGGATGGATCTTCTGAACAACTTCTACAAGAAGTTCAACGTCACCGCGTTGATGGCTGCCAACACTGGTTGTCAGATGGGTGGATGGTTCCGCAAGGAGATCAACACAGTTGATGACCTCAAGGGTCTGAAATTCCGCATCGGCGGCTTCCCAGGCAGGGTGCTGGCGAAACTTGGTGTGGTCCCGCAACAGATCGCCGGTGGCGATATTTTCCCGGCGCTGGAAAAGGGCACCATCGACGCCGCCGAATGGGTCGGTCCATACGATGATGAAAAGCTCGGTTTCCAGAAGATCGCGCCTCACTACTATTACCCGGGTTGGTGGGAGGGCGGATCGATGATCTTTGCCTTCGTCAATCTTGATAAGTGGAATTCGCTGCCGAAAGCCTACCAAGCAGCTCTGACGGCCGCCGGCCACTACGCCAACACCTGGTCGATGGCGAAATACGACGCCGCAAATCCGCAGGCACTAAAGCGGCTTGTTGCTGGCGGCGCCCAGCTCAGGCCTTTCTCGCCGGCGATCATGGACGCCTGCTACAAGGCAGCAGCGGAACTGCACAATGAAGTTGCCGCAACCAACGCGGACTTCAAGAAGGTGCTCGATGCGATGCTGGCCTTCCGCAATGATCAATATCTGTGGTGGCAAGTCGCGGAATACAGCTACGACAGTTACATGATACGCGCGCGCGCGCGCGGCTAAGCATCAAACAAAGCTATGAGGCCCCGGAACCTGTTCCGGGGTCTCGACTTTTCCGTGAGTTGCGGCAATCCTATTTGAAATTGAGTGGCGGCATTTCCGGCATCTGAATTTCGATCTTGACCTTGGATGGGTCGATCTTGGTCGTTCGATCGATCCAGAATGTAACCGATGCCGGCCATAAAATGACAATCGCGACGAGGATCACCATTGATCCGATCCAGGGGATGGCGCCCCAATAGATATCCGATGTCTTGATCGATTTTGGCGCGATGCCTCGCAAATAAAACAATGCAAATCCGAAAGGCGGATGCATGAAGCTCGTTTGAATGTTCGCGCAGATGAGGACACCGAACCAGATGAGATCGATGCCGAGTTTTTCGGCCGCGGGCGTCAGCATCGGAATAATGATGAAGGCTATTTCGAAAAAATCCAGGAAAAACGCGATCAGGAAAATGAAGGCGTTGGCAAAGATCAAGAAACCGACGGGACCTCCAGGCAATGATGTCAGCAGGTCTTCAATCCAGACCTTGCCGCCGACTCCCTGAAATACCAGGCTGAAGACGCGCGCGCCAATCAGGATATAAACCACCATTGCGGTGAGGCGCATGGTCGACGCCATCCCCTGATAGAGCAGCGGCCAGGTCAGCGAGCCGTAGAACCACGCCAACGCGATCGCGCCGACCACGCCCATTGCGCCGGCCTCGGTTGGTGTCGCAAGGCCCATGAAAATTGTGCCCAGCACCAGGAAGATCAGGCCCAGCGAGGGGATCATGCCGCGCATGCATCGCTTCCACAGCTGCCAGCCCTGGAGCGTGCGAGCCTCCTTCGGAAGTGCAGGCACGTCATCCGGCCAGATGATGCTGACGATCAAAACCCAACCGCAGAACAACATGACCTGGATGATGCTCGGCCCTATCGCGCCGGCATACATGTCGCCAACCGATCGCCCCATCTGATCGGCCAGGACGACAAGCACGAGCGAGGGCGGAATGAGCTGCGTGATCGTGCCTGACGCCGCGATCACGCCCATGGTATGGCGAACCGAGTAGCCGTATTTGAGCATCGGCGTCATGGAGATCACGCCCATGGCGATGACCGACGCTGCTACGGTACCGGTGATCGCGCCGAGAATGGCGCCGACGAAAATTACTGCGTACGAGAGACCGCCGCGTACCGGTCCAAAGAGCTGACCGAATGAATCGAGCAGGTCTTCCGCGAGACCGCAACGTTCGAGAATGGCGCCCATAAAGGTGAAAAACGGAATCGCCAACAACAGGTCGTTGGAGACGATACCGAACAATTGATAGGTCAGGTTGCCGAGAAAGTCGGGGCGGATCAGGCCGAATTCGATGCCCAAGAACCCAAAGAACAGGCCGGTCGCAGCAAGGGAGAACGCCGCCGGATATCCGATGAGCATGAAGAGAACCATGCCCGCAAACATCAGCGGCGCGAGATTTTCCGAGATCCAATTCATTGCAGCGGCTTTTCGTACTTGAATTCAGCGTCGATGACGTGTTCAAGCGCAGCGACGCGTTTGATGATTTCAGAAACGCCTTGAAACGCCATAAGCGCAAATCCGACCGGCAACAGAAGTTTCACCGGCCAGCGGATTAGCCCGCCCGCATTCGACGAAGCTTCGTTGATGTTCCAAGATTCAACGAACCAGGGCCAGGTGAAGTAGACCAGGATTACGCAAATCGGCAGGAGGAAAAGCACGCCGCAGATGATGTCTATCCAGATTTGCGTGCGTTCGGATGCAAACATGCCGTAGAAGAGGTCGACGCGCACATGCTCGTTCATCTTGAGCGTGTACGGCGCGCCGAGCAGGACCATCCCGGCGAACATGTACCACTGGATTTCAAGCCAACCGTTTGAGCTCTCGCTGAAAACATAGCGGCTGGCGGCATTGCCGGCGCTGATAACGGCTGCCAGCAAAACCAGCCAGTTAGCGACAACGGCCAATTGTGTATTGAACCAGTCGATCCCACGACTGAGCTTCAGCAGAACGTTCACACCCTCTCCCCACAGAGGCCTGGGAAGTTGACCCGGCCCCAGCACGTGTCCCCCCACGGACCCCGCCACCTTAATCCGATGCCGCTATCTGCCGTCAATGGAGATTTTGGGGATAGGTCTCGTTATTTAGCCGGATGCTATGCGCTGCCTTCGCAACCGGAGCACGTCCCAAACCGTCTCGGAGGGACGGAAATTGACGCGTCAATGAACCCCAAACGCCCGGTTTCACTTGGGCCGGACTTCAAAGCTGCCGCCTGCCGAGGGCGAAAAACCGCTCGATTTCGAGTCCGGCGTTCGCGTGTGGGGTAAGGTGTGCAAATGCGGCAGTTCAACAATCGCCGAACTAGCCGCCGGTCATGCTCATATGGCGGGGCAGGGCAGGGCCCTGATGCCGTCGATCGATCAGGAAATCATGCCCCTTGGGTTTGCGCGCAATCGCCTCGTCGATCGCAGCATTCAAGAGGTCATTGTTTGTCGAAGCCCGCAAAGAATTACGGAGATCAGCGGCGTCGTTCTGGCCAAGGCACATGTAAAGCGTGCCGGTGCAAGTAATGCGTACGCGGTTGCACGATTCACAGAAATTATGAGTGAGCGGGGTAATGAAACCCAACCGGCCACCGGTTTCTTTCACGCGCACGTAGCGCGCCGGCCCCCCGGTGCGGTAGTCGATTTCGTCGAGCGTATATCGCTCGGCGACCCCCGCGCGTACGATCGATAGTGGCAAATATTGATCGAGACGTGATTCATCGACATCACCGAGCGGCATTACTTCGATCACGGTGAGATCCATGCCGCGCCCATGCGCCCATTCGAGCAGTCTCGTGATCTCATCCTCATTCACACCCTTGAGCGCAACAGTATTAATCTTGATTTGAAGGCCGGCCGCCTGTGCGGCCTTGATGCCATCGAGGACCTTGCCGAGATCACCCCAGCGCGTGATTGCTCTGAATTTATCGGGATCAAGCGTATCGAGTGAAACGTTGATGCGGTCGATACCATTGGCCTTGAGTTCCGAAGCGTATTTTTCCAACTGCGAGCCATTGGTGGTCAGTGTGAGCTCTTTGAGCGCACCGCTTTCGAGATGACGTGAAAGCGAAGACACCAGTGTCATGATGCCGCGCCGTACTAGGGGTTCGCCGCCGGTGAGGCGCAGCTTCGTTACGCCTTTTGCGACGAATGCGCTGCAGAGCCGGTCGAGTTCCTCGAGACTCAGGAGATCTGCTTTCGGCAGAAACGTCATGTGCTCCGACATGCAGTAGACACAGCGGAAATCGCATCGGTCGGTCACCGATACGCGCAAATAGGTGATGGCGCGCTGGAAGGGATCGACCAGCGCGGCCGGCTTTTGCCGACCACGATCGAGTTCGATTGTAGAGCTGCCGTCAGCCAACACCATCTGTCGGTCCCTGCGCGGCGAACACCTTGGTCCGCCTTACTTCATATAGGAATTCCGGTCGATATTGACTATAGCGCCCAACCCGCGCGTGGTCGGCCACGCGCCCGCTCAACGTAGGGCTGTCTAGTTTTGACGTGGGGCCGAACTGGTCGGCCAGGGCGAGGGCGCCTGCGCCGGTCCTGCCGTCATGGGAGCCGAGGCCGCCGCCGCCGGCTTCGGGCGCGCGGCAGGCTTCTTGGCCGCAGGTTTCTTTGGCGCCGGCTTCTTTGCCACCGAGGGACCTGCAGGTGTGAGTTCAACGACCACGGGATTGGGACGCAATCTCGGCGGCTCA
>Ga0207706_10005478_pt1 | contig 11833 bp, 9 predicted proteins | sample KBSC53metaG_FD_184318 | JGI IMG/M metagenome (GOLD analysis project Ga0207706, IMG submission 184318) | Corn rhizosphere microbial communities from Kellogg Biological Station, Michigan, USA - KBS C5-3 metaG (SPAdes) (version 2) | ecosystem: Host-associated > Plants > Roots > Rhizosphere > Soil ... | reverse complement strand
CCACACTTGGCCGACTCATCTAACTACTCAATAATTTAAGTACTTAGCTTTGTCTTAAGAGCCAGGACTAGAGGAACAGGCTCCAGTTCGCAATGACGTTGAGCGCATTAGGAACGCGCGGCGTTATTGCCGGTCCTGCGACGTAGCTCAATCCAAGGCTCACGTAGTTGCCGCGTGTAGCGCGAAGCGAGTAGCTGCCGGTAACGGTCGTTCCGGCGCGCCATACGGTCTTGCCTTCGGCGACGAGATTGTCGGTAAAGATATTGCTGTACCCGGTGCGGGACGCGACCAGGGAAATCACGTCGCCGGGGCGTGACCGAACTGGCGCTTCCTTATAGAGTCGTGCTTCGTAGTAGCGGGCGTATGGATTCATTGTGTCCGGCACAGTCATGAAAGACCCACCCGCATAGAGCCCATGGATTGGGTGCTCCCGGCTTGACTTGAGGACCTGATAATCCATCAGAGCGTACGCGCAGTAGTTCCCAGATTCCAATTGACCTGTGGCCTCATTCCTGTAGGAGGTTGTGTTGTAGATGTAGCCACCACGAACCCACGTCTCGCGTGTATCAGCGCTCGCTGCGCGCAGGTAGCCTCCTTCATTGATCAAGACGAGTTTGTCTCCATGCGGAATGAAGCGGAAGCCTGTGTGATTTCGTGCAACCTCGGTCGGTCCCCCGTTTGGATCGATGCTCCGCTGCGCCGCAGTCTTGATATAGGTATTTTTAGGCCCGCGAATCCGAACGTTGAACGAAGGCGCCGTCAGCGGGAAGTACGACATGCCAACCTCGTAAGGTAATACGGCGTAGACGCCCTGCGCTCCCGTCGCAGTCGATCCTCCAACAAACAGACCAAGGAAATTCATGTTATTGGCAATGTACCCCGCCTTCATCTCCACACGATCTTCCCCGAAGGCCTTATAGAAATAGAGCGCCCACAACTGAAGAGTCTTAGGACCGGCAGGATTCCAACTCACCCAGTTCCACACTCCGCCCATATATAACTGAGCGTGTCGCAGGTGCAATTGACGAAGATCGGCTGAAAGAATCGGCTGCACGAACATACTCTCAAAGGCGCGTTGACCCACATAGACCTGCTCATCAGCAGCCACCGGCGCATCCAGCATGTTCTGGGTGTACTGCGGTCCCGCAATGACTCGAAAAGCAAGCCCTTTGCGAAACAGCCCTTGGCGAAATTCCGAATCAATGTCGATGACGCTGTCGGAAAACGGCGGCATGGCGGCATCTCCTCCGAGGTAATTCAGGTCCTCGATGGTGCGCTCGGCAGGTGTTGGAGCATCGGGAATGCTTTGACTTGCCTCATTGTTTTGCGCGTTGCTCATCATGTTTGCACACAGCAAGAGCGCAGCCACGCTGCGGCAGTACACACACCTTGGAGATGCCGCGTCGAACAGCCGCGCCGTCAGCCGGGTGTGTTCCTTGTCGGCCTCTTTGCCCTTGAGCTGGGCAACAATGTCCCACTGCTCCGGTGTGGGCATCAGGCGCACGTCGCCATTGGTGGCGATGCGCTGACCGTGCAGGATCATCTGCAAGGCAGCGTTCTTCTCATCCACGAAGATCGGGTGATACATATTGTGATAGAGGATGACGCTGAAACCCTGCGCATCGAGGTAGCCGTTATCGGTGACCTTCATCTGCATTTCCGCGCCGCGCGCACGAAGAGCAATAAGGAGGACAAAAAGCAGAATGGCCGGCAGTCGAGTAAACATCGAACGATTAAACATTGATTTAGCTATCCGATCTTGCAGCGCTTCAGCCAGCGCTTTCCACGCTCGTAGAACAACATTGGTGAATGGCCTCTGTCATCAGGCGTTCCGGTTCAACCCTTCCACGAAGCCGGGATCACCGGCAAGCGGGTTTTCCATGGCGTAACAGATTCCGCAGCCGATGGACTCGAAAGAATAGCAGGAAGGGCCGCGATGAGAGCAACGCGCTCTCCTTATGCATGACGCCGGTCGTCACTGTGTCGCCCGAACGACGGGGAATCGGTAGATGTTAACGCTGATGGGCGCAACGGAGAGCGAGTGTGGGTTATCGCCAATCGGAATCTCTCTTACTTCGACCTGTGGCTGCTGACCAACGTGATTGGCAGCCTCCGGACCACTTCCCGTCATCTGCCACAGCGTCGACGGTCCCTCCAGGCGCGCGCCGGCCAAGTTCAGATCGAATTTTTCCTCCGACTCCGTCGCATTTACAACAGTAATGGTTAGATACTTTCGGTCCGCAGTGAGCGCCGCGAACATGTCGAGCGGATAAGTCGGGCTTCCAGGGCTTGCCTTTGGCTGGTCCCCAGCGATTGGGACCTTTGGCGTCGGTTGAGGCGAGTTCCCTGAAAGGGCAACCGGGATCGAGCCAAGGTGATCGCCATATATCTTGAAGAGAAGGCCTGTCGTGTTGAAGACCGCTCCAGTGCCGTTGTAGTCGAGTGTTGAAACTCCCATGGTAAATGCTGACATTTTAAGGAAATCGGTATACCGAAGCATCTCGTTGAAGACCATGCCATAGGCAAGGGCCAGCTTTAGATTCGGAGGCGCACCGCTGTAGGCGTACTCGTCGATGGAAAGGAAAATCTTCTTGTCGAGCATCGCCGGAAAGCGTCTCTGGTACTCGTCCCATTCTTCGGCCTTCTGACGTACGCGATTGGACGGATAACGCGCCCACTCGAGCAGAGTCTGGTCAACATTCACATACCCGGCCTCGTTCGGCGCATCCGGCGAAAGGCTTTTTGCATGCTCGTAGTCGAAGCGCTTTCCAGCCCTTGCGTACCAATGTTCGGTGAGCCCATCGAAGTTCCCCCAGCTTTGCGCAAGAAGTCCCCCGGTAAAGTCCGCTGCGGAGCCGAACTGGGCCTGCGGGTCAGGCATGTGCAGGGTACGCGCCTGACCTGTGACAGTCATTTCGTCGGGCATTGCACCAGAAGCGAGAAGGGTGATCGAAGGGTCTGCTTTCCGCATCGCTTTCGCAAATTCGTTGTGCTTGAGGACGTAGTACTTCAGATCGGTTCGTCCGAGCTGCCACGAGCCGTAGGGCTCGTTGCCTATATCCCAGAACTTGACGTGGTAGGGCTCAGGATGGCCGTTATGTGCACGCATGCTGCCCAGCCGTGTTGTCGCCGATCCATTCATATACTCGACCTCTTCCGCTGCCGAGTGAGCGTCGCCGAAGCCTGCGTTGACGGTGATGTACGGTTCCGTGTCAATCAGCCTGCAAAGAGTCATGAATTCATCCATCCCCACATCGTTCGTCTGCATGGCGTTCCATGCGTAGTCAAACATGGGAGGACGCTTGTCGATGTCGCCGACAGAGTCATACCAGTTCCAGTCAGAAACAAAATTGCCGCCCGGCAGGCGCCACATGCCCGAGTGGAGCTGGCGCAGCAATGCAATGGTATCGGGGCGAAATCCCTGCACATTGTCTGCAGGCATGAGAGACACTGTGCCGATGTGAAAATTCCCGGTGCCGGTGCCGGTGATTTCCAGTGACGCGGCATTTGTATCGGCTTTCGATGTGAAATGGAGTGGGAACTTCTTGTACTCATGAATGAGCGCGGCAAAAGAGATGGTCTGCCGGTCGGTCGGGCTCTCGCCCCAGATCAGCGAAACCGTCACCTTGCTGCCGGGCGTTCCGCGAAGGTATACCCGGCCTGTGTACTGCTTGCCTTTGACCAAAGCGAGGCCCGTTTGCCGGATACCGTGCGGGGTAGCCGAATCAAGCTCGATGCGCGGGCTCTGGTCACCGACAAACGGCTGGTCCTTGTCCGTCACCACGACTTCGTCGGCGCCAACCGGGCGCCATTTGCGAAGCTGCATGTTACGGAAGGGGCCGCCCGATTGCGGGGCCGGAGCATCAGGCTCTTTGGATGAGATCGGAAAATAGAATTTCCGATCATCAAGCATCTCCGACCAGAGGCTACGGTAGATGAGGGTGCGAATGTGCTCGATGAACATGCCGAACTCGTACTTCGAAACCGGCGGCGCCGTCTGTTGAGCGTCAATGGTGGCCACGATCGGCAAAGGAGCTTTCACTTCTCTACTCTGACCGTGCGCGGCGCAGGCCAAACACAATGCTGTGGCAACCAGTGCGCCTTGTGCGGCTCTTGTCTTCATCAACCCTTTTCCTTCCAGCCTTGGATTTTGCCACTCAGTTCTAAAGTTCCTGTTCGCTCCGCTGGGCCGGGATGCGATTCGCCGCACGTTGATTTCGCGGATAAAAAATCGGCACCCTATATGTAATCACGTTCCGCCAAATGCGCCAATGGTGTGCGCGGTCTTCTGCGCATAGATTGACGAAGCCACTAGGAACACGCTGCCAAAGGTTCAGTCGTTAGAGAGACCTGAAGATCGGTTCTTCTGATTCGCAATGAGCTCGCACGCGCTCAGATGATTCGGTGCAGTGGGGCAATCAAACCCTCAGCATCGATCTGCCGCCCGACTCAGTTGGAACGCTTGCAATGAAGTCTGCTTGAGAACTGCGCCGAACTGGCGCAATCGTGGCCCTCTTTTTTAACTTGCCGCGCTGTGTCTCACCTCATCGAACGCCATGAGGAGAACCGCAACAAGCGCCAGCACCATCCCCGCCAGATTGAACCTGCTGGGAATCTCCTTATAGATCAGCAACGAGACGATAATGGTGACGAGCGGAAACAGGCCATTCACCATAGGCACGACCACGATTGCCTTTCCATAGCGGACGGCATAAACGAACAGCAAGCATCCGACTGCATTCAGAGATTGAATCGCGAACGTAAGTGCAAGCCCGGTTCCCGAACCGGCGTGAAGTCCCGGGCCCATCATGAGCGCCACCGGACTCAGCGCCAGACCTGTCGCCGTCATGTAGAGAAACAACTCTTCCGCACTGAGTGCGTTCGCGGACGATTTCATAAAGTAGGCCTGCAGACCCCACAGTAAAAAGATGGCGATTGTACCCACCAGCCAGAGACTCCCACGAACCGGGCCGTTCGATGGCTCCTGGAGAGACACAAGGAGAATTGCGGGCAGTGACAGCAGGATGCCGGACAGCGCAAGGGGATACGTGCGTTCCCGCAGAATCGTCCACGAGAGCACGATCGTCACCGCGGGCGAGAGGCAGACAATCGGGAAGATCAGATACGCCGGGCCCTGTTGCAGCACCCAAAACAGCATCAGTTGGCCCGCGGCGCCCGAGAATCCTACCGCACAACCATAGACGACAGACCGGCGAGTGTGGGTCAGCCTCCAATTGATCTTACGGAAAGCAATTAACGAAACGGGAATCATGGTCAAGGACCAGACTACATATCCGAGAGTTGGCGGAAACGTTGGCTTTAACCACTTCTCCGGAATTTCAGTGAGAGCTCCCCATAACCCCCACAGCACAGGCACCGTGACCGAAAGGAGCAACCACCTTGGCAATCTCATTTGGCTAGATCGCGCTCACTTGTTGACCGCTCAGTGGGACTGCTCAATCCGCCCTCATCTTCGACGATGTAAGAACAGAGCCGGAACGAATCGGGATCTTCACCAAGCACTGCGGCAAATCTTTCAGCAGCGATCTGGATTGGGATGACATCGATGAGAAACTGCCATCGAGCCGGAACTGCGGGCAGGCGAAGTACGCATTGCGCCGCGTTCTCTTCGAGCCCCTGCCCAATTAAGAGCACTTTAGATCCAAGCCTCGTAAGGTCCCGAGCCAGTTCGAGATCCTGTCCGCGCATGCGCTCCCCATCAATCCATATGCCGATGCGCGAGCCATTCCTGACGATCTCCTGCGGACCATGACGGAATCCGCCAGAAGTCAGTGCAGTCGCAGGTCTCTTGGCTGCCTCTTCCCACAGCAGCCTGGCCTCGTGGCAACTCGCGAGGCTGACGCCACGGCCGAGAAAGTAGGTGAAGCCCCCGCCATCGTCAAGCCAGCCAGACCGCTCAATCGTGTTGCGCCACTCAGGAATCGCTGCCGTCGCCTCCGACAGCGTCTGCGAAAGCTCATCCTGCACGGATCGCACCGATTGACCCATCGATTCCTGGGCCAATAAGGTGCCGGCCAGAGCAATCGCACTGTAGGTGGTAACCGAAACCGCATGATCGAAATCTGTATTTATGTTCAGAACAACATCTGAACCTCGAGCAAGCGGGCTGTCGGTCGCGTTGGTGATCGCGATGATGGTTGCTGAGCGTGAACGGCATTTTCGGATGAGCTGAACGATCTCCGTGCTTTTCCCACTACGCGACAGCATGACCACTGCTGCGTTCTCTGGCAATTCGACAAAGTGGAGCAACTCCGAAGCATCGAGGAGCAGAGCCGGATAGCCGTTGGCAAGCAGTTCGGCCTGCATCGCCATTCCCGCGTGCCAGCTGGCTCCAATGCCTGTGATGACGATCGGCCTGCCCGAGCGCATCACACTCGCCGCCTCTGCCAGCGCGGGCATTCCCGCGCCGAGCATATGCGACAACGACGCCGCAAGCTGACCCGGTTGTTTGAGAATATCCTGGAAGAGTCGAGTCTCTGAGGCTGCCCCTTTTCTCATCGCTTCCGGTCCCACCCGAGCGCCTTCGCTCATTCGCAGCCTCTCTCGTCGTCTCCTGAATATTCTTCGCGAACAACCGTTGCTTGTTGCTGCACGAATGTGTTTCCGACCATATTCACGAACGATACCTCAACAGCCAGGCCTGGGCTGCCCCGCGAAGTCCTGCGTCCGTTCCCAGTGAGGCGAGACGAATGCGCGTCTTCTCAGAGGGAACCTGCGTACATACGTCCATGATCACTCTGCGGGCATTTGCCATGAAGAGGTCATTGCTCTTCATCACGCCGCCGCCCAACGCGATCCTGTCCGGCGCGAACAGCGTTATAAGATTCGCCAACCCGAGCCCAAGGTAAAACCCCTCACGCTCCACACACCGCAAAGCAAGCGGATCGCCGCGCCTCGCCCCCTCGCATATGTCGGCTGCAGTGGCAACTTGTGCGCGCGGGTGCTGCTCGACCATCCATGAAACCATGGCTGGTCCACTGGCCAGAACCTCCCAGCATCCCTGCGCACCGCAATAGCAGCGGGGCCCCGAATGATCGAGTATTTGATGACCGAATTCCGGATGGGAGCCGTCCACTCCACGGTAGAGTTTTCCATCAATAAGGATTCCCCCGCCGATGCCGGTGCTGATTGTGACATAAATAAAGGTTCCGCAAGGAGACGCATCTCCCCAATTCGCTTCGCCCAGCGCGGCCGCATCGGCGTCGTTCTCAACCGCGATCGGGAGGTCCAATTCTGACTGAAGCGCAGTCACGACGTCTCCGCCTCGCCATCCAGGCAGTGTTCCAACTTCGCCAATCACCCCGGTAAATGGGTTCAGGGGCCCAGGGCATCCAACGCCAATGCCGCCCAGGCGTGTTTCGCCGGCTGAGATGTCGCGCAGCATCGCGACGATACGTTTCATTGCATGCTGAAAACCTTTTTCGGGCTCGGTGGGGCACTCAGAGCGCTTCAGGATCATTCCGTCTTCCCTAATCGCGCCAACCGCAATTTTCGTTCCGCCGATATCGACAGCCCCGATGGCGATCATGTCATTTTCCTTCTAGAGTCGCCCTAAACCATATCAGGCATTGAGATTCCCGGGCATGCCGGCTCACTTCCGGACGGCTGGGAATCGCCGCCGCTTGCTCTCGTGATTCGGCCAAAACACTTGCAACGACGTCGTTTATCGCTGTCGAGCCTCCCACGAGTCGAGTGAACTAGATCACATCTGAGTCGTCTCCACGAGGGATACAATTTCGCGGTGAGAAGTATCAAGCCCACGCCGAAGGCGAGCCCAGACTCCTCACAGATCGAGCCCAGGCTGAAAGAAACTGGCAAGGGTTTTTCCGGCCAGGATCCGAGCAGAAATTACCGGCGTGGGCGACAGCGGCATGAACTGAAGCTCAGGTCCTGACGTGACTGTGCGGAACCGCACAGACCGGCGGGAACCCGGAGCCTCCAACCATAAATACAGGTTCAAGTTCATACCGACTGATCCAGGAGCAGTGATGGCGAATCAAGCAGACAGCCAGAAAAAAACGTCCGCGATGGACAAGATTTCCGCCCTCCGCGCCATGCGTGCCGAGTTGGAGCTTGGCGGCGGCAAGGAGCGCATTGAAAAGCAGCACGAGTCCGGCAAGCTGACTGCACGTGAACGAATCGCCAAGCTCGTGGATAAAGGCAGCTTCGAAGAGATTGGATTGTTCGCCCGTCATCGTGCGACGTATTTCGGGATGGCCGACAAAGTGTTGCCAGCCGACGGCGTGGTCACTGGCTGCGCAACCATCGATGGGCGCCTCGTGCACATGGCCAGCCAGGACTTCACCGTGTTGGGTGGGGCTGCGGGAGAAACGCACAGCAATAAGGTTGCAGAGATGATGAACATGTCGCTCAAGACCGGGAGCCCGTTCATCCTGATCAATGACTCCGGAGGTGCACGCGTCCAAGAGGGTATCGACAGCCTCGCTGGATATGCCCGCGTCTTCTACAACAACGTGATGCTCTCAGGAACCGTGCCGCAGATTTCCCTTATCTGCGGGCCTTGTGCGGGAGGGGCAGCATACAGCCCCGCTCTTACCGACTTCGTGATCCAGACCCAGCAGGGCCGGATGTTCATCACGGGACCACAAGTCATCAAGCAGGTAACGGGCGAGGTCGTCAGCGCTGAAGAGCTTGGTGGTCCCCAATCCCAGATGAACCATTCGGGGGTGGTGCACCTGATTGCACGAAATGATGAGGAAGCACTTCAATTGTGCAGACGCCTGCTGAGCTTCCTGCCTTCTAACAACCTTGAGGATCCGCCCCGCGCCGCTTTCAATGCGCGGGTGAAGCCTGATTCAGATATGAACAAGGTTGTTCCAGTTGACGCCAAGATCGCCTACGACGTGCGGGCAGTCGTTGCGCGCGTCGTAGACAATCAGGACTTTCTCGAAATTCAACCCGGGTTTGCTCCTAACATCGTCATTGGTTTTGGGCGCCTCCAAGGACGCCCTGTCGGAATCGTCGCCAACCAGCCCTGCGTTCTGGCCGGCGCGCTCGACATTGATGCTTCAGACAAATCATCGCGATTTGTTCGCTTCTGTAATGCCTTCAACGTTCCGCTCCTCACTTTCGTTGACGTTCCCGGCTTCCTTCCCGGAGTGGAGCAGGAACGCGGCGGCATTATTCGTCACGGGGCCAAACTGCTCTTTGCGTATTCGGCGGCCACGGTTCCCAAAATCACAGTGGTCCTGCGCAAAGCATATGGCGGGGCCTACATCGCGATGTGTTCAAAGGGTCTTGGTGCGGACCGCGTTGTGGCTTGGCCAACCGCAGAGATCGCAGTCATGGGTGCTGAAGGCGCCGCCGAAATTGTCTTCCGCCGCGAAATTGATGGTGCGGAGGACAAAGAAGCCCGGCGAAAAGAGATGGTCGACGCGTATCGAGACACGTTTGCTAATCCCTTTGTGGCAGCGGGACGCCGGCTTGTGGATGACATCATCGAGCCTGCCGAAACCCGGCGATATCTCGCCCAGGCTCTTGAATCATTGCACACAAAACGCGAGTTGCGTCCACAGAAGAAGCACGGATTGATCCCGTTATAAGAAGGAGCAGTGCGTGGCATCAAAGAAAAAGACCTCCCCTACAGCGAAGCAAGCGACCGTCACAACGGAAGAGGAGATCTCCGGCGAAATTCTAGCGGTGATCGTCGCCGCTGCGACCACATTTCTCGGCGCGCAGTTGCGGATCGTGTCCGTTAAGGTGGCAAGATCCTCGCGTGGACCGGCAAGCCGATGGTCGCGCCAGGGACGCGCATCCGTTCACGCCTCACACAACCCCCGGTCGAGACGGTAATAGGAATGCAGGAAAGGAACCCAGCAGCTTGAAGCTTCAGATAACAATTAACGGGAAGACTTACACGGCTGAAGTTGAAGTTCTGGAAGATGACGGCGGCACGCGCAAGTCAGGCTCCGGGCCGGACCAATCAGATTCCGCCGCGCCGATCCCAGCCATCGGTGCATACACCCCGGCTTCGACACTGAATAGAAGCGACGTCAACAATAAGCTCTATCTCAGTCCTCTCATGGGCCTAGTTGTCAAAGTGAACGTAAAGCCGGGCCAACGAGTTGAAGCCAACGACCTGATCATCGTGCTCGAAGCGATGAAGATGGAAACGAGTATCACTGCACACCATGCCGGCAAAGTGAAGAGTGTGAGCGTTGCCCCAGGTGACTCGGTGAAGTTGAACCAAGTGCTCGTCGAATTCGAATGACAACTTCTCCAAGCCACGCAGAGCGATCGAAAGGCCGTTGATGAACGAAGTACACGAAGATTTGAAGCAGATTCCCGGAATCAAGTTTGTCGACCACGTCGCGATCGCGGTCAAGGCAGGTGACCTGGACGGACAGGTGAAGGCATATGAGATGCTCGGCTTCCGGGAAGTTCACCGCGAAGAGGTTCTCGGCGGAGACCAGGTGCGGGAAGCCTTATTGCAAATTGGCGACGGCCCGAATCTGATTCAACTCCTCGAGCCCCTCACTCCAAATTCTCCCGTGCAAAAGCTGATCGAGAGAAATGGCGGTCGCGGCGGACTGGCTCATGTCGCATTCCGAGTGGAGAGCGCACAGCAGGCTTTCGATGCAATGAGCGCACGCGGATTTCAACTGATAGACAAGGCCCCTCGAAAGGGATCGCGAGGAACGACGGTTTTCTTTGTCCATCCCAAGTCGAGAGCGGATAACCCATTTGGATTACTCATTGAAATTGTTGAAGCCCCTGAAAGTATGTGAGCTGAATGTCCACACACAACCTGCTCCAGGAATTTCCTTCCGTAAGTACCCAGGCTTGGGAGGAGATCATCCAGAAAGATTTGAAGGGTGCCGACTACGTCCGAAAACTGATATGGCAGACAGACGAAGGGCTCCGAATCAAGCCCTACTATCGAGGCGAGGATGCTAAAGATCTGCGGTATCTCGATACGGCGCCCGGTGATTTCCCATATCTGCGCGGCGTGCAATCCACAGCCGGCTGGCGCATCTGCGAAGAGATTGACACCGTCGACCCCGAGGAAGCGAATCGCGCAGCTTGCAGTGCGGTTGCAGCCGGAGCAGAAGAGATTGCCTTCCTCAACGTAGCAATCGAAGATGCTTCCGATCTGGAAATTCTCGACGCCAATTTGCGCGAGATTCCCGTGCATCTGGAGAATGCAGCCGAACCGCAACTTCGACTCGTCATTGACCGCCTGAAAAAGAGGCCTCGACCTGCACCTATATCGACCGGCTGGAATCCGCTGTCCAATCTTGATCTATCTGCGGAGACCATCCGGATCGCGCCGCTCGGGCTTGTGCCCTTCACCATCTGTGGCGCGGTGTTTGAAGAATCAGGCGCGACGGTCACTGAGGAAACAGGATTCACCCTCGCGGCCGGGGTCGAGTTCATGGCTGAAATGCAATCTCGCAAAACAGAAGTTGATCGCGCCGCTGCTTCGGTACGGTTCAGCTTTGCGATTGGCTCCAATTTCTTCTTTGAGATTGCAAAGCTGCGCGCCTTTCGCCTGGTTTGGGCGCGAGCCGTCGATGCCTTTGGCGGAGAGCGCGGATGCGCCAGGGCACACATCCACGCCCGTACCTCGCGCTGGAATAAGACCGTGTACGATCCCCACATCAATATTTTGCGTGCCACAACAGAGGCCATGTCCGCAGTCCTTGGGGGCGCAGATTCAATTTCGGTTGCGCCTTTTGATGAGTGCTACAAGGCCCCAGACGAGGCAAGCCGGCGCCTTGCCCGAAACACCCAGATACTCCTTAAAGAAGAGGCTCTGCTATCTCAGGTTGGCGATGCCGGGGGTGGATCG
>Ga0207706_10005475_pt1 | contig 11837 bp, 11 predicted proteins | sample KBSC53metaG_FD_184318 | JGI IMG/M metagenome (GOLD analysis project Ga0207706, IMG submission 184318) | Corn rhizosphere microbial communities from Kellogg Biological Station, Michigan, USA - KBS C5-3 metaG (SPAdes) (version 2) | ecosystem: Host-associated > Plants > Roots > Rhizosphere > Soil ... | reverse complement strand
TGGCAAAAGCGCTTGCAGAATATTTATTCGATGATGAAAGCATGATGACGCGCATTGATATGAGTGAGTACCAGGAAAAACATACTGTATCAAGATTGGTTGGAGCGCCTCCGGGATATATTGGATATGAAGAAGGGGGTCAGTTAACAGAAGCTGTGCGCCGCAAACCTTACAGTGTTGTGTTGCTGGATGAAATTGAAAAAGCAAATCCTGATGTTTGGAATGTTTTGCTGCAAGTGTTGGATGACGGGCGGTTGACAGATAACAAAGGTCGTGTGGTGAATTTTAAGAACACAATCATCATCATGACGAGCAACATTGGTAGCTTATTGATACAGGAAGCGTTTGAAGGTGTAACAGAAAGAAATGTTGAAGAAGTAACAGAACGTGCAAAATTAGAAGTAATGAATTTGTTGCGTCAAACAATTCGTCCTGAATTTTTGAATCGTGTTGATGAGATCATCATGTTCCATCCGTTGATGAAGAGAGAAATAAGAAATATCATTAACATACAATTGAATCAATTGAAGAAGCTTGTTAGTGAAAGTGGTATACAATTAAGGTTTAGTGATTATCTCATCGATTATCTCGCGGAGAATGGATATGATCCGCAGTATGGCGCAAGACCGTTGAAACGTTTGATACAAAGAGAAATCGTGAACCAGTTATCAAAGAAAATATTGGCTGGTGATATTGATAAATCGCATCCGGTATTGGTAGATGTGTTTGATGGTGTGGTAGTGTTCAGAAATGAGGTTGCGGAAAAAGTAAGCTAAGGTCAATCTTCCTCTTCTTGCGGAAGAATGATAATAAAAAAAGCCTTGAAGTGATTCGCGGCTTTGTTGTCTTGTAGAATTTGTGGATGTCTATTCAACAGTTGAAGAGTGCGACGCAAGCGAAGTTCAATAGCGTTACAAAAGCCGGTCTCAAAAAGATGACTTTGCATAACAAAAAATAGTCATTACGATTAACAAACAATTTCAAAATAAAAAGTATTCAATTGTTTTTTAAGTGTACCTTCGCCGCGTTAAAAATTTGAGTTCTATAGCACCTGGTAATTGAACGATTTATTCTGCTAAGCATTCTTCTGCTAATAGTTAGTCTTCTTTACACTGCTTTTTTCTCAAATATTCATTATTTATTTAATCGTTAAGCATGAACATTTACGTTTCAAATTTAAGTTTCGCCGTACAGGATGAAGACTTAAGAGGTTTTTTTGCAGAATATGGCGAAGTTACTTCTGCAAAAGTTATTATGGATAAATTCACCAACCGCAGCCGTGGTTTCGGTTTCGTGGAAATGGCTGACAAAGCCGCAGCTCAAACCGCTATTAAAGAATTAGACGGCGCCACAGTTGATGGCCGACAAATTAAAGTGAATGAAGCAAGACCAAGAGAAGAAAGAGGTGGAGCAGGTAAAAGGTCTTCTTATTCAAACAAGCGTTGGTAGAAATATCAATTTAAAAAATCAGAGGAGTTCATGCCTGGACTCCTTTTTTATTTTCGGCAATTCGAAAAATATTTTATTTTTTAGCACTTCACAACAATAGTTTCCTTCCCTTCAGCGTTTACATAGCCCACCCATTTATCGGGTGTTCCTTTAACCTTTTAAAATTTTTATCTTATGCCTTCAAACCACTACAACAGACATTTTAAAAATGGTCATAAGTTGTACGAACAAACAGCTTATCGTTATCAAACAGATCTTCCTGCAAAACAATTTGTAAGCTGGGATACTTCAAAGCTTGCATGGACAATATTCGTTATCCTTGTTGTGCTTGGAATAATTTTTTTTACTTCAGGAACAACTTTTTTGCATGGATAAATTTTTGAAATTCATAAGAAATAAGTTTTAAAATAAATGTTAGCTACGGCTAACATTTATTATTTAAGTTGACTTGGTATACATTTTGCATTTTCTAAGCGAGGGATTATTTAGACCAATCTATGAAAGACACCCTGCTGTTTGCAGCAGGGTATTTTTTTGTTCTGCATTTTGTTTTTTAACGCTGAACAAAAATTCTGCTCAAGTTTTTGTCTCAAAAAAACTCGATTAACTCATCTCCCGATTTTTGTTGACATATGCATTGGCATTAAATTTTCAACTATCAGGAAAAACACTTACTTGTATGCTTGAACTTGGGGAATTGGAATTGTCTCACAAAGAACTTTTAAAAGTAGATAAGGATTATGAGAAAGCTGCTTCAATCATCAATCTTGTTTATGTAAGAGATACAGAACCCGGCATTATACGTTTGAAAAAGGGGAAAGGATTCACATACTACTTCGATAAGAAACCAATCAGTAAACAAGAACGTGAGCGAATAAAAAAATTAGTAATCCCTCCCGCTTGGAGAAATGTATGGATATGTCCTCTTGAAAACGGCCATTTGCAAGCCACAGGTTTGGACGCAATAAACCGAAAACAATATTTGTATCATGTGCTTTGGCAGCAATTGCGTAACGAAACGAAATTTAATAAGTTGTATGAATTTGGAAAAATATTACCGCGTTTACGATTAAGATTAGAGCAGGATCTTGAAGAAAGAGAATTAACTCAGCAAAAAGTATTGGCTGCTGTTATAAGCCTGATGGAGAGAACTTATATCCGTGTCGGTAACGTTGATTATGAAAAATTATATGGCTCTTACGGATTAACAACTCTAAAAGATAAGCACGTAAATATTAAGGGTGAAAACATACACTTCGTTTTTAAAGGAAAGAAGGGAGTGCAGCATGATATTTCGTTACGCAACAAAAAATTGGCACGGATAGTCAAGGAATGTCGTGAAATTCCGGGTAAGGAACTGTTTCAATATTACGATAATGAAGGAAACAGAAGATCGATCGATTCGGGTATGGTGAATGCTTACATAAAAGAAGCAACATGTATGGATTTTACTGCGAAAGATATGCGAACATGGGCAGGAACAATGCGTGCTATGCAGGCTCTTTGGTCAATCGGAGATGCAATCACTGAAGCAGAGTGTAAAAAAAATATTGTAGCAGCGTTGGATGAGGTAAGTCAAAAACTGGGAAACACCCGAACTGTATGCAAAAAATATTATGTGCATCCTTTATTGATACAATTATACCACGAAAAAAAATTAGCAAAGTATATGGAAGAATTGAATAAAATTGAAGAGTATGATAACATTAGTGGTCTTACAGGGGAAGAACAAGTGTTGATGAAAATCTTAAAAGATAATCTTTGAAGTTTTGTTTATTTCTATTTTTAACCGACCAATAATTTCATGGCTGCCTCGGAAGTTTATTCTGAGCTTGTCAAAGGATCGCGCTCTTTAACCTTGGAGCATAATGCAGATTAGATAAACAATCCTCATCCTAAAATTTCATCTGCACTCACAGAAATATTTCCTGTTACTGCTTCACTTAAATTTTCTGAACTGTTAGCGAAAATGTCAATTAGTTTTTCGGCCCAGTTGCCTGCTGCATCTGAAATTTTTTTTCTTAGTTCGGTTCCTTTCTCAGGCGCTACAAGCACGCCTATTACAAAACCCGCCGCCATGCCGCCTAATACAGCTACAAGTAATTTGTTCATGAAATATTTTTTTTATTTTTTAAAAAATTTGTGCCAATAAAAATATCGCTTTTTATCTTTAAATATTTCACTCGTAAAATATTCCCTTGTTACAACATTAAAGCGGCATTGAATTTGCCAACAAGTAAAATATTTTTGTTACATTAGTTACACAGCAGTTTTTTTATTTTGTAGAAATTTATGGTAATCTTAAAAATTTTTACTTATGCTTTTTTTAATTTTGTGGAAGCTTCATCAAGAAAGACTATTTAGGGAAAAGAAAATTGTAGAAAAAGTTCCTCAGACCGATTTAAAAGTTAAAATCAATCCTCTGCTTATTTAAATGGCTTTTGAGAAAATAAAATTTGTAACCATAAAACACACACAATGCAAAAAATTTTGGTAGTAGATGATGACAAAGACATGTGCTTTTTACTCGATCGTTTCTTATCCAAGCACGGTTTTGATGTAATTCAATCCTTCAACGGGAAAAGAGCGCTTGAAGCTCTTGAAGAAAATAATATTTCTCTTGTTCTTACAGATTTTCGTCTTGAAGATATTGATGGTAAAGAGTTACTCTACAAGATAAAAAAAACACATCCGAATATGCCTCTCATTATAATGACGGGCTATAGCGACGTTAAAATAGCTGTAGAAGTAATTAAAAATGGTGCATTTGATTACGTAACAAAGCCTTTATTTCCCGATGAGATCCTGATCAAGATAAAGGAAGCTTTAAAAATAGAAGAACAATCTTCCGTTTTTAAAGACGAAACTATAGAAGCACATGTGGTTGTATCAAAACCTAAAGAAAAGGCTTACGTTGTAACCGGGCCTTATATATTCGGTGACAGCTCTGCGTTTAAAAAAATCAGCAATCAAATACTATTGGTAGCTCCAACTAATTACAGTGTGATAATTTATGGTGAAACAGGAACGGGTAAAGAAGTAATAGCAAATGAAATTCATAATCATAGTAAAAGAAAAGATAAACCTTTTGTTGCAATTGATTGTGGCGCACTATCAAAGGAACTTGCAGCAAGTGAACTGTTCGGTCATGAAAAAGGATCTTTCACCGGCGCATTAAATCAAAAAATAGGAAGCTTTGAAATTGCCAATGGCGGAACTATCTTTTTGGATGAAGTGGCAAACTTATCCTATGATATACAAGTTTCACTTTTGCGCGTGGTGCAGGAAAGAAAAATGCGTCGTGTAGGCGGAACAAAAGATATTGATCTTGATGTAAGAATTATTGTTGCTTCCAATGAACGTCTCTGGAGTTCTGAAAAAAAGGGAAAATTTCGCGAAGATCTTTTTCATCGCTTCAACGAATTCAGCATAGAAGTTCCGCCGCTTCGCGAAAGAAGAGAAGATATTTTGCTTTTTGCAAATCACTTCCTGGTGCTAACAAATAAAGAGCTTGACAAACATATAAAAGGATTTACACAGGAAACAGAAAAAGCTTTAAAATCTTATTCGTGGCCGGGCAACTTACGTGAGTTAAAAAATGTAATAAAACGAGCAACGCTTTTAACTGATAGCAATTACATTGAAATACATTCGCTTCCATTTGAAATTTCAAACTTCAATAAGCTGCAATTTGAGCAATCGCAGGAGGAAGTTAATAAACAGGAAGAAGCAATTGTTTCGCAGGTGCCTGAAATGTCTGAACCGGCACCAGTGGCTGTTGGAAGCGGCGAGAATAATTTTAAAAAGGCAGTTTATAATGCCGAGTTTAAAATAATTATGGATGCAATGGCTAAAGTAAATTTCAACAAAAGCGAAGCAGCCCGCCTTTTAAATATAGACAGAAAAACACTTTATAATAAACTAAAGCAATACACGGATAATTTATAGCTATATAATTATCCGGAAGGGAAAGAAGATGCAATGATCACAAATCTTTCTAATCATACAATACGGGTATTGATTATAGATGATGATGAAGATGACTTCTTTATCACTTCAGATCTTATACGACAGATACCTGATAATAATTTTAAAATTGATTGGTGTTACAATTATGACCAGGGTCTGAAATCGATCAACGCCGGTGGTTATGATATTTATTTTGTTGACTATCGCCTTGGAATAAAGACTGGACTTGATCTTTTGAAAGAAGCATGTGAAAATGGCTGCCAGGAACCAATCGTTTTGTTGACGGGAAAAGGAAATAAAGTCATTGATGTGGAGGCAATGCAGATTGGTGCTACAGATTACCTGATAAAATCAGAATTGTCTGTTGAGAAGCTTGAAAGATGTATTCGTTATTCTATGGAAAGAGCGAACTCTCTCAGGAAAATAAAATCAAATGAGCGAAAGTATCGTAACATTTTTGAGCACTCAAAAGATGCAGTTTTTATTCTTGATGAAAACCTGGCTTTCCAGGATATGAATATAGCTACAACAAAACTTCTTGGATATTCTGAGGAAGAACTAAAGCAAAAAAGCTTTTTTAACCTTCTTGCAAATTCAGATCATATTGAAATCTTCAAAAGAGCCGCTGCAGGAGAGGAAATTAAGGATGATCTTGAAATTGAATTACTCACTAAGGATGGGGACACACGGAACTGCATTATTTCAATTACTCATGAGCCAATTGACGGGAAAAAATTGCAGTTCCAGGGATTCATGCATGACATTACCAATTTAAAGAAAACAGAGAAGGCAAATTTGCAGATAGAAAAACTTGCCGCTGCAGGCAGGCTTGTAAGAACACTTGCGCATGAAGTAAGAAACCCGCTCAACAATATCAATATGTCTGTGGAGCAATTAAAGAATGAAGTGAGCGAAGACCTTGAACTTTATCTGCACATTATTTATAAAAACAGTAATCGCATCAATGATCTCATAAGAGAATTACTCGATTTTTCAAAGCCCGGTGATCTTGTATTCGAAAAGAAATCATTGCAATCCATCATGGATAAAACAATTGCGCAGGCACTCGACAGAATTATTTTAAAACACATTAACCTGCAGTTGCGCTATGATAGTAAGCCTGCAGAAATTTTAGCTGATGAAAATAAATTAAGCATTGCTTTCTTAAATGTGCTTATTAATGCGGTAGAATCAATGAAAGAAAATACAGGTAAACTTACTATTGAAATTATTCATCACAATCCGTTTCATGTGGTTACAATTTCTGATAATGGATGTGGTATTCCACCCGAAAACTTAACCCGTTTGTTCGAGCCATATTTCACTTCAAAAAGAAATGGTGTTGGTCTTGGTTTGGTGTCAACACTTAACATCATCAAATCACACAAAGGAAACATTGAAGTGCATTCAAAAATAAATGAGGGAACTACATTCAATGTTTTATTTCCCGCTCACGCTGATTAGTTGATTTATTATGTGCAAGCTGGAGTTCAAATGGCATCGCCTGTTGTGTCACTCACTTGTGCGTTCGGAACTTTTATGGTCAATAAGTGATCAATGTAAAACTTTAATCCGCATTTTTTTTACCATTCACTATTGACCATTCACCTTCTCATTGTGGAATATTGTTCTCATTTTTTCCTTTCACGCTTTTTACTTTAATGAAAAACAAATTCTGGCAAGGTTTTTTTTGTAGTTAAGTAAAACGTAATCTATGAGAAGCATTTTGTATTTAATCGCAGTAATTCTATTGATAGGCTGGCTATTAGGCGTATTTGTATATAGCGTCGGAGGATTAATTCACATCCTCATAGTGCTTGCAATAATCTCCTTCCTGATTGCTATTATCAGGGGCGATGCAGTATAATTTCAGTCAGCATATTTCTATCAATATTTAAGATTTTGAAACCGGCACAACTCCGGTTTCAAAATCTCTTTTCATTTTATATGATTACTTATGGAATCAAAAAAACAATCTGTAAATATTCCTCAAACACAACCACGACCGGGCATACAGGAAGAGATGAAACAACAACCTGTTTCAGAACGACCAGAAGAACAAAGTTGTAATAAGTTGAAAGATCGCATTGCATTAATAACCGGCGGAGACAGCGGGATAGGAAAAGCTGTTGCACTATTGTTTGCAAAAGAAGGTGCCGATGTAGCAATAGTTTATTTAAGTGAAGATGAAGATGCGAACGATACAAAAACAAAAATTGAAAATGAACATAAGAGAAAATGTGTTTTAATTAAAGGCGATATTTCTGAAGAAAAATTTTGCAGCGAAGCTGTTAAAAAAACAATTGAGACGTATGGACGCATAGATATTTTAGTAAACAATGCAGCGATGCAAATTGAAGCGAAGGAACTTGCGGATATAAAAACAGAGAATTTGGTGAAAACATTTCAGACAAACATATTCTCTATGTTTTGGATTACAAAGAATGTACTGCCTCACATGAAAAAAGGTTCTGCAATTGTGAACACAACTTCTGTCACAGCATATCGCGGAAGCCCTGAATTAATGGATTACGCATCAACAAAAGGAGCAATTGTTGCCTTCACAAGAAGCCTTTCCACTAATCTTGTTAAAAAAGGAATTCGTGTAAATGCAGTTGCGCCAGGACCAATATGGACGCCACTTATCACCTCTTCATTTGATGAAAAAAAAGTTGCAGAGCATGGAAGTAAATCACCTATGGAAAGACCGGGTGAACCTGCAGAAGTTGCGCCTTGTTATTTGTTTCTTGCATCTGATGATTCATCGTATATGAGCGGGCAGGTACTTCATCCAAACGGCGGAGAAATTATTAATGGATGATGGGTTGGTTTAAATAATAATTCTTTTGATTTTATTCTACTTAAATTATTCGCTTTTATTGGGCCAAATATTCATTTGCAGATTCCTGTAAAGCCTGGAAAAAATCGTAATCCGTATCTGCTTCTTCTATCTGTTCAAATAAAATTTCAAAATCTCTCACTATGAGATTTGCATGTCCAAACCGCTGAACAAAAATCCAATGACGACAACGAATAAAAGAAAAGCAATCTAATATTTGCAGTTGCCATTCGATGGTTTCATCATCATAAACAAACTCAAGTTTTTTTAGTCTCTCAAAGGGACCCATAAACAGCGTTTAGCTTTTTTAGAATGATTGAAATTATAAAGAACCTGATGGTTTCAATATTAAAGTAAACTAAACAATATTAAATTGTACTGAAACATTTTTCAGCGATTTGTTTCAATAAAATTCTCACAAGAGTTTTTGAGATTTTTTATGTACCCATCTTTAAAACTATAATGATGCTTTTCTTGCGTCGCACTCTTGTACAACATCTTTTCATGTTATCAATTGCAATTGTTCTGAATTTGCTTTCGTTATTTTCAAACTTATTTTTTTCGATTAACGTATCCATCCCTGACTTTTTAAAAATGTTATTAAACGAGGATCATTGGCTGACAGCGCCGGAATCCAAATGCTGATGCGTTCCCGGTTCCACCATAATCCCTGCGGATTGCCCGGCTTTGCAAAACGGTATCGATATAACACTGCACGTACATAGCGGGGTGGCTTTCCTGGAAATGGATTGCCTGCAAACAAGCCAACGGCATTAGGATCATTGTGAAGCAGTTTCCATACAAGATTATACGTCCAGTCATATTCTTCCGCAGTTGACATGGCAGCAAACCACATCTGCCAATCCAACCGCAATTGGTATGGCGCTATTTGTGGCGGACGTTTATCAGGAAGCACAGGCAATCCTTTATAAATGTAGGGTTGCCAATGTGCATTATCAGTTGAATCATCATCCGGTGTTCCTTCAAATATTACATTCAAACGTTCTTGCCCAACTGTTCCAAATGCGCCATAAGTATTTACAAGATCAAGAGGATCGAACGAGGTATTCATGATCTGCGCAGGTGACAACATGTTGGCTATTGGTTGAATACTCAGTATTCCGATAATAGCAGTTACAACCCATGCTGTGGTTACCATCGCTTTTGATTCTTCAGGACGGTTTGCTGCCGCCTCTGCTTTTTGAACGAGACGTCGGGGAAGAAGCTTTTTCCAAAATCCATCATCGAAACAAGCAAGTGCAGGAATAATGGTTAACCAGTTTAAAAAAGAGAGATTGCCACTAAGAATGAGTACCACTTGAAGTAATACAATAATAACTCCTGCTATGTGGCGTCCCAATCGTGGCCAGAATACAAACAATGGCGCCGCAATCTCGGCAAGCCAGTTAAACCACACGCCTATTTTTAGAGCGTTGTGCGGTAAGAAATGAAACCATCTGCTTAAAGGACCGGGAATAGGTTGTGTCTCGAAATGATAATATAGAGCTGTTCCGTTGCGCCATATTTCATCACCCCGCAGTTTGATTAATCCTGCACCGAGCATGATGCGGCAGATGAGCCAACGAAATAAAATGATGATGGGCAAAGGCGGTGCATAACGTGGAAATGGACGCATATCAAGCAGCGGGCAAAGGAAGATAGCGAGAAAACCGGTTTCGGTAAGCTGAATTTCCCAGCCATAGCCATACCAGTCTTGCCCGACATGAACAAACGACATGTACAAAAACCAAAGAACTGCAAGCATTAGCGCATTAGCATATCCTGCAACAACTATGAGGGAAAGCAAAAAACCTATCCACGCAAAAGTTAAAAGTGCGATATCTGAATGCCAGAACCAAAAGAGAGAAGGCAACCGTATGAAACCTGCTCCATCTGAACCAAGAGCATGGCTGATCATTTTTAAAGAAAGATACACAGGCAGAAGTCCGTTAGAACCGATCAATGGAACGATCTGGTTGATCGCAACAAGAAAACCTACAGCATACACTGTTCCAAGAAGACGAAGAATCATAAAACGGGTAAGCCAGTAGGTGGGCTTGTTTTGCCGAAGGGCGACACTATCGGATTCAATATCCATTTTTGAAAGCGCTTTTCAATAAGGAAAGTTAATGCTTATGTTGCTTTTGCGGATGGCATAAAAAAATGTTTTGATGGCATCGCTTAAAATGTCGGAGGCATAAAAAAATAGTTTTAATGGCACCCTCAAAATGTCGGAGGCATAAAAAAATGTTTTGATGGCATCGCTCAAAATGTCGGAGGCATAAAAAATAGTGTTTGCATATTACGGAAATCCGCAATAGCTCCGTAGGAGCAAAATATTGGTAGGAAGAAACATATTAACGATTAAAAAAGCTCCGTAGGAGCGATATATTATTTAGGGATAGAATATTTCGCTCCTGCAGAGCTCGAGTTAAATCAACAATTTTTTTCTACCGATATTTCGCCTCTAACGAGGCTTTTGCCGGAGGCATAAAAAAAATGGTTTTACCCTATTCCTGAAATTGGGAATGGTCATCCAAATCAGTTTGGCTTATCCGGGAAACGTTGCTTGTATAAAAACCTTTGCCTCTGTGTTTAATTGAAAGAGGGAAATGAGAACGAATTGCGATGCAATACCCTAACCCCCTAAAGGGGGAATACATACAAAATGAACTTGAGTACGCTTTGTTTTGTTGCCATATGCACTACAGACGAAGTGATTGCGACGCAACGAAGATGCCATGAAAAACGAAAGCTGGTATCATAAAAAACATCACGCAACATTTTATTTAAGTGAAATTTCCTGATGAAAAATATCTTTCAGTGCTCTTTTAGCAGCATGGTATCCACACATGCCGTGAACTCCTCCTCCAGGCGGCGTAGAAGAAGAACAGATATAAAGACCTTTCGCAGAAGTTCTGTAAGGTGATAACCGTAAAGCCGGACGAGTAAACAACTGACTTAAGTTCATAACACCTCCATTAATATCGCCTCCGATATAATTTGGATTATACGCTTCCATTTGCGCCGCATTTATTACATGCCTTGCTAATATCCGATCTCTGAAACCGGGAGCAAAACGTTCCACTTGTTTTTCAATTCGCTCTGTCATGTCAACTTCTGAACCATTTGGAACATGGCAATAAGCCCATGCGGTATGCTTACCTTCGGGTGAACGTGAAGTATCGAATAAACTTTGTTGCGCTAATAGTACAAAAGGCTTTTCGGAATGTTTGCCTTGCGATGTCAACTTTTCGGATAAGGCTATTTCTTCCCATGTATTTCCCAAATGTACTGTGCCGGCTTGTCTGCATGCCGTAGCTGTAAAAGGTATCGGTTCATCCAGAGCCCAATCAAGTTTAAATACACCCATTCCATAACGATATTTTTCCAGTTGCCATTTATAAAGTGATGAAAACTTATGACCTGCTATCTGTAATAACTGCTTTGGAGTAACATCAAATATTACAACATGAGAGGAGGGGAGTTGATAAAGTGAACGAACATAAAAGTTTGTTTCGATCACACCTCCCAATGAAACAAAATAAGAAGCCAGTGCATTTGCAATGGTAATTGAACC
>Ga0207706_10005471_pt1 | contig 11840 bp, 7 predicted proteins | sample KBSC53metaG_FD_184318 | JGI IMG/M metagenome (GOLD analysis project Ga0207706, IMG submission 184318) | Corn rhizosphere microbial communities from Kellogg Biological Station, Michigan, USA - KBS C5-3 metaG (SPAdes) (version 2) | ecosystem: Host-associated > Plants > Roots > Rhizosphere > Soil ... | reverse complement strand
GGACACGGCGAAGAACTTCAACCCGTCGCTGTCGCCCAAGCCCTGGTCCTGCCACCACTGCGCACCGCGGGCCACGATGATGGGTACGTCGGCGAAGGTTTCGACCGAGTTCATCAGCGTGGGCCGGCCCCACAGGCCCCAGACGCCGGGGAACGGCGGCTTGTTGCGTGGCTCGCCCCGATGCCCCTCCATGCACTCGATCAGCGCGGTCTCCTCGCCGAGGATGTAGCCACCCGGCGAGGTGAAGATGTCGAGGCTCAGTCGGCGGCCGCTGCCCAGCACGTCGTCTCCGATCAGGCCCTGCTCGCGCAGATTCTCGATCTCGGCGTGTAGCACCGCCTCCTCCGGGCCGTACTCGTGCCGGATGAAGACCCAGCCCTCCTCGACGCCGGTGACGACCATGCCCATCAGCAGGCCCTCGAGCACCAGGTGCGGCTGCTCGGCGAGCAGCTGGCGGTCTTTGAAGGTTCCCGGCTCGGACTCGTCGGCGTTGCAGATGGCGTATTTGATGCCGCTGCCGTCGACGGCCTCTTCGCCGCGCACCAGCTCCCACTTCTTGCCGGTCGGGAAGCCCGCCCCGCCCATCCCGCGTAGGCCGGAGGCCTGCAGGTCGTCGATCACCTGCTGCGGGGTGATCTCCCCAGACAGCAGGGCACGCAGGGCCTGGTAGCGCGGCTCGCCGGGCCCATAGGGGTCGTTGGGCCAGCCGCCCTCCGGGCCATAGGCCACCACGGCGCCGAGGTCGTTGTCGCCGCTGCGCTTGGCGTCGACCAGCGTGTCGACGTCGTCGAGCCGGGAAGGCTGTTCGTCGACGGTGGCCGCCGGCGCGATGTCGCACCGGCCGGGGCAGGAGATCTCCACCACCTCCACGTCACCGCCATCGCCGTACTGCTCGTGCAACTGCGCGATCCGGTCCTCCGCTCCGTTCAGCCAGCAGGTGAGGTCGTGGCAGACCCGGACGGTCACTCCTGCCGGCGGCTCCGTGCGGAAATGCGGATAGAAGGACACCAGACCCTGGATCTCGTAGAGAGGCCGCTTCTGCTCCCGCGCCAGCGCCTCCAGTTCCTCGCGCGGCAGCCAGCCGAGGCGCTCCTGGATCTCCATCAGCATCGGGATCAAACTCGGACCCCGGAACTTGCCCGCACGCGCTTCGACGCCAGGGACGGCCGGCGGCTGGTCAGCCGTAACTGTCACCGTGCGGACCCTCCGACCAGCGCGCTCTCGCGATCGCCCGCCGGGGCGATGCTGACCGCGCAGAACTTGAACTCCGGAATCTTGCCGAACGGGTCGATCTCGTCGATCGTGAGCAGGTTGGCCGCGGCCTCCCGGAAGTGGAACGGGATGAACACGTTCCCACGCGCTTCGCGGTGGGAGACCTTCACATGCAGCACGATCGTGCCCCGACGGGAGGTGACTCGGGCCAGCTCGCCGTCGACGAGACCTCGCTCGGCCGCGTCCTCGCGGTTGACGTAGACCTCCGCGCGCGGCGAAATCGAGTCCAGCGCGAACGAGCGGCGGGTCATCGACCCGGTATGCCAGTGCTCCAGCAGTCGTCCGGTATTGAGTACGAACGGGAACTCCTCGCTGGGCAGCTCCTTGCCCGGCAACCACTCCGCCGGCACCAGGTGGGCGAGCCCGTCGTCGGTGTTGAACCGCTCGTCGAACAGCACCACGGTGCCGTCGCTGTGGTCCGGGTCCTCGATCGGGTACAGCTTGCCGTACGAGCCGAGGTTGTCGTGGGTGAGATTGGCGTAGTCCCCCATCAGCGGCACCATCTCGTCGAAGATCTCGCTCGGCGAGGAGTAGTTCCAGTCCAGCCCCAGCCGGCGGGCGATGTCCTGGATGATCTCCCAGTCGACCCGGGCATCACCGGGCGGGTCGAACACCTTGCGGCCGAGCTGCACCCGCCGGTCGGTGTTGGTGTAGGTGCCGTCCTTCTCCAGATAAGACGAGGCCGGCAGTACTACGTCGGCGAACTCCGCGGTCTCGGTGAGGAAGATGTCCTGCACTACCAGGAAGTCCAGCTTGGACAGCGCCTTGCGGACCTTGTTGATGTTGGGGTCGGACAGGAACGGGTTCTCGCCGAGCATGTACATCCCGCGGACGCCGCCGTCGAGGATCGACTTGATTATCTCGGTGACGGTCAGCCCCTTGTCGGGATTGAGCTCGGCGCCCCACGCCCGCTCGAACCGCGCCCGGACCTTGCTGTCCGAGGCCGACTGGTAGTCCGGGTAGAACATCGGGATCAGCCCCGCGTCGGATGCGCCCTGCACGTTGTTCTGACCGCGCAGCGGATGCAGTCCGGTGCCCGGCCGGCCGACGTTGCCGGTGATCGCGCACATCGCGATCAGGCAGCGGCAGTTGTCGGTGCCGGTGGTGTGCTGGGAGACGCCCATGCCCCAGTAGATGACGCCGGCCCTGGCCTCTCCCCACAGCCTGGCGACCTCGCGGATGACCTCGACGTCGATGCCGGTGATCTGTGCGGCCAGCTCCGGCGGGTAGGCCTGCACGGTCTTGGCCAGCTGGTCGTAGTTGGAGGTGCGGTTCGCGATGAAGTCGCGGTCGATCAGGCCGAGGCGGATCACCTCGTGCATGATCCCGTTGTAGAGCGCCACATCGGTGCCGGGTTTGAGTTGGCAGAAGATGTCGGCGTGCTCGGCGACCGTGCCGGCCCGCGGGTCGATGTAGATGATCTTGGTGCCGCGGCGCCGCGCCTGCTTGAAGAACGACGACGCCACCGGGTGGTTGGCGGTCGCGTTGCTGCCGGTGATGATCGCGACGTCGGCGTTCGCGATGTCGCCGTAGGTGGTCGAGACCGCGCCGGAGCCGACGCCCTCGAACAGCGCCGCAACGCTGGACGCGTGACACAGCCGGGTGCAATGGTCGACGTTGTTGGTGCGGAAGCCGGTGCGGATCAGCTTCTGGAAGAGGTAGGCCTCCTCGTTGGAGCACTTGGCCGACCCGAAGCCGGCGATGCCGTCGGAGCCGCTCTCGGCGTAGATCTCACCGAGCCGGCGCGCGACGAGGTCGAGTGCCTCCTCCCAGCTCGCCTCCCGGAAGTGCGGCATCACCTCTTCGTAGGGCACCAGGCCGCCAGGCTTGCGCCCACGCTTGTCGCTGCGTCCCTGTCCGTCGTTCGCCTTCACATCCGCTGACAGCGGCCCTTTGGGGTAGGAGTCAGCGATGCGGATCAGCGGCTTGGTGAGCCGCTGGGGTGAGGCCGCGTAGTCCCAGCCGTAGCGGCCCTTCACACACAGCCGGGCCTGATTGCCGGGTTGGTCGCGCCCCTCGGCGAACGAGATGCCGCCGCGCTCGCGGTCGACGTAATAGGTCAGCGCGCAGCCCACGCCGCAGTACGGGCACACCGTGTCGACCGCGTCGAGCGTTGCGCGGGGCTGGATCGGGATGTTGTTGATCGCCTTGTTGGTCAGCGCGCCGGTGGGGCAGGCCGCCACGCACTCACCGCATGTGACGCAGGACGACTGCCCCATCGGGTCATTGAGGTCGAACGCGATGCGGGTGGAGTAGCCCTTGCCGCTGCGGCCGATGACATTGTTGACCTGGATGTCGTCGCAGGCGCGCACGCAGCGGTCGCACAGGATGCAGGAGTCGTGGTCGACCGCGATCACGGGATTGGACATGTCGGCGCCGCGGGCGGGCCCCGGAAGCAGGTCTGCCACGCTGGTGATGGCGAAGCCGTCCGCGACCGCGATCAGCTCGTTGTCGGCGGTCGTGGTCTGCTTCGGGTCTTCCTCCCGCGGCGGCTGGTCGGCGACCAGCAGTTCGGTGAGCACCCTGCGCCGGTTCTGGATCTCCGGCGTCGCGGTGGCGACATTCATGCCCTCCTCGCACGGCCGGATGCACGCCGCCGCGTCGACCCGCCCGCCGACGTCGACGACGCACATCCGGCACACGCCAACCGGGTCGTAGCGCTCGTCGTGGCACAGCGTCGGGATGTCGATTCCCACGTCACGGGCCGCCTGCCAGATCGTCGTGCCCTCGGCGACGGTGAGGCTTTGGCCGTCGATGGTGAGCGACACGGTGCGTTGCTGCACGTCGGTCGTACCGAGACGGGTGAGGGTCATATCGTCTGCTCCGTTCCTACAGCAGTCTGTGCGAGGCGCTGCGCGAGCGGCCGGCCCTGCGGGTCCAGTCCGCGTTCGGCGTAGTAGGTGTCGATCATGGTGCGCAGCCGGTCGGCGGGCAGCGTCGCCGTGCGACCGGACCCGAGCTCGAGCGGGGTGTCGAGGAACCGCTCGGGAAGCCAGTCGTCGGCCGGGGTCCAGCCCTCCCGGAGGTTGAAGGCGCGCTTGGCCAGCACGATGCGTCGTGCGGTCTCGTGCAGTTCGTCACCGTCGACGTCCCAGCCGGTGACCTTCGACAGCAGCTGTGCCCACTCCGCGAACGGCTCGGTGAACACCCCGCGCAGGAACTTGCACAGGATCAGCGAGTCCATGACGGCGGCGCGGTCCTCGGTCTCGATCGCCGCGCGTACGTGCTCGGTGCTGCCACGGATGCGGTCCAGACCGCCCTTGAGGTCGGCCTCGTAGGCGCCGGACCGATTGTGGTCGGCTCCCCTGGCGTTGACCGCCAGACCCAGGGCCATGGACTGCATGGTGCGTGGCTCGTAGCCGGGCATTTCCATGCCCTTGACGTGTGGGGCGAACGCGGCCGAGCCCTGGCCGACCACCTCAGCGGCCCGGCGGGAGCCCTCGGCGAGCAGCTCGCCGAGGCCGGTGCGGGAACCGATCTCGTCCAGCACCCGCAGCAGGGCCGCGCCGTCACCGAATCGCAGCCATGGCGCGTCGAGTAGTCCACGGTCGACGCACTCCATCGCCCAGGCGATAGTGCCGCCGGCGGAGATGGTGTCGAGCCCGAGCGCGTCGCAGCGCGCACTGGCCTCGAGTACCTGATCAGGGTCGGATACCCCGCACATCGGCCCGAGCGCGAAGACGTTCTCGTACTCCACCCTCGCCGTCTTGCCGCCCTTGGCGGCATAGATGTGCTCGCAACCGATGGTGCAGGAGGCGCAACTGTTCCTGGCGACCGACCGGCTCTGCGCCAGATTCTCGGCGGACAGCATGGGCGCCTCGGCGAAGGTGGCGGACTGGAAGTTGCGGGTGGGCAGGGTGTTGATCGCGTTGAACGCCAACAGGTTTGCCAGTGTGCCGAGCTCGCGGTACTTCGCGGTGGCCGGGCCAAAGGAACGTTCGCGCAGGTCCTTGGCCGCCGCCAGCACCGCCTCGCGGTCGGCCACCGTGGGCCGGGTGCGGCCCTGCACGGCGACCGCCTTGATGTTCTTCGCGCCCATCACCGCGCCCAGACCGCCTCGCCCGGCGTGCCGGCCGTCGTGAGAGATCGTGGCGTAGCGCACGCCGCGCTCGCCCGCCGGGCCGATGCAGGCCGCACGCCAGCGCCGGCCGTGCTGCGCGCGCAGCGACTCCTCGGCGTCCGACGCCGACATGCCCCACTGCGGCGCCGCGTCGACGAGTCGGACGCCGTCGGCGTCGATCAGCAGATGGGCCGGCGCCTGCGCCCGGCCGGTGAGCACGATCGCGTCGTGCCCGGTGAACTTGCCCGAGATCGCGAAGTGGCTGGAGGCCAGTGCGTCGGTGAGCAGACCGGTCAGCGGCGACTTGGCCACCACCGCGAACTTCGCGCTGGTCGTCAGCGGGGTGCCCACCAGCGGCGAGAATACAAAGGCGAGCGGCGCGGCGGGATCTAGCGGGCCGACGCCGGGCGGCGCCAGCTCGGTCATCAACCAGGCTCCCAGGCCTGCTCCGCCGAGGTAGTCGCGGAGCACCCGCTCGGGCAATGGCAGGGTCGTGGTGGAGCCGTCGGTGACGTCGACCACCAGGGCGTTGCCGAAGTAGCCGCCGGGCGCGCCGAGGTGGTAGTTGCGAACGCCGTTGTACACGCCGGTCATAGCTCATCCGCCCGCGTCTGCGGAGATGAACGACACGGTGTCGCCTGTTTGCAGCGGCGACTGCGCGTCGCCATGGATCTGATCGCCGTTGATCGCGGCCAGGACATGCCGGTCCAAGGCCAGCCCGAGCTGTTCGGCGGCCGCACCGATGGTGGCGGCCCGGACCCGCCGCGGCCCACGGACGCCGCCGTCGGTGGCCAGCACGCCGAAGCACTCGACGACGACATCGGGCGCTGGCCGGGCACGTGCCGCGCGGTAGTCGTCGGGGGTGTTGACGTTGAGCACGGAGTCCAGCTCGGGGTCGGCACGGGCCAGCCGGGCATCGGCGAGCAGCATGGCCTCGTCAAGCTGGCGCACGTTGACTTCCTCGAAAAGGTGCGCGGGGCGCATCCGCTGCGCCTCGATCAGCTTCTCGACCCGCGGCGCGAGGTCGGTACGGTAGCCGGCGGCCATCGGCTGCCGGTAGCCGCCGACAACGGGCAGCACCACGTCCGGGGATGCCTCCGGCTCACCCGACGCGGGTGCGGGGGCGAAGCCGCGGAGCACTGCGGTCACGAAGGCAGAGTGCAGGAAGGGCAGGTCGGTGGAGCAGACGAAGGCCACGGGGGCATGCTCGGCCGCAGCGGCCAATCCGACAGCCAGGCCCTGCATCGGCCCCCGGCCTTCCTCCGGGTCGGTGTGGACCAGCACCTGCGGGTCGAGGGTGGGCAGCTGCTGTCCCGGGGCACGCACGACGATCACCGGACCGTCGACCGCGCGACCGACGATGCCCGCTACGTGGCGCAGCAGGGTCGAGCCGTGCCACTCAAGCGTCGCCTTGGCGGTGCCCATCCTCGTCGAGCGGCCCCCGGCAAGCACGACACCGACCGCTGGTGCCGCACAGTCGAGGGTGTGCGACCCGTCAACGGGTGTCACGCTGGGCTCACCTCCTTGCGTACTCGATGGCGATGTCGGTGCCGATGCCTGGCCAAGCCGGGCTGCCGCCTCTCGGGACGCGACACCCGGGACGGTCGATCAGCCGAGGAGTTGCAGCGCTGCCGTGACGGCGTCGAACACCCATAAGCCAAGGGTATGCCGACAATCAGCAAGCTGACGACGATCACTACCGCACATTTGGCGGGTGTGGTCTTCCATGGTGGATCCGACCCCTCTCCTCTCGCCCTACTCCGGGTGCGAGCGCAGGGTCGGGGTGTGGGCGGTGAACCTGGGGTGCCATGCCCGCACGTGGTCGGCCCTGATGGCCGACCGTGGCATGGTGCCGAACGCATCGAGGAGCTGCTGGTCGAACAGCTTGCGGTAGTGCTCACGGGTGCGGTCCCGATCCGCTGACCGACAGCCACCCCGCCACGGGTGGAGGTACTGATCGCGCAATTCCAGCCGGCAGGTACGCCCCCGGGGGAGGGCCACTCGGCGTAGGTGCTCGTGTGGTACCAGGCCAGCCCGGGGACACCGTCGTTGGATAGGGCTCGATCATCGGGATCACGCGGAGTCGTCACTTCCCCCGCCACCTCAATACCGTCCTCGCAATCACCGCAGGGGACGACACCGCCGTTGATTATCGCCTTATCCCAGTAGACGTCCGCGGGCACACGAACGAATCCTCCGTACTGGCACTGCATTCGGTAGTCGTAGTTGAATCTCTCAATGCGCTCCTCCAGTGGGCAGCCCTCGAGAGTCACATCGTCGAGCGTAGGCGCCCCGCAGAACTGAGCGCAGTTCGCCTGACGCACGGCCACTTTCGTCAGCAAGAATGCAGTCGCCCATCGCCCTAGATCAGCGACGAGCCTTCATGGTCGAGCCCAGACCATCTCGGTGACTCCGCATACAGGCTTAGGATCACTTGGCGCAGATGTCACGCTGACGGAGCCACACGGCAACAACGGGGAATCACTGATCTGAACGTTGCCGGGAGACTGGGATACCGTTGCGCCCGCGCTCCCCGTGCAAGACTGTTGAGGTGTATGCGGGGTGGGGGTATTGAGGGCGGCGGAGGCAATCGATGCCGCGGAGATGGCGACCGCAGCGGCCGCTGCTCCGAATATCGGTGTGAGATAACGCAGTTTGATGTGTATGGTGGCGCAGAATGCCGCCCAGCAGGCTACGTTCTTCCCGGTATCTGATCTGCCTAGGGCCTGATGGCAGTGCTTTGCCGTTCCACCGCGGCGGACATGAAGACCCGCGCTGTGCGCTACGGGCAATGCAGACAACCGCAACGATCCCCTCGCCGCACCCAGTTAGCGCGAGCGCGAGGTATTGGGACTGATGGCGGACGGCCGCTCTAATACCGGTATCGCTCATCGACTTTGGGTCACCGAGGCACCGTTGAGAAGCACGTCCGTAGCATCATGAGCAAGCGGAAGCTGCCCGAAACCGGCGAAGTTCACCGCAGGGTGCTGGCCGTGATCACCTTTCTCGGCGCGCGGTGAGCTGTCGAGAACGTCGACGACCACCAGGGGCTACAACGAGGCTGCTCTTATTGGCTGTGGCGACCGCCAAACCGGCGATGAGTCAAAACCCCAACGTCGATCGGTGGCCTGCGGTGGATCAGAAGGCCACGTCGACATGCCCGCCGGGCTGTTAGTCGGGTATTAGGCCAGCACCTGCCCGCGGGCCACGATCGTGATCACTCACCGTTTATTCACCGCTTTTGGCGACGGCTCGCTCGAGCAGATCGGCCACTTGGCTGTGGACCGATCCGCGCGTCATGAGCGGTCCTGGGTCAACGAGAAACGGAGTTCAGATTGAACTAAATTCGCGCCGCTGCTCGCTGCTGGAACGGCCGCGGTGGCGATTGTCGTCGCACCGATTGCGGCGGCCGCTCCAAGTGATTCCACCCAGCCGCACCAGTCATGCACCGACCTCCCGGGGCGCACAAAGCACGCGCGTTCGAGCGGGAACGCCGAATTTCGGGATGACGGTTGCTTCGCCGCCACCTAGATCGTCAGCAGTTGGCCGCCAAATACAGGGTTTGATAGCTGATTTGGTTCAGTAGCTCACCGCAGTTTTGGACGGGACCGGTCACCGTCTCACCTGGCGGACCGAGTCGACTGCGCATTGATCGAGTGGGCCCGTGCCCAACTTGTTCAGCGAGTCAGAGCAACCGGCCGATGCCGCGCGCCGCGACCTGCAGGGCGCCCAACAGCCGCTGGCGGTCGGGTTTGAGGGTGGCCACCACCACCCCGATCGCGGCCACCACTTCGTCGTCGGAAGCCCGCACCACCGGCACCGCCAGCGAACGCGCGCCCGACGACATCTCCTCGCTCGTAATGGCCACACCGTCGCGCCGAATCCGATCCAGCTGCGCCTCCAGCACCTCGGGCCGGGTAATCGTGTGCGGCGTGATCCGGGTCAGTCTGGCAAACACTCTGTGATGAACATCGGACGGTGCATGTGCAAGCAACACCTTGCCAACGCCTGTCGCGTGCATCGGCAGCCGGCTGCCCACCGTGCTGAGGATCGGCACCGAGGCCCGACCCCGCATCCGGTGCAGGTACAGCACCTCATCACCGTCGCGAACGGCCAGGTGCACGGTTGCCATCGTCGCCGCATAGACGTCGTGCAGAAAAGGCTCCGCCACCTGCCGCAACCGTCCCTGCATGGGCGCCAGCAACCCGGCCTCCCACAGCAGCCGGCCGATGACGTAGCGGCCGTCGTCCAGGCGTTGCAGGGCGCCACCGGCCACCAGCTCACCGACGAGTCGATGCGCAGTCGGCACTGGTATCCCGGCCCGGCCAGCCAGCTCGGTCAGGGTCAGGCTGCGATGTCGTTCGTCGAACGCCGAGAGCACCGACAGCAACCTCGACGTGACGGTCGCCCCTGGTACCGATGTGTTTCCAGCCAATTGCCCCAGTCTTTCGCTGAGTGGAAGTCTAATCTTCATACCATGGGCGGCCGCCGATACGGTGCGGATATGACAGGGCAGGCGGAGATCACCGCCGAGATTGCGGCAATACACACCGACTACCACCGCGCCGGTGTCGAGGAGAGCCAGCCGCGGCTGAACCATCCGCCGTATCGCAGCAGCATGTTTCGCCACCCCACCTACGAACTGCACCGCGCCGACCCCGAAGCCATCGAGCTGTCGGCGCCGTGTTTCGGGGAGGGCGACGTTGATCCACTCGATGCAGATCTGACGATCCAACATGGTGGCCAGCCCATCGGCGAACGTGTCGTCGTCACCGGCCGCATTGTCGACGGAGATGGTAGGCCGGTGCGTCGCCAGCTCGTCGAGATCTGGCAGGCCAATGCCAGCGGCCGCTACGTCCACAAGCGCGATCAGCATCCCGCGCCGCTGGACCCCAATTTCACCGGCGTCGGGCGCTGCCTGACCGACGACGACGGCGCCTACCGCTTTACGACGATCAAGCCAGGGCCGTACCCGTGGCGCAACCACCACAATGCATGGCGTCCGGCGCACATCCATTTCTCGTTGTTCGGGACGGATTTCACGCAGCGGATGATCACCCAGATGTATTTTCCAGGTGACCCGCTGTTCGCACTGGATCCGATCTTTCAGGCGATAACCGACCAGAAGGCCCGCGACCGGCTCGTCGCGGTCTACGACCACGACGCCACCAGTCACGAATGGGCCACCGGCTACCGCTGGGACATCGTGCTGACCGGTGCGTCCCACACTCCCTTCGAGAGGGCGGAGTAGCCCGATGAGTACCCTCACCGCCACCCCCGGCCAGACGATCGGCCCGTTCTTCGGCTATGCCCTGCCGTTCGAGCGTGGCAACGAACTCGTACCGCCAGGGTCCGCCGGGGCCATCCGGCTGCACGGCGTCGTCACCGACGGCGCCGGCGCGCCCGTGCCCGATGCGCTGCTGGAGATCTGGCAGGCCGACGCCTACGGTGTGGTGCCGACGGCGACCGGGTCGCTGCGCCGCGACGTGTGGACGTTCACCGGATGGGGTCGCGCCAGCACCGACGCCGACGGTCATTACAGCTTCACGACTATCAAACCCGCTGCTGTATCACATGATTCGGCACCGTTCTTTGCCATTGCGGTATTCGCCCGCGGGCTGCTCAACCGGCTCTTCACCCGCGCGTACGTGCCCGGCGATCGGCTCGCCAAGGACCGGCTGTTGAGCGCGCTGCCTGCCGATCGGCGACACACACTGATCGCGCTGCCCGACGAGCACGGCCTGCGATTCGACATCCAGCTGCAGGGCGACGACGAAACGGTGTTCCTGCGCTTCCCCGGCCATCGGCGATGACCGACCTGTTCTGGCCGGGAGACAATCGCGCAGGCGACCTGATGAGCGATTCAGCGTTCCTGGCGGCGATGGTCGAGGTCGAAAACTCTTGGCTCGGCGCGCTTGTCGACGCAGGCGTGGCACCGGTCGAGAGCCGCGCGGACCTGACGTCGTTGGTGTCGATCGGTGATGTGGAGGCCATCGCGGCGGGTGCCGAGGCCGACGGCAACCCGGTTATCGGGCTGCTGGCACTGCTGCGCGAACGCGCAGACGGCCAGGCCGCTCAGTGGCTGCATCGCGGGCTGACCAGCCAAGATGTCATCGACACCGCGATGATGCTGTGTCTGCGCGACGCGCTCGCCCGTATCCGAGCCGAAATCGATACGCAGGTAAGAACTCTCGCCGCACTTGCTGAAACCCACCAGCATGACCCGATGCTCGCCCGGACGCTCACACAGCCCGCGCTACCCAGCACCGTCGGGCTGAAAATGGCCACGTGGCTGTCCGGTGTGCTGGACGCCGTCGACGCCGTCGCTGCACTGCCGCCGTTACCGGTGCAGGCCGGTGGCGCCGCGGGCACCATGGCGGCCGCCACCGAACTGGCCGGATCACCCGGCGAGGCCGCTCAGGAGGCTCCGCCCGCCTTCCCGCGCAGGAGGAGCCGCATGCGCGAGAACGCCCGGACTGCCCTCCACGTGTTGGACGCGTAGATGCGC
>Ga0207706_10005470_pt1 | contig 11844 bp, 11 predicted proteins | sample KBSC53metaG_FD_184318 | JGI IMG/M metagenome (GOLD analysis project Ga0207706, IMG submission 184318) | Corn rhizosphere microbial communities from Kellogg Biological Station, Michigan, USA - KBS C5-3 metaG (SPAdes) (version 2) | ecosystem: Host-associated > Plants > Roots > Rhizosphere > Soil ... | reverse complement strand
GACGTAAGATTGTTCGCGCGTTCTGCCAATTCTTCGTGTTGCTCAGGATCTACAACTAGGTTGACGAGCTTGCCATGATATGGAGAGATCAGCTCCCGTTTGTTTTCACCGCTCTCTGGCGACATAACGTTCACAGCATTTACCTCTTACGGAGCAGTAAATTGCGAGTGTGGTCTGGCGACGATGGGACAACCCGCTTCCCCTGGACGCGGACACGCGAAAGATCAACTGACTTTAGATGTGCAAAGGTGCACCGGAAGAAGCTTGCTCAAAGACGTAGCCGAATCTCTCAATCACTTGGCGGTCACGAACTGAAACTAACTCTGCAAGCTCGGGCGTATAATAGGTCGAGTAGTGAAGGTGCTCAGCGGTATTTTTCTTGTCGGAGCGGAGCACGTAATCACGTAACTCATTGTTTGCAACGCCTATCCGCTCGAAGAAGACGAGCAGATCCTGTCTCAACGTTTCTAGCCGGTAGAAAAATACGTCGTCCGCATTTCCGAAGAGGTGGTTGAAGCGAAAGGTGTAGTAACCGACTCCAGTGCTGCGAACCCTACGGACTGCCTCTTTGGTTAGGTTAGGAATGTTTCTCTTGCGGTAGTCAACTTGTTCCGGCAGCATCGCGATCAAAGCATCGAGTCTTCCATTGTCTACGCCGAGGTTTAAGGCAGTGCGCGTCGCATCTTCGAACCCGTGGTTTCCGTTTTCTGTCACCCAGGAAATCAAGGAAGTCGCGGCATCCCTGGGCCACACGTGATAATACCATGAGACATAGAAGTCCCAAGGGTTCCGGACCGCACCAAGGACAGGGAGGTGAGAATACTCTGCGGGTAGAAGAGTTCGTGGTAAGTGATAGCCGATTTCCTGGGCTGAGGGAAAAAACCTCTTGATCACCTCGGAAGTAAATGTGCCTCCACTTCGAGGAAGATGGACAAATACGAACTTGTCAGTAACTATCATCGTTCGTTTCCTTTGAGGTAAGTCCAGGTGGTGCTTTGTCGCCGCACGGCTAAACAATTCGAGTGAAAGGTCGTCGTTTCTTCCCGGAGATTTTTGTAGCAGTTGTATTACGCAGGAATTTGGGATTGAAGAAATCTTTAACTTTTTCTGTGCTAACCCATTCTTGCTGGACATCAGGAAAACAGTTGATTATCGAATAGGGAAGTTTTTGCCTTGCTGCCGCCTGGAGCATTAATCTTTGCTGCCAAAGGTACCGTTCCAATCGATCATGAAACCCCTCCTCCTCGACAATCTCTTGTTGAAATTTCTGCCAAGCTCCTGATCTCTCTGGATGCAAACTTCTCTTTTCTATTTCGGTTTCATCTAACTGCAGAATAAAAACGTGTACGGGCATGGTGCGCAAAATCTTGATAATTTCATCGTATTGTCTTTCCAGCTTTGGCCGTTGAGCAACCGTCATCGCATACGCGGATAAATGGAACCTATTTAGGATAAAAATATTATTTCCTTCGCGCCGGAGAGTATCCTTCATGTATTTGACGAAGAGCTTCATAAAGTGCAATCGTAATTGCGGGATTCCCTTAATCCGTAGCTGGTTCCAGGATTGTAAAACTTCTCCTTCCGAATAATCGTAGACATTGAAACTCGTCAGCTTCTGTTTCAAGTAGGTCTGAAGCATGTCTTTGCCAGAGCCTGAAATGCCCTCAATAATTGAAACGCGGGACTGAATCGCTATTTTTTCAATAGTGTAAAGAGCATCGAGTTGGGATGAGCTGAAGGTTTGCCCGTGAGTCGCCGCTATTGATGGGATAAGTTGCTGTCGGTTCAAAGGTTTCCCGTCCTCCGTCGTACGCTGATGTCGCGGGTGATTAGCCTTAATGATCCGCACCAATTTTCTCACCGTCATTTTGGCAGTCGCGGAGGTATGCGTCCGGGAGAGTGACTGGGAAACATTCTAGCTGGATCGGGCTCAGAGCCGGTCCGCGTAGCAACGACCTCCTGAAATGCATCACTCTTTTGGGCAATTTCAAGCGGCATACTTACTGCGGAATTACTATTCAATGTTCAAAACTAGTTATCGGCAATACAGACAAAAACACGTCAGTTTCGACATCTCAGGTCATCTAAGACAATTTTCCGTAGCCTTTGGCGGCCCTAATACGTCATAGATGCCAACATTTGTCAAATGCTACCAACTACTGGCCTCCAGGTCACAGATAATGGCGAATTGAGGAACGGCAGCCTTGCAGCCAACGTCCGAGCTAAAATTGTAAAAATATACCCAAGCGACTGGGATCTGGTATCTCTAAGGTCTACTGCTTTGGTGAGGTTCATTCCGTCACATAAATGCGCGCACATTCTGATAGCTGCTCTCGTCTGTCCCGCCAGCAATACTGGATGGCCATCATGCGGTTTGAGCACTTCCTCAAAGAATGATGTCCACCGGGCCAAACAATCAAGCCAACTTTCTCCGCCTGGATAGGCCAGTTCTACGTATGTATGTGCTGGCCGCATGGCTGACATCGGTTGACCTTTGAACTCGCCGTAGTCGACGGCGTTCAAGCGCGCATCTGAAACAGGCGCCGGAAGCTTAAAGAAGTCACATATCAACGTCGCTGATTCGATATGTCGTGGGCTCGTCGGACAATAAACCGCTTTGAAAATCCGAAATAATCTGACAAGTCTTTCTAAAAGGTACGGATCTTCTTTTTCGAGGCGCTCGAATTGGAGTTTCCGCTTCCTCATGATCTCCGGCAACACAGGTTGCTCTGATCGGGCAACCAGATTATCTCGGTTATCCGCACTCGGCAGATGATTCCAGACGTAAAGGGGTACAGTTCCCATATTTTTCCTTGCCTAGCTCCCTATAAATTGCTTAGCTCGAAATTCACAAGGCTAAATCACAAATAGCAGCTTCATTTTGTAACTTAACTGCAGGCGAAATGTCCACCATTTTGAAAAGTCCGATACATTCACGCCAGCGTTTGATTTAGTTTTCAAATGAACTTAGATCCCTAACTCGGTCGACGCAGGATGTCGCTGACATCTCCATGGTTCGGAGGTGAACTTCCGGTGCCAGCGGGGGTTCGTACGCGCTGTCAATGCCGGTGAAATTGATGAGCTCGCCACGGCGGGCCTTGGCGTAGAGACCCTTCACATCGCGACGTTCACATTCTTCCAAGGGCGCATCGACAAAGATCTCGATGAACTCTCCGGCATCGAAGAGGTTCCGCGCCATTTCCCGCTCACTGCGGAACGGGGAAATAAAAGCGACAATGACGATCAAACCGGCATCCACCATAAGCTTGGCGACCTCGGCGACTCGACGAATATTTTCGACCCGGTCAGCCTCGGTGAATCCAAGATCCCGATTGAGCCCATGGCGGACATTATCACCATCGAGAATGTAAGTGTGTTTGCCTTCGGCATGGAGGCGCTTTTCCAACAGGTTGGCAATCGTGGATTTTCCCGAACCGGAGAGACCGGTCAACCAGAGGCAGCGCGCTTCTTGATGCTTGATCATTGCCCGCGCGGGCTTGGTGACCTCAAGAGCTTGCCAGTGAACATTGATCGCTCGACGTAGCGCAAATCTGATGAGACCGGCTCCCGCCGTATCGTTCGTTAGTTTATCGATAACGATAAACGCGCCCAGCCGTTTATTATCGACATAGGGTCGAAACGGCACGGGCCGATCGAAGCTCACAGTGACGGTGCCGATTTCATTCAAAGCAAGGGTTCTGGTGGCAAGGTGCGCGCCGGTGTTGATATCGAGCCGGTGCTTGATATGCGTGACTATCACGCTGGCAGATTTGTTATGGATGAGCGCGGCGTAGGGACGGCCTGGAAGCAGAGCGCGTTCGCTCATCCATAGGATATCTGCTTCAAACTGGTCCGCGCATTCGATCGGATGCGCGGCGCTTGCAATCACATCGCCGCGGCCGACATCCACATCATCCGCCAGTAGCAAAGTAATGGATTGACCGGCATTGCCGACTTCCCACGGCTCTTCGTAAAAAACGATCTTTTTGACCGCGCTGCGAACTCCCGAAGGACTTATGCAAACGGGATCGCCCGGCTTCACGGACCCACTGGCGATTCGTCCAGCAAATCCCCGGAACTCGTGATTGCGACGGTTGACCCATTGCACCGGCATCGCAAACGGTCTGCTGATTTCGCCATGCTCGACCGGAACAGTCTCGAGCCAGTCGAGCAGCGTCTTTCCCTCATACCAACGCATTTCAACTTGGCTGAGCTCGACAACATTCTGGCCTTCCAGAGCCGAAAGCGGGATTGCCGTGATTGTTTCGAAACCGAGATCCTGAGCGAAACGTCGATAGGCGAGCTCGATTTCTTCAAACGCATTTTTGGACCAATCCAACAGATCCATTTTGTTAATGGCCAGCGCCACATGGCGGATACCCAACATAGAAACGATCCGGCTGTGGCGTTTTGTCTGCGGCAACACTCCTTTGCGGGCGTCAATCAGCAAAATCGCAGCTTGCGCCGTCGAGGCTCCAGTCGCCATATTGCGGGTGTACTGTTCGTGTCCTGGCGTATCGGCGATAATGAAGCGCCGGGTTGGTGTGGCAAAAAACCGGTACGCAACGTCGATGGTGATGCCTTGCTCGCGCTCGGCCTGAAGCCCGTCGACCAATAACGCAAAATCCAAACGCTCGCCTTGCGTGCCAAATTTTTGTGAGTCTTGTTTCAGTGCCTCCAGCTGATCCTGAAAAATAAGCTTTGTTTCATAGAGTAGGCGGCCAATCAGAGTCGATTTGCCATCGTCAACGCTGCCGCAAGTGATAAAGCGCAGCGTGTCCATCAAAAATAGCCTTCCTGTTTTTTTCGCTCCATAGAGCCGGCGCCGTCGTGGTCAATAATCCGTCCCTGGCGCTCCGATGTGCTCGCGCCAAGAGTTTCAGTGACAACCTGATCGAGGGTCGTGGCATTGCTGTCAATCCCGGCGGTCAGCGGATAACAGCCGAGGGTGCGAAATCGGATCATGCGCAGTTCCGGCTGTTCGCCGGGCTCCAAGGGCAAACGGTGATCGTCAACCATAATCCATTGGCCGTTACGCTTAACCACCGGCCGTTTGGCTGCGAAATAAAGCGGCACAATCGGAATATTTTCCTGTCGGATGTATTGCCAGATGTCGCCTTCGGTCCAATTGGATAGCGGAAATACACGGACGGTTTCTCCGGCATTGATCCGCGTGTTGTAAAGATTCCAAAGCTCCGGACGTTGCGACTTCGGATCCCAACGATGACCGACAGCTCGAAATGAAAAAATGCGCTCCTTGGCGCGCGATTTCTCTTCGTCGCGTCGGGCACCGCCGAACACGAAATCGAAGCCGTGGAGATCAAGGGCTTGCTTGAGCGCCTCGGTCTTCATCACGTCGGTGTGATATGCCGAGCCGTGGCTGACCGGCCCGATGCCTTCGGCGGCGCCGCGCGGGTTCGTATAGGTAATGAGTTGAAACCCGAGTTGCCCTGCCGTACGGTCGCGAAATGCAATCATCTCGCGGAATTTCCAGCCGGTATCAATGTGCATCAATGGAAATGGAATGGGCGCCGGATAGAACGCTTTCTGCGCCAGGCGCAGCATCACCGAAGAGTCTTTGCCGATTGAGTAAAGCATGACCGGCTTTCTTGCGGTGGCCGCCACCTCGCGGATGATTTCAATCGACTCGGATTCGAGCTCTGAGTACACGTCGTGGTTCATGAGAACATTTGAACTGAGAAAATCAGATCCTTATAGCGTACCTTCCTCAAAGACGTCCAGCGCCGATCCGTACGGCAGGTATAATTCCGTGCGCGGCTGATATTGCTCGGGTGCCTGGATTAAAACGGTCTTTTGACTTGAAGAGGAGAGCGAAACTGACGTAGGTATGTTAGAGCTATTCGGAAGGCGCGAAGTCCCGGCCTGTATAGGAGGTGAGCGATGCTAAAAACCCATGGAGTGCTACATTTTAGTTTGCCGGTCACCGATTTGGATCGCAGTCGAAAATTCTACGAGCAATTGCTCGGCATGAAAGTCGTCGAACAATCGCCGCGGATGGTGTTCCTACAGACCGGTGACGACTACTTAATCTTGGCAAAGGGAAACGAGCCGCTGAAATACGATTCATCGAAAAGCACGCCGGTGCACCATGCTTTCAAAGTCAAGCCCGAGGATTTCGAACCTTCGATCGAGTTTCTGCGCAAAAACGGTGTTGAAGTGTTCAACATCGAAGACCGAAACCAGGGAGTCTTCTGGGGACCGCAAGCGTATTTTCTAGATCCGGACGGAAACAAGCTGGAAATCTATGCCGGACCGGGGGCGAAGAAGAGTTGAGGATTGCGATTCGAAGTACAAAGCTCTCACGTGGCGGAAAATAGAATCGCGGAAAGATTTTTCCCTGCGTTCGAAATGACCTTGACATAGCAACAGCAGCGTACTCAGTTCAAACACGCTGCTGCCAGTGACTGTTTAGTGCAGGCCGGCTTGACCAGTTCACTTGCCTCGGCTTGCAGTCCATTTCGCACTACCGCCAGCGCCCTCGATTGCATTCCCGTTGACGTTTCCAGTGTATTGAGTGCTACCCGCGGTGAATGTGATCTGGCTGCCGTTGAGCTTGCCATTGATTGGCGTTACCGTCGAGCCATTCTTAAGTGTGCCGGTAATGTTCTGAAAGCTTTGTTTGATCGTCAAGTCGCCTTGCGGCGTTTTCCAATTACCGTCTACTTTTGCCGGGACGATCCATAAGTGAGCGGTGCACCAGTTGGTGCAATTTTCGACCGTGGCGTCTTGATCGGGCTTCCAATCTTCCATATCAAAAGTGTTCGAGACGATCCGGGTGCCAGGTTTCAAATTCAAGAGTTTCGGCCGCAATTTCATATTGATGCTCGGCAGCAAGAACATGGTGATGACCTGAGCCTGTGAAAAGTCGCTCTCGAACAGGTCCGCTTTCATAAAGCTTGCTTTCTCACTTACGCCTTCTTTGGCGGCATTGCGCTTTGAGAGCTCCACCATTTCCGGATTGTATTCGATGCCCAGCGCTTTGGCGCCCCGCTTCGCCGCAGTGATCACCGTGCGTCCGTCGCCCGAACCGAGGTCGATTACGTAATCCTTGGCCGTCAGGTTGGCCATATCAAGCATTTTATCGACGAGCGCCTGAGGTGTGGGTACCCAGACGACGTCTTTACCCGCTTGGCCGACCTCCGGTTGAAACTCCTTCGCCGGCTGCGCCTGCGCGAGAGCGGCCGCGAACAAAATCGAGAGCGCAGCCCAAAAATGATAAGCAAAATAATGTCGGTTCATAGATTCCTCCGCAATGAAGTCAAAACTGTTTATAACAAGCCCAGGAGCCGGACGGGAGAGGTCGGCAAAAAAATTTTAGCGCAACCCAATGTTTGCCGTCTCGGTGCTCTCTTCCACGCAATCGCCCAGACTATTTGCCGGCACGCGTGGCGTTCCATTGGGTCCCGCCCGCAGTACCCTCGATGGAGCGGCCGTTCACTCGGCCACTGTAAGCAACATTGCCGGCAGTAAACGAAAGCTGATCCCCGTTGAGTTTACCTTCGAACGGGATCACCGCATTGGCGGATTTGAGGGTTCCCGAAACGGTTTGAAAGGTTTGCTTGAATATGAGCTCACCCTGGGGTGAGGTCCATGTGCCATCGACCTTAGCGGGCACGATCCAGAGGTGAGCGGTGCACCACGAATTACACCCGGGTAGTGTAGCATTTTCGTCCGGTTTCCAATCGGCCATGTCGAAGGTATTCGAAACAATGCGCGTACCGGGTTTGAGATCGAGAATTTTTGGCCGGAGCTTTAAATTGATACTCGACAGTAAGAACATTGTGATCACTTGAGCCTGAGAAAAATCGGTTTCGAATAGATCGGCTTTGATGAAGCTGGCTTTGTCGCTCACTCCCTCTTTGGCAGCGTTCCGTTTTGAGAGCTCGACCATGTCCGGATTGTATTCGATGCCCAGCGCTTTGGCGCCCCGCTTCGCTGCAGTGATCACCGTGCGTCCGTCGCCCGAACCGAGGTCGATCACGTAATCCTTCGGCGTCACCTTCGCCATATCGAGCATTTTATCAACCAGAGCTTGCGGGCTCGGGACCCAGATCACGTCTTTGCCATCCTGACCGACTTGCGGCTGAAATTCCGTTGCCGGTTGCGCATGAGCTGTGTAGTCGAAAATTGATAAGCTCAGCGCGAACAGACTGATGCGCACAAAATTCTTTTTCAGCATCTCTCCTCCGAAAGTCGTAATTGAGAATTGTTTGGTAGCGAACGACATCTTGCATACTCTACGGAAAGCAAAATGTCTAGATAACGAGCTGGAGAAAGTTAGGTTTCGAGACTGCGGATCGTCGGCACGCGCCAGGCGACAAACAACGCGAGCACAATCACGATGACGCCCATTACAGCAACGGTTGAGGGCGCGCCGATAAAGTGCGCCGTGGTACCCGCGAAAAGCGCTCCGACCGGCATAAAACCTCGATCGAGCATGTAAAGACTCATGACCCGGCCGCGGAGCTCATCGGGGACGAGCAACTGGAGGATCGTGGCCGTGCTGGCGAGAAAAAACATTTGAAACGCTCCAGCGATGACCAGAGTCACGAGCGCCAGCGAGAAGACCCGCACCTGAGAAAAGACAATCAGAAAAAAACCGAGAACCACAATGCTGCTCACCAGAAAAAGCCCCTGGCGCTTCAAGCGATTCGCGAGCGAAGCCAGCGTGAGCACGGCGATGACCGCGCCAACACCGGGCGCCGCCATCAACATACCGAGCCCGTCAGGGCCGACCTTAAGGACATCTTTCTGAAAAACCGGCATCAACGTCTGATAGGGCACGGCAAAAACCCGTGGCACATAAGCCAGCGTGAGGAGCGCGAGTATTGCCGGTGTCGACCAAATATATGCGAAACCTTCCTTGAGATTTGCCATCGCCGACGACTGGCGTGCCTCGCTCGATGTTTTTGGAATGTGCATTAAATAAATCATGACGAGCACGCCGATGTAAGCGATGCTTTGCACGAAGAAATTTCCTGCGGCGCCAAAAAGCGCAATCAGCGCGCCTCCCAATGCCGGACCAATGACTTTCATGAGGTTGAAGCCGCCGGAATTGAGCGCGATGGCGTTAACCAGATCCGCTTTCGGAACGACGCTCGGAATCATGCTCTGGCGCACCGGTTCCGTGAACGACCATGCGACTCCGGTAATCAAGGTGAAAACAAAAATATGAGCCACATGAAAGTAAGGCGATGCCACCAACATGCCCATTGCAAGAGCCGTGATAATCAAAATCCATTGAGTTCTGAGCAATAGCTTGCGGCGATCCATGCGATCGGCCGCGACACCGGCCATCGGTCCGGTGACCAAGAACGGCACGGCGCGCAAGCCGTTGAGCGCGCCGAGTAGCATCGAATTGCCGGTCAAGTCATAGAGCAGCCAGCCGAGCGTTACCTGCTGAACCCATTGACCAGCGCTCATCATCAGAGTGCCTGACCAGAGATAACGATAATCGAGGTGGCGAAGCGAGGAAAATGTATGAAAACGAGCCGGCTTAGACTGCAGCTCGATCGCCGGCGCTTCGATCGAGCGAGAGAGTTCTTCTTCCAAAAGCTTAAGTTCCTGTGAGGACGGTCGCGAGGTTAAGACGATTTTAGCAAGATTCGGCCACGCTTACCACGAATGATATTTTTGTGTTGGCGGACAAGCGGACGTCGAAGAACCGCTCTGGGACAGGCGCAGATTAAGCACGCTCACCCGCGCTCTGTCTTTTTTGCGCAAAGGAATATGCATCATAGCCTTCATGAATCAGTTCAATGGTCTGATCCTTCGCCGGATCGAAATTAACCCCGATCGGGTCCTGGCCATTCTGCACGGCGCTAATCTGGTCGTGTAGAAGCTTACGAAACATAATGACGCCGCGGTCGGCTTCGCCTAAATGTTCGTCCGTACGATCGGCGATCGGGCCTTGGGTCTCCCAAGCCATGTGATCTTGGCTAGCAAAATGACTCAAATGAAATTCGCCGGTGTCGTCCTTCGTGGCAATGTATTCCATCGGCGGATCTTCCGGTTGTGCCGCAATGCTGCCGTCCTGGGTCGGACTGAAGCGAAACTGAAAAACTTGCGTGTTAGCATCATCGATGGGCATGCGAAAATGCATGGCGTATCCGGTGCGCACCGGAACGAAGAGAATGTTGGGGAAGATGAGCGGATGCGGCGCCTCGAGGCGTACGTTATCGCCGGCAAAAATTCGTTGCTTTTGGATTCCTGCCCAATTGGGCTGGATGACGAGCTCAAATTCGATTTTGTTCAGCTGTTGATAGTGAAACGGCACGTAGTCCTTGCTGCCCTTGAGTTTGAGCGTATGCGAATGGAGATAGTACGTATGTGTCGGATCGACCGAGTTCTCCATGGCTTGAAGCCAGTTGCAACGCAGCACTTCGCAGACATCGATCTTTTTGAGACCGTCGGATCGCACTAACAAGTCCCATTTGGGCAGGAGCGGTTTTTTCTCGGGCGGCCCCATATAAGCGAACAGTAGACCGGCAAGTTTTTCGACCGGATAAGCGGGGTGGCGGATTTTCTCTCGAAAACCGCTTTCAGGATTCTCGAAGGGCTGTTCAACGCATTTCCCGCAGGCGTCGTATTTCCAACCGTGATATGCGCAGCGAATGCCGTCACCTTCGACAAATCCGTAGTAAAGCGATGCGCCGCGATGGGAACAGCGCTCGCGAACAAGACCATAGCCGCCGCTTTGGTTCCGATAGAGCAACAGGTCTTCGCCAAGTACGCGCACTCTCTTTTTCGGCTTTTCTTGAGTGAGCTCGACCGCCGCAGCGATCGGATGCCAATAGCGCCTGAGCAGCCGCCCGGCCGGTGTTCCCGGCCCGATCCGGGTGAGAAAATGATTCTCTTCCTGAGTCAGCATGGTTCGGCTCCTTGGCGAATCGCGCGAAGAGGCTTCGCTTCGTCAAACAAAAATCACATTAATCGAACGGGCGCCGGAGTGTCAACGAAGCGTTCGCAGAGACTAGCAGGGAAAATCCCGCCGGCTATTTGGCATCGTGGAAAATGATTCCCAACGTGTAGCGTTCGCCTGAATGGACGGTGCTGACGCCGTGGCGGAGGGTCGCGCGGTAGTAGCCCCGTACACCGCGAACCGGACGATGGTGGACGGAAAAGACGATTGCGTCGCCGTGATCCGGGTCAAGCGCTTCGACGCGGGACTGCTGGCGCGGGCGTTGCTCGCAAAGGATAAACTCGCCGCCGTCAAAATTTTTGCCGCGCTGACTTAGAAAAACCGTAAGCTGAAACGGGAAAACGATTTCGCCATAGAGATCTTGATGCAAACAGTTGAAATCGCCTGCACCATATTTCAGAAGTAGCGGTGTTGGCCGTTTTTGACCAGCGCGATGGCACTGCTCGAGGAAATCCGAAAGCCGTTCCGGGTAATGAACATTGGTGCCAAGCCGTTCGGCCCATTGATTCGCGAGCGGGGCCAGCTCGGGATAGATCGAATTCCTGAGCTGCTGAACGGTCTTGGGGAGTGGATAGGCGAAATATTTATATTCGCCGCGGCCGAAAGCATAGCGCGCCATTTCAACGCGCGAGCGAAAGCGGCGATCGTCGTCGTAGTAGCCGGCGATCTCGTCGCAAGCTTCCGGCGAAAGCACGGCCGGGATCAGCGCGAAGCCACGCTCATCGAGTTGCCCGCGCGCGGCCTCCCAGACCGCGCTCTCGCGATCGCTCGCTGAAAGTCTCATCGCTAACGCCCCGTCGACGCCGCTGCTTTCCCTTCGAGGGCTAACAGCGCGGCTTTGGTTTCAAGGCCGCCGGCGAAGCCGGTGAGCGATCCGTCCGAGCCGATGACCCGATGACATG